>OBXM01002104.1_pt1 | contig 9826 bp, 11 predicted proteins | sample 1538141 | NCBI WGS metagenome assembly OBXM01 (sample SAMEA2580153, study PRJEB22360) | human gut metagenome | biome: human gut; feature: human-associated habitat; material: faeces | place: Denmark | collected 2008/2010 | reverse complement strand
GGGAACTCATGAAAGGCTACTTAAAACAGAATGATGTGAAAATCAAAGACGGCACCGATCTGAACACCATCATGAGGGATATGATGTCAGTCATTCTGGAAGGAGCTTTGGATGAGGAATTGGACGAGGAACTGGGCTATTCCACGTATGATTATCGGAACAAAGATACTGGGAACAGCCGGAATGGACATTCCCAGAAGACCATGCATACCAGCTATGAGACATGGAACCTGATATTCCCAGAGACCGAAACGGGGAGTTTGAACCGCAGGTAATCAAGAAATATCAAAACACGGTCACTCAGGACATGGAGGAAAAAATCATCTCCATGTATGCAAAAGGGATGACTACAAATGACATTGAGAGCCATATGAGATATCTTTACGGTATCGACATCTCCGACAGCACCATAAGCCGCATCACAGACAAGATACTCCCTATCGTAAAAGCGTGGCAGGAACGCCCTCTGGATGAGATTTATGCGGTAGTGTTCCTGGATGCAATCCATTACCATGTACGCAATGAAGGGCGTATTGTGAAGCAGGCTGTGTACATAGCCATAGGGATTGGCATGGATGGAAGGAAAGATGTCCTGGGCATGTATGTAGGACAAAACGAAAGTGCAAAGTTCTGGCTGTCCATCCTGAACGGGCTGAAGAACCGAGGGGTAAATGATATCCTGATTGCGTGCGTAGACGGTCTGACGGGATTCCCCCAGGGCATTGAAGCGGTATACCCCCAAACGGAGATCCAGCAGTGCATTATCCATCAGATCCGGAACACTACGAAATTCGTATCCTACAAAGAAATTAAGCCTCTGATGGCTGATTTAAAGCGGGTATATACTGCGCCAACGGAGGATGCAGCACTGGGAGCGCTGGAAGATTTCGGAGAGAAATGGGATGTGAAATACCCTAAGATATCAAAGTCCTGGAGGGAGAACTGGATAAACCTGTCAACGTACTTCAAATATCCGGAAGCGGTCAGACGCCTGATTTACACGACGAATACGATAGAAGGCTTCAATCGCCAGCTACGGAAGATGACAAAGTCAAAGACAGTATTTCCTTCGGATGGCAGTCTGCTAAAAATGCTGTATCTGGCGATGATGGATATCACGAAGAAATGGACCGGCCACCGCCAGGACTGGGGTCAGATTCATTCACAGCTAGGGATTTATTTCGAGGAACGCTTATCCTGATTATAAACTGAAAGGGACTGCCAGTGCAGTTTTTCTTGACATGCCCAAAATCAGTATTATAATACAGACAAAGGGCAAAGCCCGGAAAAACAGCTTTGCCCTTTGGTAACCAATGACATATCTTATATCAGTTTTTTGAGTTTACACAAAACTTGAAACGGTCTCAGGGCGCTCAGGCAACCCGCCCGCCGGCTCACACCACTTATAATCAGGACACAGTTCTTATACTTAAAATAGGTGGATGGATTTGACCAGTTATCACGCCAGGACTTGGCGATTTTGGGATATTTCCCACTCCATTTTTCATCAAAACTGTCAAATTCCGATAATGCGGTTTCCTCGGTCGGTGCCGCATACACTTTCTTCAAATCAGCCATCCGTGGTTTGATCTCTTTGTAGGAGACAAAACGGGTGGTATTGCGAATCTGATGGATGATGCACTGCTGGATTTCTGTCTGAGAATAAATGGCTTCTATCGCCTGTGGGAAACCGGAAAGCCCATTGACACATGCAATCAGTATATCCTCTACACCCCGGTTCTTTAATCCGTTCAGAATAGAAAGCCAGAACTTGGCGCTTTCATTCTTCCCAACATACATACCAAGTACATCCTTCCTCCCGGACATATCAATCCCTATGGCAATATACACGGCCTGCTTTACGATACGTCCTTCGCTGCGTACGTGGAAGTGGATGGCATCCAGGAACACCACTGCGTAAATTTCTTCCAATGGCCGTTCCTGCCATTCCTTTACGATAGGCAGGATCTTGTCAGGGATACAACTGATGGTACTCTCTGAGATATCGATGTCGTACAGTTCCCACATATGGCTCTCAATGTCATTTGTAGTCATCCCTTTTGCATACATGGAAATAATCATTTCCTCCATGTCCTGAGTGACAGTATATTGACATTTCTTGATATTCTGTAATTCAAACCCCCTGCTCCAATCCTTGAGGATATCAAGTTCCATGTCTCCAGAACTGGTGTGTATGACTTCGGGGAATGTCAATTCCAACTGTTTTGAGTATTTCTGTTCCGGTAATCATACTTGGAACAGCTCAGTTCGCCATCCAATTCCTCGTTCAAAGCTTCTTCCCGAATGCCCAACACCATATCTCTCATAATCACATTCACACCAGCACTATCTTTGATCTCCACATCATTTTAATTGAGGTAGCCCAAATATTCTCTGCGTTTTGGGTTGATACTCATCAATAATTGCTTTTGCCATTTCCATACTGGATACACTACCCTCTCTTAATACATAGTGTTGTACTTATATGGACTATCATTCATTTCTTTTAATGTATTGCTCACTAAAAAAAGTACGTAAGTTTGTTATTGGTAATTCACACACCTTATCGTATACGGTAAACCATGCGTACTGTTCCATTTTTTGACCGCCATTTCCGGCGGTCCGATTTACATATTCGTTGTTTTAGATTTGCTTCGACAGATTTCCGGTAACTGATTGGACCATGGAAGCAGTTCCTCAATAAAGCTGTAATCCGTGTCATCTTGATGGTCTTTCAATATGGTCAGGATGTGAGTCAGAAAACGGAACGGATTCAGGTTGTTCTCCTTTGCTGTTTCCGTTATGCTGTAGATGATCGCACTGGATTTCGCGCCATCTATGCTATCAATCAGCTTCCATGCATGTTTGTGCAGGCAGAAACTGCGGAGTGCTCCTTCTGTTACGTTGTTATCTAGCGGAACTTCACCGTCATTCAGGAACACGTTCAGTACTTCTTCCTGATTAATACAGTAGTTGATTCCTTCCTGTGTTTTCCCTTTGGAAAGATGTCCGGATGACTGAATCTCTTTTGCCCATGCAAAGAAAGCCTCTGTCAGAGGTTTGACCGTCATCTGCCGCTGTTTCTTCCGTTCATCTGGTTTCAGATCAGATAACTGGTTGTCCAGATGGTAGATGGCGCCGATCCGCTTCAGGGCCTCATACGCAACCGTATCGTTCGCGGCTTTTTGTGCCGCTTTCGGGAGCGCTTTTAATGCGTCTGAGAAATATCGCCTCGCATGTGTCCAGCACCCTGCAAAAATAATATCCGGATTTTCACGGTCCAGCTTCCTATAAGCGCAATAGCCATCACAGACAACCACACCTGCAAAATCTTTCAGGAATTCTCTCGGATGGTCTGCTTTCCGGGTACGCTGGTATTCATACAGGATGATCGGCGTGTCTTGGTATACCTTGCCGGTACGGTAGATCCACATATAGCTCTTGCTGTTTGCGGGGCGTCCGTCTTTTGATACCATAACGGGTGTCCCATCGGCTTGCAGCACATGGAAACAGTACAATTCTTTATGCAAGTAGTCATAAAGAATTCCCAGATACCGGTCCGCACACTGGATCATCCAGTTCGCCATCACCTGCTTAGAGATGTGGATATCATTCCGCAGGAATTCCTGACTGATTCGATATAAAGGAAGTCCATTTACATACTTGGCATTCATGATACTTGCCGCAAGGGTTGGAGTCAGGATGCTGTTGCGGAGCAGGTCTTTTGGACGATCCGCCTTGACGATGGTCTGATTGTCCCTGCCGGCATAGACAGCCACGTGATGCTCTTCGACTGTGTACACGGCTGGCTGGACACGCACTCTTTTATAGACTTCATCCGGAAGCTGTTTCCATCCGTTGTCTCCAAAGAGTTCCCGCAGTTTTTCTTCCGAAAGAGTATGAGGGACCACTTCAACCGGAAGATCCTTTAGATCTTCCTCGCGTTTCCCTTTCCGTTTCCGACGTCTGACCTGGATCACATCCTCTTCGGCGGGTTCAACAACATAAAGCGTTTCTGTCAGAGCTTCCGCTTCGTTAAAGATGAGTTCCAGCTCAAGCTGTCCTGCAATGACATCCAGTTTCTCAGAAGAACGCCCATAGCGTTTATTGTTCGCGTCAGCGATCTGCTCAATCAGGCGCTCCATGTCTGCATTTAGCTGGCTCAGTTGATCCTGCATGGACAGGATCACTGCCGATTTGCTCGAGGCTGCGAAGGTGGAACGATTTTTTGTTTTCTCCGTTTTGCACAATGCTTTACAGAAGATCCTGTGGCTGCACTTCTTGGATCGGATGTTTGGAGACAATCTCCAGCCCCTGCATCAATGCCTGATATTGTTCCAGGGTGATCTCCAGTGCCTCTTCTTTTGTACGGGGCCAGCTGAAACCACCAAGCTCCAGCCTTTTGTAAAGGAGAAGAAATCCATCACCTTCCCATACAAGCCCTTTTCTGCGGTCACTGCGTCTACCGCAGAAGAGAAAAGGAATGTCCTTTTCATACGGATTAAGCCGGAAGTTAAATTTGACAATGGAAGCCAAACCATCGATCCCGCGCCGTAAATCTGTAAAACCGGCAGCGATATAAATCTTTTGGAATCCGGCAGCATTATTCAGCATTCAGGAACCCTCCCATCCGGGAAAGGAGAGCATCCGAAGCGGAATTCGATATTTCCAGGATAATCTCCCCTTTTCGAATCACGAGATCCGGATGGAAAACCGGATTCGCGCTCCGGGGAGATGAAGGAAGTTTGATTTCGGTAAAAGAGACCGTCCCCTGAGGCGTTGGCACCAGTGACGGGTGTGATGCGGCAGTTGTCGGTAATGAGGCCTTGGAATTATCGAAAGCCTCCCTGCGCAGGATCCTCTGCCAGTAGAATAACTGCTTTTCTGAAATCCCATTGGCTCTGTACCAGGCAGTTTTGGACATACCGCTGTTTATGCATTCATTCAGGACTTTGGTCCAGTGCTCTGCACGGATCTGACGGGTGATCTTATCCATAAGATAGCTCCTTTAAAAAACTTGTAGTTTTCTGGAGTTATTATCTCATGGATAAATAAAACTAGCACGGTACTAATTATTTGCCTGAATATTACAGTGCGGCGGAGCCGCCAGTCCGGTGTGGCGAGGTTCTTCCGCATTTTTCCGTTATCTTAACCTCAGGAATACATTAGTTTCGCTTCCAGCAAAGCTTTGTTACAACGTCCATACATAGTTCGCTTTACCATTTTTAATTTACTGTTTGTTCCTTCAACAAATCCATTCGATAATGGACTGGCTACGGAGTTTTCTATAGCAGATAGGTCTTTCTCTATGCCTTTTGCAAAACGAGCAATCTCTTTTAAGTTTGAGTTTTTGTATCTCTCAATAAAGAGATAGAGTAACGACATATTTTTACGCTGGTATATTTCGCGGAATTCACGGACGCAGGCAAGCATTTCTTTTAGTTGGGGGTAGTGCTCCATCAAATATGCTTTGTGAGCTGTCGTGATCTCCGTGTCCATCCACAGGAAACGGAATACCCCGCTCCTCGACAGATGATCATACTTTTGAAGTTCCCTTTTCTTCCGGATGGATTCTGTGGAAGTGCTTTTATACACCGCTATATCTATATGCAGACGTTCTATGATTTTATTCATGTAGTCATATGCCGCTGCCTGCCTTGGTAGCCTTTTTTTAGCAGACCACGGTAGACATCCTTTCTGCTGATGCCGACAGAAAGTTCACTGATGATATGATTATAAAATTGCTCCATTCCGCTACGGAGATTCTTACGGCACAGGGATTCATAATCCCCATTTAGATACTTTGTGACCGTATTTCTTCCGCAACGCACTATTTGGGCGATGGCCCGTTTACTGTATCCGGCCGCATCGTATTCATGGATCGCATTGTATAACTGTACACTTTTTTCATTGTATTCCGCAAAGTTATCCACACAGCATGGGATTTTTTTTACCCTCATTGGTTCCCTGGAATCCTGTCTCCTGGCCGGATTTATCATAATCTTTGGGAATTTTAATATCCACTGGCACAATGGAGTTTACTGTGTTTTTGATTGCTTCCAGCAGGTTCTGGTGTAGATGGAACCTGTCAGCTATCTGCATGGCATCTGGAAGTATTTCCTGTATTGCCGATGCATAGGCGCTGGCACGGTCACGTGTTACAGTTCTCACATGCTTGTTTCTGGCAAGCCATTCCTTCAAGGCACTTCCATCCCGTCCATCAAGTATGGCAACTGGTTTATGGGTAGCCCCATCAACGATAATGGTCCCGTAAGTATGCCGTTTTTTGAAAGCAAAATCATCAACACCGATAACACTGCTGCATTTATTTTCTTCCTGCAGTTTATACTGCTTTGTGAGCAGGCGGACGACACTGTCACCACTGGTCTTGAGATTCATTGTTTTGCAGATACGGTAACATCCTTCACAGCTAGTTTCCAATGCTAATGTACAGATAAAATCCGCACAACGGTCAGTCATCCTGCTGTAGTAGTTCAGAAATCCATTGATAGTCCCGGCAAAAGTCGTAACATCACAATCAGGATTATCACATTGGTATTCATAGGTATTTACCAAAAGCCAGGTGGATTTCCCAAGGATTGGGAGATCCTGGACCTTTCTTTCGTAAGTTCCATGCGGATGTTCAGAAATGGTCCCACATTTTGGACAAGTACAGCTTTTAGAGCGGGCAGACATTTTAATGCGGATCTCTGTATCCGTCTGATAAATATTTGCGACTTCTAATTCTGTTGGATAAAATCTTTGTAGCTCTACTTTTGTTTCCATCCGCATAAAGCTCCTCCAGCAAATATATATGGTTGTATTATACTACGCGAAAATAATTATTCAATGGATTATACGGAAAAATGCGGAAGAACCAAAGAGTCCCGGAATAATCACTTTGCCGTATACACCCTATCCTTCATTCTTTATATTTTATCCTTCATTTTCAAAAAATTCATATAAAACTTGCGTTTTTTCGGTAACTAATGTATATCTAGTATATAATCCAATTAGGATATATTTAATAAATGTGTGCCTGGTAATGGAACGTTCCTGTTCTATTCCACTATTTGGATATCAGAGAAATTCCATCGAATTAAGAAGGTTTGAAATGTAGATATTTTATAAAAAAGCGAGGTCCCATATGATAAGCATAATAATGCCTGCATACAATGCAGCACGTTATATTGAAGAGGCCATAACATCTGTATTAAATCAGACATACCAAAACTGGGAGCTAATCATTATTGACGATTACTCTACAGATGAGACAGCTCAGCTTATTCAGGCTTTCTGTAAAAAGGACAGCCGTATACTCTATATCATAAATAAAATAAATTTGGGCGTTGCTAAGTCTCGCAATAAAGGCATTTCCATTGCTGCCGGTGAGTGGGTTGCGTTCCTTGATAGTGATGACTGTTGGCATCCAGAAAAACTTAAAAAGCAGATAGATTTCGCCGAATCCCATAAGGGGGAATTTATTTTTTCAGGTTCTGGCTTCATGAATCAAAGCAGTACTCTTCTTGATTACTATCTTGCTGTACCCGAAGCAATAACCTACAAAGAACTTTTAAAGCAGAATATTATATCCTGTTCCTCAGTCCTGATTCGTAAAAGCTTGCTTATAAATTATCCCATGGAACACGCTTCCAAAATGCATGAGGATTTTGCTGTATGGCTTCAAATTTTACGGAATGAAACGAATTTTGCCTATGGGATTAACGAGCCGTTACTCATATATAGAATAACCTCCACTTCCAAATCTGGTAATAAAATAAAAGCAGGTTTGATGACATTCCGAGTATACCGTTATCTGGGTATACACTTTGTTCCAGCCTTTTATTACTGGATATGCTATTTCATACGGAGTATAAAAAAATACAGCCGCCTGCTTTAATGTATTAATCATCATCTAAGCATAAAAAGAAAACATCCGCCAAAAGGCGGATGCTTACCAACACGAGGCTTGACTGCCCTTACAGGCATTACCCATTCCAGCACAGCAGTCTGTTGGCAGAAATAAATTTTTATTTTTTAAATTGTCTACCTGGCGGGAAGCAGTTCAGACATGGCAGTTTTTATGCTTGTCTTTTTAATTTTGGGGGAATTATTTGTAAAATATCAAATAGCTTCCAATAATTTATACCAAATAGAATTCTTCCTATATCCTATTCTTAATAGTGTCTTTATTTATCTGTCTTCTGCACCGCTCCAATCCCTTCCATATAAGCTTCGCATACTTCATTAACTTCTCCCATCTGAATCAATTTTCCTTTATTTAGCCATAAAGCATGATCACAAAGCCGTTTTACCTCGTCTATTGAATGGGATACAAACAGAAGCGTAGTTCCTCCCTTTAGCATATCTTCCATGCGTTTCTCGCATTTCATTCGGAATTTATAGTCCCCAACTGCCAAAACTTCATCTACAATAAAAATATCTGGTTTTACCATTGTTGCAATGGCAAAACCTAAACGGGCCCTCATGCCTGAGGAGTAATTTTTTATGGGAGAATCAAGAAAATCCCATAGTTCCGCAAAATCAACTATTTCGCTAAAATGTTCCTCCATATACTTTTGGCTGTGTCCGAGAAGACATCCGTTAAGAAAAATATTCTCACGGGCCGTCAGATTCCCATCAAAGCCAGCTCCCAATTCAATCAAAGGGGCAATACTCCCCTTAATTGAAATATTCCCCTCATAAGGCTTTATAATCCCGCTAACTGCTTTTAATATGGTAGATTTTCCGGAACCATTTGTTCCAATCAATCCCCATGCCTCTCCCTTATGAACCTGAAAGCTTACATCTTTCCTGAAACATCAATTCATGTTTTACAAGCTTTATAAAATATTCCTTCAGATTATCGATTTTTTGATTGGCCTTATTAAAGCGAATTGTGACATGGTTAACATCAACAACAATTTCTCTCTGATCCTTCATAAATGCTCCCCGCTTAAATATACAAAATAAACTGATCCTGATTTTTCAAAAACGACCATGTTCCTATTATCAGCATCAGGACGGATGCCGTACATCCTGCAAGTATGATAATATGCCCTGGAAAACGGTTATAGCAAATAATATCCCTGAACTGTCCAATATAAAAATACATAGGATTTAAATGCTTAACAATCCATATCAACCTTGGCGGCAGCGATTCGATAGGATAAAAAATTGGTGTTAAATAAAGCCAGGCCGTGGTCACTGCATTATAGATATACTGTATGTCTCTGAAAAATACATTGGCCTGTGCCAAAAACATGCCAAGTCCAAGGCAGAATACATATAGCTGTAAAAGAACAAAGGGAAACAGAAAAAAATGCCAACTAAAACGGGCACGGGTAGCCAGCATAACAATCACGAGCGCACCCATGGAAAAAACCAGATCGATTAATCCGCTGGTAATCTTTGAAAAGGTAAAAATATATTTTGGTACATATGTTTTTTTCAGCAGCGCGGCGTTGCCATTAATTGAACCTAATGCCTGATGGGTTGATTGGTTCATAAAATTAAACAGAATCTGACCGCAAAACAGATATACCGGAAAATTTTCTATATTACGGCTGAACATGGTGGAAAAGACGACAGCCATTACAATCATAACCAGCAAGGGGTTCAGTACGCTCCATATATAGCCGAGAAAGCTTCGGCGGTATTTAAGCTTTAAATCCTTAAATACCAGCTGCTTCAATAAGTCTTTGTAATTTAAAAATATACTCAAACGTTTTAACATTATACTCATGAATTTTATACCCCTTAACTAAATGCCTGAAAAATAATTTAACTTTTATATTTTCCGCAGACTATTCATACTAAATAACGT
>OBXM01002102.1_pt1 | contig 9836 bp, 4 predicted proteins | sample 1538141 | NCBI WGS metagenome assembly OBXM01 (sample SAMEA2580153, study PRJEB22360) | human gut metagenome | biome: human gut; feature: human-associated habitat; material: faeces | place: Denmark | collected 2008/2010 | reverse complement strand
ACAGGCTCTTTTCGGATTCTTAAAAATAGTGTATAATAGAAAAGGTTTCACAAGCGGGTTGGCGTTGTTTTTAGAAAGGGAAAAGGTGTAAAAATGCATTTCGATAAATTGCAGGAAGAATGTGCTGTTTTTGGCATTAGTTTAACAGGCGGTATGCAAGAGAATGAAGAGGCTGCCGGTATTACGTATAATGCTCTTTTGGCAATGCAGCACAGAGGGCAGGAAGGTGCCGGTATTGCGGTAGCCTCTGGCAATGCCATTGTGTGCAAAAAAGAAGTCGGCTTAGTCAGTGAAGTGTTTACGCCGGATGTCATGCGAACCATGCCAAAAAGTCCGATTGCCATTGGACATACTCGATATTCCACCACCGGATCCAATGCAGCCTGCAATGTACAGCCTTTTGTTACAGAATATCTGACAGGCAGAATCGCTACTGTGCATAACGGAAATATTATTAATGCAAAAGATATTCGTGAAAAACTGGAAGGATATGGTCTTGATTTTACGGCTACCAGTGACAGTGAAGTGGTTTCTTCTTTAATTGCCTACCGTATCATTCGGGCAGGAGATTTTATGAGTGGTGTCATTGCGGCGGCAAAACTTTTAAAAGGTGCTTTTTGCCTGATTGTAATGGGTCCGGGGAAAAGAATAGCCGTTGTACGCGATCCAAACGGGTACCGTCCTTTATGTATTGGTGAAAATGAATCCGGCATTGCGGTAGCATCGGAAAGCTGTGCGCTGGATAGCTGTGGATTCAAATTTGTCAGGGATGTAAAGCCGGGCGAGGTTCTTCTGATTGAAGACGGTAAGATTTTGCGCAGTGAAATTGCATTAAAATCTGACCGTGAGAGTCTTTGTATTTTTGAATATGTTTATTTTGCCAGACCTGATTCCATTTTGGACGGTCTAAGCGTTTATGAAAGCCGTCGCCGTATGGGTGTTATGCTGGCAAAGGAATATCCGGTAGAGGCGGATATTGTCTGTGGTGTACCCGATAGCGGATTAGATGCTGCAATTGGTTTTTCCGAAGAAAGCGGAATTCCTTTGGCAACAGGTTTTGTTAAAAACCGTTATATCGGGCGGAGTTTTATTTTCCCGACGCAGGCACAAAGAGAAAATGCGGTGGTCATGAAGCTGAATCCGCTGCGCGCTGCGGTAGAAGGAAAACGAGTTGTTTTAGTAGATGACTCGATTGTTCGCGGAACCACCAGTGCAAAAATTGTTTCTGCCATGAAAAGAGCAGGAGCAAAAGAAGTGCATATGATGATTTCTTCGCCGCCTTTTCGCTATACCTGCCATTTTGGCACGGACATTGACAGTGAAGAAAATTTAATTGCCAACCAAATGACGTTAGAAGAGATCCGCCAAAAAATCGGAGCGGATACTTTGGGATATATTAGTATAGAAGGCTTAAAGAAAGCTTGTGAAGGCTGCGGCATTGATATGTGTACCGGCTGTTTCACGGGAGATTATGGTCTGGATGTTGCAGGATACTCTAAAGATATTTTAGAGGTAAAAAAAGGATAAGGAAAAATCATGCCCACACCAAACGCTTGGTGTGGGCAGATAATCAATAATCCATTGGCAGGGGCGGTTTCACCGCAGGAAGGAGCAAATACATGGGAAAAACGGCATATTTGATTTTGGAAAATGGAAAGACATTTCAGGGTGAATTTTTTGGTGCGGTAGAAGATGTCATTGCCGAAGTTGTTTTCACAACCGGTATGACAGGGTACTTGGAAACACTGACCGATAAAAGCTATTATGGGCAAATGATTGTCCAGACTTTTCCATTGATTGGAAATTACGGTGTAATTACAGAGGATTTTGAAAGCGGCAGTATTGCTGCTCGTGCTTATATTGTTAAAGATTGGTGTCAAGCTCCTTCTAACTTTCGTTCAGAGGGCAGTATTGACACTTTTTTAAAGCAAAACAATATTGTGGCCATTCAAGGGGTGGATACCCGTACGCTCACCAAAACCATTCGTGAAAACGGAACGATGAATGCGATGATTACAGATGATCCCGCTAAGGCGGATTTGGCAAAAATTAAAGCGTATCGGATTAAAAAAGCCGTACAGACGATATCAACCAAAGAGAAATATGAAACCGGTAATCCAAACGGTCACCGCCACGTTGCGCTTATGGATTTTGGTCTGAAAGAAAATATTTGCCGCAAGCTGGGTGACAGAGGAGCCAAAATCACAGTTTGTCCTTGTTTGACGACAGCCGCAGAGCTGAAGGAAATGAATATAGACGGTGTGATGCTGTCAAATGGTCCCGGTGACCCTGCCGAAGACCCTGCCATTATTGAAAATGTAAAAGAAATATTGGAAGCAGGGTTTCCTGTATTCGGCATTTGTTTGGGACACCAAGTTTTAGCATTGGCCAATGGCTTTCGTACAGAAAAGCTAAAATATGGACACAGGGGCGGCAATCAGCCGGTTAAGAATCTGGAAACAGGCAGGGTGTATATCTCCAGCCAAAACCATGGCTATGCGGTTGTCAAAGAAAGTTTGAATCCCGCTGTGGCAAAAGAAACGTTTATCAATGTCAATGATGGTTCCAATGAAGGCGTTGCTTATCAAAATTATAAAGCTTTTTCTGTTCAGTTTCACCCAGAGGCCTGTGGCGGTCCGCAGGATACAGCCATGTTGTTCGATCAGTTTTTTAGCATGATGGAGGAAAAATAATATGCCAAGAAATCAAGAAATTAAAAAAGTTTTGGTCATTGGATCAGGTCCTATTGTAATTGGACAAGCGGCTGAGTTTGACTATGCCGGCACACAGGCTTGCCGTGCTTTACGGGAAGACGGCATTGAAATTGTGCTCATTAACTCCAATCCTGCCACAATTATGACAGATAATGCAATGGCCGATAAAATTTATATTGAACCGCTTACCATTGAAACCATTAAGAGAATCGCGATTAAGGAAAAACCAGACAGCATTCTTTCCGGTTTTGGCGGACAAACCGGTTTAACACTTTCCATGCAGCTTGCCAAAGAGGGTTTTCTAAAGGAGCAGGGTATTCGCTTGTTGGGCGCCTCTCCTGAAACGATTGATAAGGCAGAGGACAGACAGATTTTTAAAGATACAATGGAGAAAATCAATCAGCCTTGTATTCCCTCCAAGGTTGTGACTACTGTGAATGACGCATTGGATTTTGCCGATGAAATCGGTTATCCTGTCATCATTCGTCCTGCTTTCACGCTTGGCGGCAGCGGCGGCGGTATAGTGGATAATAAAACAGAAATGATGGAACTCGCCGCCAACGGTTTAGCGCTTTCCCCTATCACTCAAATTTTGGTTGAGAAAAGTATCGCTGGCTGGAAAGAAATTGAATTTGAAGTCATTCGGGACAGCTTGGGCAATGCCATTACCGTTTGCTCTATGGAAAATTTTGACCCTGTTGGGATTCATACAGGTGATAGTATTGTCATCGCTCCTGCTGTGACTCTTGCGGATAAAGAATATCAAATGTTGAGAACAGCGGCGCTTAAAATTGTTGACGAGTTGGGCGTAGAGGGCGGCTGTAACTGTCAGTTTGCCCTGCATCCCACTTCTTTTGAATATGCGGTAATTGAAGTGAATCCCCGTGTGTCACGCTCTTCTGCACTGGCATCTAAGGCAACAGGCTATCCGATTGCCAAAGTTGCCACCAAAATTGCCATTGGCTATACATTGGATGAGATTAAAAACGCTGTAACGGGTACGACTTATGCCGCCTTTGAACCCTCCATTGACTATGTAGCGGTAAAATTCCCCAAATGGCCATTTGATAAATTTGTGTATGCCAAACGAAATTTAGGCACACAAATGAAAGCAACAGGCGAAGTAATGTCTATTGCCGATAGCTTTGAAATGGCACTGATGAAAGCGGTTCGCGGTGCTGAAATTTCTTTAGACACTTTGAATATGCCTAAATTTGCTAAAGAAAGTGATGAAAAGCTTTGGGAAATCACCATTCATGCAACAGATGAACGTCTTTTTGCGCTCTATGAACTGATGAAACGCGGCATTTCTATTGAAGAACTGCATGAAAAAACATGGATTGACAAGTGGTTTTTATATAAACTTCAAAACTTGCTTTCTTATGAAAGAGAGCTGTCTTCTCAAACGCTGACAGAAAAGCTTTACACAAAAGGAAAGAAATTAGGATATCCCGACAGCACTATTGAACGTTTAAGCGGCCAAAAAGTCACCTTTGAGAGAAAGACAACCTACCGCATGGTCGACACCTGTGCGGGTGAATTCGCCGCTCATACACCGTATTTTTACGGCAGTTATGACTTGGAAGAAAACGGAGGCGAAAATGAGGCTCTTCCGTTTGTGAATGACAGTCAAAATACAGTAATTGTGTTGGGTTCCGGTCCCATCCGTATTGGACAGGGTATTGAATTTGACTATGCCAGCGTGCATTCTGTTATGTCTTTGCAGGAAATGGGATATGAGGTCGTCATTATCAATAATAACCCGGAAACCGTTTCAACTGACTTTGATACGGCGGACCGCCTGTACTTTGAACCCCTTTCTCCTGAGGATGTTATGGATATTATCCATATGGAAAAACCGTTGGGTGTTGTGGTGGCTTTCGGCGGACAAACAGCGATTAAGCTGACAAAAACACTTTCTGAAAACAATGTCAGAATTATTGGTACGTCTGCCGACAGCATTGATATGGCGGAGGACAGAGAGCGCTTTGATGCTTTGCTGGAAGAATCAGGAATTAAACGCCCGAAAGGGTTTACCGTCATGACAGAGGAAGAAGCCCTAAAAGCCGCACAGGAGTTAACATACCCCGTGTTGATGCGTCCTTCTTATGTGTTGGGCGGTCAGAATATGATTATCGCCTACTGCGATGAAGATATTCGAGAGTATATGAAAATTATTCTCACTACAAAACAGGATAACCCCGTTTTAATCGATAAATATTTGAGTGGCAAAGAGTTGGAAGTAGACGCCATTTGTGACGGTGATGAGATTCTAATCCCCGGCATTATGGAGCACGTTGAGCGTACAGGGATTCATTCGGGTGACAGTATTGCGGTCTACCCTGCCTCTGATATCGATGATGATATGACCGCCAGAATTATTGAAGTGACGGAAAAGCTCAGCCGCGGGCTGAATGCCTTGGGTCTTATCAATATGCAGTATATTCTGAAAGACGGCGAGATTTATGTCATTGAAGTCAATCCCCGTGCCTCCAGAACAGTTCCTTATATCAGCAAGGTGACAGGTGTGCCGATGTGCGATTTGGCAACTCGCGTGAGCTTGGGTGAAAAACTCAAAGATTTAGGTTTTGGAACCGGACTTTATCCCACTTCTCCGTATACTGCCGTAAAAGTACCCGTCTTTTCCTTTGAAAAACTGACGGATGTTGATACTCATCTGGGACCGGAAATGAAATCGACCGGCGAAGTTTTGGGTATCGGCAATAATATGAAAGAAGCGCTTTATAAAGGCTTGGTTGCCTCCGGCAGTAAAATGGAAAAAACCGGCGGCGTATTTATCAGCGTCAGAAATTCAGATAAAGCCGAAATTTCTGAAATTGCCAAGAAGTTTTCAAAAATGGATTTTAAGCTGTATGCCACAATGGGTACGGCAGCTGTTCTGATGAAAAGCGGCTTGACCGTGAACGTAATTGATAAAATTCATGAGGGCCCTAACAATACGATTTCACTTTTGGAGAGTAAGAAAGTAAATTATGTCATTTCCACCTCTGCCAAAGGCAGAAACCCCGCCCGCGACAGTGTGAAAATCAGAAGAAAAGCAAGTCTTTTGGGCATTCCCTGTTTGACAGCTATTGATACTGCCAACGCATTGGTGGATAGTTTGTTAAGCCACTATACACCCGAAAATACAGAAATTGTAGATATCAACAGCCTGCGAAAAGAAAAGCAGGTGCTGCCATTTACCAAAATGCATGGCTGCGGAAATGACTTCATTTGTGTCAATGGTTTTGAACAAGAAGTTGCATCTCCCGAATTTCTGTCCTTCTATTTATCAGACCGCCATACGGGTATCGGCGGCGAGGGGATGATTTTGCTGAGTCCGTCAGAAAAAGCCGACGCTAAAATGAGAATTTTTAATGTGGACGGCAGTGAAGGCAGAATGGGCGGCAACGCCATTCGCTGTGCGGCAAAATACCTCTATGATAATGGGATGGTTCAAAAGAAAGAAATGCAGATTGAAACCCTCAGTGGAATCAAAACTTGCACGCTAAGCACAAAGGATAATAAGGTATTGCGTGTTAAGGTCAATATGGGTAAGATTGAATTTTCACCTGAGAAAATTCCGGTCAATTTATCAGAAGAACAGATTGTCAATTATCCGATTGAGATTGGCGATATCGAGTACAATATCACTTGTTCTTCTGTCGGCAATCCACATTGCACGGTTTTTGTACATTCCGTGGATAAGCTGGAGTTATCTGATATCGGGCCTAAATTTGAATTTAACCCACTGTTCCCCGAACGTGTAAATACCGAATTTGTTGAGATTATTGACGAAAACACCATTAAAATTCGTGTATGGGAGCGTGGAAGCGGTGAAACCATGGCCTGCGGAACGGGCGCTTGCGCCGCCGCCGCTGCCGCTGTTCTAAATGGATATTGCCGTAAAGATAAAGAAATTCGTGTGATTGTCTTGGGCGGAGATTTATTTGTCCGTTATACCGATGAAGCAGTTTATTTGACCGGAACAGCTGAAAAAACCTTTGACGGTGTGATTGAAATCTAAAAATTTACAGTTTTGAATAACCTTGGAATAGGGTTGACAGAGTGCCTGTTTTTGGGTAAAATAAAGAAATGAAAGAATAGAAGATTGTAGAGAATACAGGAAGCGGATTCGTTTTGACAAGGGTTTGTTTGTAAAAAAGAGGATTTTATTGCTTTGTTTTGCAAACAGACCCTTTGGCATGACATTTTCGTGTTAAATGAAGGAGATTTTTGAAAAATGGCTAAGTATATTTTTGTGACGGGCGGTGTAGTATCCGGGCTTGGAAAAGGTATTACGGCAGCGGCATTGGGCAGACTTTTGAAGGCTAGAGGTCTGCGAATCACTGCACAAAAACTGGACCCGTATATTAACGTTGACCCCGGCACGATGAGTCCTTATCAGCATGGAGAGGTCTATGTGACAGAGGACGGCTTGGAAACAGACTTGGATCTTGGCCATTATGAGCGTTTTATTGATGAAAACCTCAATAAGTACTCCAATATGACAACGGGCAGAGTTTACTGGAATGTTTTAAATAAAGAGCGCAACGGAGAATATTTGGGAGAAACCATTCAGGTGATTCCTCATATTACAAGTGAAATCAAAAGCTTTATTTATAATGTCGGAGAGCAAAGCAATGCGGATATTGTCATCACGGAAATCGGCGGCACCGCAGGTGATATTGAAAGCCAGCCATTTTTAGAGGCTATTCGTCAAGTGGCGCATGAGGCAGGCCCCGGCAATGCCTTGTTTGTTCACGTGACGTTGGTTCCTTACCTGAAAAGCTCCGGAGAGCATAAATCAAAGCCAACACAGCATTCGGTTAAAGAATTGCAGTCTATGGGCATTTCTCCCAATATCATTGTCATGAGGAGCGATGAACCCGTAGACAAAAGTATCCGCGATAAAATTGCTTTATTCTGCAATGTAAAGCCGGATTGCGTTATTGAAAATATGACGATTCCTGTTCTCTATGAGGCACCTTTAATGTTGGAAAAAAATAATTTTTCGAACATCGTCTGCCGTGAACTCAATATCAATGCGCCGGACCCCGATATGACCGAATGGAAAAGCATGATTGATAAAATCAGACGCCGCAAAAAGCTGGTTAAAGTGGCTTTGGTGGGTAAATACGTGAAATTACATGATGCTTACCTTTCTGTTATGGAGTCACTTCGTCATGCCGGATATGAGCATGGCAGTAAGGTGGATATCAAATGGGTAGACTCCGAATGCTTAACCGAAGAGAATGCGGCCGACATTTTGGCGGGCTGCCACGGTGTTATTGTACCGGGCGGTTTTGGGGACAGAGGGATTGAGGGTATGATTGTCGCGGCAAAGTTTGCCAGAGAGAATGATATTCCGTATTTGGGAATTTGCTTGGGGATGCAGATTGCGGTTATTGAGTTCTGCCGTCACGTCTGTGGAGTTTCAGACGCAAACTCAGGTGAATTTGATGAATACGGCCTCAATAAAGTTATTGATTTTATGCCTGACCAAAACAAGCATATTGCCAAGGGCGGTACACTTCGTTTGGGCAGTTATCCTTGTAAAGTTCTTAGCGGAACGGAGATGGAAAAATGTTATGGCAAAGAGCTGATTCATGAAAGACATCGCCACCGCTATGAGTTTAACAATGATTATCGTGAAATTATTGAACAGAATGGAATGAAAATCAGCGGTGTTTCTCCAGATGAAAGAATTGTGGAAACGGTTGAGATTCCCCGAAATAGATTTTTTGTGGGCTGTCAGTATCATCCTGAGTTCAAGAGCAGACCGAACCGTCCGCATCCTTTATTTATTGGATTTATCGGAGCGGCTGTGGATAAAATGGAAAATTAACTTAGCAAAGGCAGTAAAAGCGTAACTCTTTTACTGCTTTTTTATTCAGATATTATAATTTTTACCATAGAAATTATAAAAGAAACAAAAAAGGAGGGGCAGGGATGAAAAGAAAAATTGTCAATCATAAATTTAGATATTGGCTTGTCAGCATCTTTGCTTTAATAGCGGGCGTTTTGATTTTTTCATGGATGAATCCATCTGTTCAGCCGGTCGCAGTGGATGTTTTTCCTTCAGAAGCTTCTTCTTTATTGTCTGTGCAGGAATCCGAAAAGGAAGATATAGAATTTAATCCAAAACAGGATAGGCAAGAAAATGATTTTGCTGTGACGGATAATCTTTCCACAATGGAAGAGCAAATTGTGGAAAGATTATCCGAAATGAGTTTGGAAGAAAAAGTTGCACAGCTTTTTATTGTTACACCTGAGGCAATTACCGGGCAAAAAAGCTGGAATTCATGGAGTGAGGAAATTGAAAAGACGTTTGCAAAATATCCCGTCAGCGGATTAATCTTTTTTCATGATAACCTAGAGAATCCCGATTCTCTGCTAAAGATGACGAATTCTATGCAAGAATATGCCATAAAGACACAAGGAATGCCAATGTTTCTCTCAATAGATGAAGAAGGCGGTTCTGTTGCTCGCATCGGAAATCATGAAAAGTTTTCTGTTCCCAAATTTCAAGATGTAAGAAACTCTGTCACAAATAAAGAGGAGGCCTACCAAAGGGGAAAGGTTATTGGAGATTATCTTAAAAAGTATGGGTTTAATTTAGATTTTGCCCCTACCGCAGATGTACTGACGAATCCTCAAAATACAGTTGTGCAGAAGCGCTCTTTTGGGAGCAACCCGGAACAAGTCAGTGAAAAGTCACTACAAATGGCGAAAGGCTTGCAGGATAGCGGTATTTTGCCTTGTTTTAAACATTTTCCGGGACATGGCAGCACAAAGGGTGATACACATGAAGGATTTGCACAGACGGACAGGACACTTTTAGAGATGAGAGAAGCGGAATTGGTGCCATTTCAAAGGGCTGTTCAGGAAAAAATTCCATTAATCATGGTTGCTCATATTTCGGTGCCGGATGTCTGCGGAAATAACCGACCTGCCAGTCTATCCAAAGAATGGATAGATGGAATTTTAAAACAAGAGTTAGGTTATCAAGGGTTGATTATTACGGATTCCATGCAAATGGAAGCCATTACAGAGCATTATAATTCCTCCGAGGCGGCCGGTGAAGCGTTTCAGGCGGGTGCCGATATCATTCTAATGCCG
>OBXM01002099.1_pt1 | contig 9841 bp, 7 predicted proteins | sample 1538141 | NCBI WGS metagenome assembly OBXM01 (sample SAMEA2580153, study PRJEB22360) | human gut metagenome | biome: human gut; feature: human-associated habitat; material: faeces | place: Denmark | collected 2008/2010 | reverse complement strand
GCGGACTGTCCATTATGGAAATGGTAAACAAAACAAGATGCAGCATTCTGGTCTGTGGTGTAGAAAGAAATAACGAGGTATTCATTCCTTCCGGTAACTTTGTACTGCAAAACGGGGATCGCATTTCCATTGTGGCTTCACCTAAAAATTCCGCTGCATTTTTTAAAAAAATCGGTGTCCATACCCATCAGGTCAAAAATGCTCTGATTGTAGGAGGCGGCACTCTTGGTTATTATCTTGCCACTCTTTTGTCAGAACTGAAAATCGACGTAAGGATTGTGGAAGCAAAACGGTCACGCTGCGAAGAATTAAGCCAGCTTCTGCCGGAAACCACCATTATCTGCGGAGATGGCACAGACAAAAAGCTTCTTATGGAAGAAGGGCTTACCCAGACAGAGGCTTTTGTAACCCTCACGAACATGGACGAGGAAAATATCCTGCTCTCCCTGTTTGCCAAGAAAAACTCAAGCGCAAAGCTGATTACCAAGGTAACTCGAATCGCATTTGACGATATTGTGGAAGAACTGGATTTGGGAAGCGTGATTTACCCGAAAAATATTACGGCAGACTATATTCTCCGCTATGTCCGCGCCATGGAAAATTCCCTCAGCAGCAATGTGGAAACCCTGTACCATATTCTGGACGGGCATGCAGAGGCTCTGGAATTTGCAGTAAAGGAAAACTCCTGCATTACTGATGTGCCTCTAAGCCAGCTAAATCTGCGAGATAACCTCTTAATTGCCTGCATTAACCGAAACGGTAGCATTCTGATTCCTAACGGACAGGACAGAATCCAGGTAGGAGATACCGTAATCGTGGTAACAACCACGGAAGGCTTAAATGATTTGAAAGACATTTTGAAAAAGTAGAGGGCTATAGGAAATGAATTACGCAATCGTAAAATCTATTATTGGCAGGGTTCTGCACTTTGAAGCAGCTTTTATGATGCTTCCCTGTGTTACGGCTGTTATTTATAAAGAGGAAAGCGGCTGGTCCTTCTTCTTTACAGCCCTTGTATGTGTGCTGCTTGGTTCCTTACTTACCAGAAAAGCCCCAAAAAACTCTGTCTTTTATGTGAAAGAGGGATTTGTATCTGTGGCTTTAAGCTGGATTGTCCTGAGTATTATGGGCAGCATCCCCTTTCTTGTGGGTGGTGTTATCACCAATCCCATTGACGCACTTTTTGAAACCGTATCCGGCTTTACCACCACCGGAGCCAGCATTCTCACTGATGTAGAGATTCTGCCCAAATGTATGCTGATGTGGCGAAGCTTTACACACTGGATTGGCGGTATGGGTGTGCTTGTATTCCTGCTGTCCTTTATGCATGCCCACGGCAGCGGTTCTCACATGAACCTGATGAAAGCAGAAAGTCCGGGGCCATCTGTCAGTAAACTGAAACCTACCGTGCAGTCTACAGCAAAGGTTCTGTACATGATTTATATTTTTCTGACCTTTTTGGAAATAATACTGCTGCTTTTGGGCGGCATGCCTTTGTTTGACACACTAACCACCAGTTTCGGTACTGCAGGAACCGGTGGTTTTGGAATCAAAAACGACAGCCTCGGGGGATATTCCCCTTACATTCAGGTGGTTGTCACTGTTTTTATGATTCTTTTTGGTATTAATTTCAGTGCCTTTTTTCTAATTCTGTGCAAAAAGTTTACCCAGGCATTCCGCATGGAGGAGGTACGCTGCTACCTCGGAATCATTCTGGCAACCACAGTGTTTATTACCTTTAATATCCGAAACCTCTATGGCTCCTTTGGAGAGGCACTGCGTCATGCTGCCTTCCAGGTTGGTTCTATTATCACTACTACAGGATATGCCACTACAGACTTTAACACCTGGCCTGAAGTATCCAGAACCATTCTGGTACTACTCATGTTTGTGGGTGCCTGTGCCGGAAGTACCGGCGGCGGTATTAAAGTATCCCGTTTTGTAATTCTGATTAAAACTATAAAAAAAGAGCTTCACACTCTGCTTCACCCAAGAAGCGTGCGAAAGCTGAAAATGGACGGTCATACGCTGGAGCATGAAGTTGTCCGCGCAACTAACGTCTTTCTGATTGCCTATGTCCTTGTCTTTGCTTTTTCTGTATTTTTAATCGGATTTGACAACTTTGATATGATTACCAATTTTACAGCTGTGGCTTCCACCTTAAACAACATCGGTCCCGGTCTGGAACTGGTAGGTCCTACGCAGAACTTCAGCATTTTCTCAAACGGCGCCAAGCTGGTGCTGACCTTTGATATGCTGGCGGGACGACTGGAATTATTCCCCATGCTTCTGCTCTTTGTAAGAGATACCTGGAAACGGTATTGAAAAGTTCTGAACTACAAAAGCGCTGCTGCAGTTTTTCTCTGCGGCAGCGCTTTTTTTCAATTCTTATTAAAATCGTATCTGTATTTTTGTTCCTTTTTCCGGTTCACTGTTTAGAAGGATTTCTGCATGGTGTAGCACTGCCCCATGCTTCACAATGGCAAGTCCAAGCCCTGTGCCTCCTGTCTTCCGGGAATGGCTTTTATCCACACGGTAGAAGCGTTCAAAGATTCTCTCCTGCTCTTCTCTGGGAATCCCAATTCCATTATCCTCCACACTGAAAATCACATGCTCGCCTTCTTTTTCCAGACGAACCCGCACATATCCACCTTCCCGGTTGTATTTAATTGCGTTATCCACAAGGTTATACAACATTTCATACAAAATGTGGCGTACTCCGTATATCTCTGCGCTTTTTCCCTCTGTAAGAACCGTGACCTTTCTCTTCTTTGCAGGAAGGGTCAAATTCTGAGAAATATCCTGCACCACCTCATACAAATCCACGGTTTCAAAGGGCATTTCCCCACTCTTTTCGTCCAGCTTTGAGATTTCAATAATATCCTGTACCAGACTGGTCAGACGGCTTGCCTCATCATAAATCCTGCCTGCAAATTCCGGTACGTCCTGAGGTCGCACCATTTCGTTTTTCATCAGTTCTGCATAGCCGGAAATAGACATCAACGGCGTCTTCAGCTCATGGGACACGTTTGCGGAAAATTCCCGGCGCACGGTTTCTGCCTGCCGAAGTTCCTGAACCTGCTGGGCAATCTGTTTATTCTGCTGGTCCACCCGTTTTAAAAGGGGACGCAGTTCTTCATATTCCACATGCTCCAGGGGATGCTCCAAATCCAGCTGATTAATAGGCTCTATCAGCTTTTTGGTCTGTCTTTCCATCAAGAAGAAACCCACTGTCAGAATGGCAAGAAGCAGCACTCCCATTAGCGTGAAGCTGGAGAGCATGGTGTGAAAAACACTGTCTGTTGTCTTTGCCACCCGCAGAATATTTCCGCTGTCCAGCTTTACCGCATAGTAAAAGGTCTGCTCAGACAGGGTTTCCGAAAACCGCACCACGGCCCCGCTGCCCTTTTCCCTGGCAGACTCAAACTCTGGACGACTTTTGTGATTTTCCATGCTGTCCGGGTACTTTTCTGAATCATAAAGCACGGTTCCGTCCGGTCTGGTAAGGGTAATCCGGCTGGTAGTCAGATTCCCGGTTTCCTCTGTCAGATATTCTTCTCCGATATTTTCTATGGCATAACGGATATATTTTGCCTCATTTTTTACGTCCTGCTGCATATAGCTGTTGTACTTTTCATACATCACCACACTGGCTGCCGTAAAGGTAAGAAAAATGCTCAAAGCCACCAAAAGCCCCACATTATTCATAATCCTCTGCTTCATTGCCTATCTCCTATACGGTATCCCACACCGCGGACCGTTTCTATGAGAAAGCCGGATTCCCCCAGCTTTTGCCTTAAGGTTCTGATATGTACGTCCACAGTTCTGGTTTCTCCTGCAAATTCATACCCCCAGATACGCTCCAAAATCTGATCTCTGCTCACTACAATCCCTTTATTTTCCATAAGGTATCTGAGAAGTTCAAACTCTTTTAACGTTAATTCCACTTCTCTTTCATTGTCAAACACCTGATGGCGGTCCACATTGACCTTCAAACCTTTAAAGCGATATTCCTGCTTCGGGGAGTGTTTTCTGGTCCTTCGCAGCACTGCCTTTACTCTGGCGATAAATTCCATCATGCCAAAGGGCTTTGTAATATAATCGTCAGCGCCGCCCTCCAGACCTCTTACTTTGTCGTATTCCGCTTCTTTTGCAGTTACCATAATAATGGGAATCTCACTGGTTTCCGGATCCTGCTTTAATTTTTCCAGAATGCTGTATCCGTCCTCTCCGGGCAGCATAATATCCAGCAGAATCAATTCCGGAATTTCCTCTTTTAATGCTTTTTTCAGTTCCTTTCCATCACTGAGTCCCTTTGCCTCAAACCCAGTGGTTCCCAGCGTATATACCAGAAGCTCCCGGATATTGCGCTCGTCTTCCACACAATAAATCATTCCTGTTCTTTACTCCTTCTCGAACCCCCATTTTCAGCCTTTTACGGAAGAAGATACTGTTTTCTTGTTTCTTCCATTCTCCGCTGAAACGCTTCGTTTTCTTCTTTCTTCATGTCATGCAGATAACTGTGTGTATCAAAGCTGTCCTCAGATACCTGGGATACACATACTGCAATATTGGAACAGTGGTCTGCAATCCTCTCCAGACTGGTCAATACATCAGACAGTACAAATCCCTGCTCAATGGTACAGGTTCCTTTTCTCAGTCTGCGTACATGACGGCTTTTCAGTTCCATATTTAACTCATCAATAATTTCCTCCAGTGGCTCTACCTTTTTTGCCAGTTCCTGATTCTTATCCTCAAAAACAATATAAGAGGTATCTACAATATCTGTCACTGCCCGGATAATAACCTTTAATTCCTCTAAAGCCTTCTCAGAGAAGGTCATTCCCTTTTCATGAAGCTCTCTGGCTGATTCCATAATGTTTACCGCATGGTCTGAAATTCGTTCAAAGTCCCCGATACAATGAAGGATAATAGACAAATCTCTGCTGTCCTGCTGATTCAAGTCCTTTTGTCCCAGCTTTACCAGATAACTGCCCAGTGCATCCTCATAATCGTCCACACGGTTCTCTTCCTCTACCACAGTCTTTTCCTGTTCTGTGCTGTATTCTTTAAACAAAGACAGGGCAGTAAACAGTGCGTCCTTGGATGCATCAGCCATACGCTTTGCCACGTTGCGGCTCTGCTCCATGGCAAATGCCGGCTTTTCCAGAAAACGGATATCCAGAAGCTGTGCGCCCTCGGACAGTGTCGTTTCTTCTTTTTCGTCGCGAATAGTAAGGCATGCCAGCTTCTCCAGACCTTTGGAAAACGGCAGCAATACGGCTGTTGCAAAAATATTAAAAGCGCTGTGCGCTACTGCTATACCTGCTGCGTTGGCGGACTGTTCCAAAAATCCGAAGTGAACAACCATATTCAGTCCATAGAAGACAATCAGGAACACCGTTGTTCCGATAATGTTAAAGTACAGATGTACCATAGCTGCACGCTTTGCATTTTTCTTTGCCCCAATGGCTGATAACAAAGCAGTGACACAGGTTCCGATGTTCTGTCCCAGAATAATGGGAATAGCTGCGCCATAGCTTACCGCACCAGTGACACAAAGAGCCTGCAAAATACCTACAGATGCAGAAGAACTCTGAATCACAGCAGTCAGAAGCGCACCTGCCAGCATACCCAGAAGGGGATTGCTGAAGGCTGTGAGGATTCCTGTAAATTCCGGCACATCTGCCAGAGGTTTTACCGCTGCGCTCATACTGTCCATACCATACATCAGCACTGCAAAACCCAGGAAAATCGTTCCCACGTCTTTTTTTCGTTCACTTTTTGCAAACAATAAGAATGCCACGCCAATCATAGCCAAAATGGGGGAAAAAGAGGTTGGCTTAAACAACTGCACAAAAAAGCTGTCGCTTTCAATACCGGAAAGACTCAAAATCCAGGACGTTACCGTTGTTCCGATATTGGCCCCCATAATAATGCCAACTGCCTGAGAGAGCTTCATAATTCCGGAGTTTACAAATCCCACCACCATAACTGTGGTTGCTGAGGACGACTGTATCACTGCTGTTACCAGTGCTCCTAATCCTACTGCTTTTAAGGGACTGGAAGTCAGACTTTCCAGAATCTTTTCCATCTTTCCTCCAGAAACCTTTGCCAGACCGTCCCCCATGACATGCATTCCATATAAGAAAAGAGCCAGTCCTCCTATCATACTCAAAACGCTAAAAAAATCCATAATTTTCTCCTTTTGTACGGTATATTTCTTTAGTTTTCCCCATTATACCCAGTCTATGTAAAATCTTTCAGGGGTTTATGTTAAATCCATGTAAAATATCAGAAGCTCTTAATGGCATCTTCTGCATCATCAGTGGTTTTGCGGATATGACGAATCACAACATAATATCCAGCAGAATCACTGATTTTTACCCAGACTCTGTCGCCCTCCTTATGCCCCAGAATTGCCTTGCCCAGAGGGGACTCGATGCTGATTTTGTTTTCCAGGGAATTGCCCCTGATAGATGTCACCAGCTTATAGGTTTCTCCTCCTCAAAGTACACTTCCACCACATTATTCATGCCGGCTTCATCTGCTTTAGAATCTTCTGATACAATGGTTGCCTGCTTCAGCATTCGCTCCAGATAACGAATTCTGCTTTCGTTCTTATTTTTGTCCTTCTTCGCTGCATAATATTCAAAGTTCTCACTTAAATCACCCTGGGCTCTTGCCTCTTTCACTGCCTCTATGGCTTCTTTTCGCACCGTAAGCTTTCTGTACTCGATTTCCTTTTCAATTTTCTCCACATCGCTTCTGGTAAGACGTTCTCCCATGACTCCAACCTCTCTTTAACTTCTTTTTCGTTTCTTTCAGTCACCTTTATAGTATAACCTGCCTGTCTGTATTTGTCTATCCGAATAGAGTATCTCTCCAGTGAGATTCTCCGCCTGAGGCAGGTTCCATCAGGGAGTTCCGGAAAACAAAAAACAGGACATCGGCTCACACAAACCGATATCCCTGCTCTTTGACTGTTTTTATATGCGGACTTCCCGTATTATTTCTGTCCACTTTGTAACTGAGCCTGCACATACATTCCCTCACTTCTGCAATGGAGCTGTATACAAAGGGGCTTCCCCAGATATTTTCAAAAAGGTATTTCACAGAAAGGGTTTCATTGCAATGCTGTATCATCAGAAGCAGAAGCCGATATTCCAAATCCGGGAAAAAGACCTCCAGATTATCCACATAAATCTTATTGTACTTCTGACTGATTCGGATATTATCCACTGCAATCCAGTTCTCCGAACCTGTATCTCCCTGATTTGTCTGCACCATATTTTCTTTTTTCATGCATTCACCTCTGGCTATCAAACGCCCTTAAAACATTACTGCTCTGTTACTTTATTTGTTTAGCTAATTATAGTACACTTTCCTAAAAAAGAAAATAGGCAAACAAAGTATTTTATCTAAAATTTATCTTTCTTCCCTGTCTGCCTATTTCTCTATTTTACTTTTTCACTATTTTATCACTTCACTGTAAAGGGCATGTTTCTCCAATGCCTGGGTCATCTCTGCCATACGGCTGATATCTCCAATGAGAATCACACCGCAAAGACGGTTATTAAGGAAATAATATTTCTGGTAGTGCTTTTTGCTCAAATCCTTAAACTCTGCCGTCTTGTAAATCAGGTTTGGATTTTTACCATTATCTCCTGCTGCAAACAGCGCGGTCTTCATACCATGGAAGCTCAGCGCTGCAGGAACTGTGTTATAGACTGCTTCATCTCCTGCTGCACACGCGCCTGCTGTCTTACCTTGTTCTACTGCCTGAGGCCAGATTGCATAATTGATGCCTTCAAACTGGGCACAATCTCCGCAGGCATAAATGTCAGGAATATTGGTCTGCATATTTTTGTCTACCACAACTGCTCTGTCTGTTTCTATACCAGCTGCCTTTGCAAGCTGTACATTGGCTCTCACACCACAGGATACGAGCACCAACTCTGCCGGAAGTACGGTTCCATCTCCCAGCTTCACACCTGTCACCTTTCCATTTCCTTCCAGTTCTGTAATCTGCACGCCTGTATGAATGGAAATACCTCTGCTCTCGCTGATAAGCTTTAACATTTCTCCTGCTGTTTCATCTAACTGACGTCCCATAAGCTGCGGAGCAAGTTCCAGTACCGTTACCTGGCAGCCTGCCTTTTTCATCTCCCATGCTGCTTCCAGCCCCAGGACACCGCCGCCGATTACCACAATGTTTTTCACTTCCGGAAGCATGCTCTCGATTTTTCTGGTATCTTCCAGACGGCGTACAGCCACAACACCTTCCTGCTCATGTCCGGGAATCGGTGGGATAAAGCATTCAGAGCCAAGGGCATAAACCAGCTTTGTATATGCCAACTTTGTGCCATCCTCCAGTACAATTTCTTTTTCTTTTGTATCAATTTCCGTAACTTCTTTTCCCAGAACCAGATGAATTTTCTGTTCCTCGTACCAATCTTTTCCCTGAATGGCAATCTGCTCTTCTGTCAAATCTACCATAAGGGATTTTGTCAGCATAGGACGGTTATAAGGCAAATAAGGCTCATTGGAAACCAGAACCACAGAACCGGTTTTATCTCTTTCCCGAATAGCTGCTGCTGCGGAATATCCTGCCGCACCACCGCCTAAAATCACATAAAAATTCTGTGTATCTTTGCGGTAATCATTTTCTTCCACCTCTACCGGCACAAAATTTTCCTTGCCCACGCCGCATACCGGACAGATTTCCAGAGAAGAATCAAAGATTTCTCCGCATACCAGACATTTCACCAGAGTTCTGTTGCCCTTTGCTTTTTTCGTATTTTCTTTATTCTGAAGCGTACAGCCAAAATTGTAGCCGTATTCATAAGCGTCAATGAGATTTTCCTCACCTGGTTTAAATTTTACCCGGAATCCCTCATCAACCACTTTCATACGAAGCTGTTTCAATCGCTCAATCAGATGCGGAACAGCTTCTCCGCTCCAGCCATAGCTTCCGAAGGCGCTTGCCAGCTTGCCGCCGTGAGTTCCTGCAAAAATAGAGGTTGTTAAATCCCAGATGGGCTTTAACGCTTCGCCTACAATCGTAGGAGAGCCAAAAAGGATTCCATCTGCAAAGCCCAGCTCCTCTAACACCTTCTTCTGGTCTGCTTCTACCATATCATAGCAGCGCACCTCGATATCTCCGCTGGCCTCAATTCCCTTTGCAATAGTTTCTGCCAGTTGTTTGGTATATCCATAAGCGCTTACATAAGGAATCACTACGGTTTTCTTTGAGTTTGGATTGACGACCGTACACCAGTCTTCGTAAGTATCCAGCATAAAGTCAATATTTGCGTCCAGTACCGGTCCGTGTCCGGTACAAATCATGGAAATATCCAGCTCACGCACTCTGTCCAGAGCTTTTTTCATATATGGCTTAAAAGGCCCGATAATATTGTCAAAATAATATTTGGTTGCACGCATATAACCTTCTTTGTCTGTCACCTTGCTCACCAGAATGTCGTGGAAGCCATAGTGAGAACCAAAAGAGTCGCAGGTCACTAAAATCTGCTCTTCTTCTATATAAGTATACATAGTGTCCGGCCAGTGAAGGTTGGGAACCACCAGGAATTTCAGAGTCTTATCCCCAATTTTCATTTCCTGGTTGTCTTTCACAGGAATTGCTGTAAATTCCCCATTTACAATTTCCTTTAAAAAGCTGATTGCACAGCCTGTTGCTACAATTTTCAGACCCGGATTTAATTCCAGCAGTTTCTCTACGCTTCCGGCATGGTCTGGCTCTGTGTGGTTTACTACCAGATAATCAATGGTGGAGATATCGGTAATCTCTTTTAACTTTTCCAGATATTCGTCGAAAAAT
>OBXM01002097.1_pt1 | contig 9844 bp, 7 predicted proteins | sample 1538141 | NCBI WGS metagenome assembly OBXM01 (sample SAMEA2580153, study PRJEB22360) | human gut metagenome | biome: human gut; feature: human-associated habitat; material: faeces | place: Denmark | collected 2008/2010 | reverse complement strand
CGGTCATTTTAATTCTCCCATAGCTACCTTAATCTATTAAAAGCTCTTAATCTATATTATAAATTGTGGAAGCTCTTAATCGATCATGGTATGAACAAAAGCGATCTTGGAAAAGCAGCTAAAATGAGTCCAAATACAATTGCCCGGCTCGGCAAGAATGAAATGGTATCTTTAGAAGTTTTGGTAAGAATATGCCAAGTTTTACGATGCGACATTGGAGAAATTGTAGAAGTAAATTTGGATTAAGACAGTAAGTTCTGTGACAGCAGAATTGAAAGAAAAACAACGGAGGAATAAAAATGAGATACGCAGATATGCCGCCGTATGCGCCAACGCTCATGGAATCTACTCGAGCAATTGGCTATTCCATAGAAGCTGCTATTGCAGATATTATTGATAACAGTATCGTTGCCAACGCTGCACGGATTGATATTGATTTTTTTCCTATAGGGCAATCATATATTTCAATCCTTGATGATGGTCACGGTATGTCAGAAGCGGAACTTATCTCTGCTATGCAGTATGGCAACCGTAGCCCATTGGACATAAGAGAAGAATCTGATCTTGGCAGATATGGATTGGGAATGAAAACGGCGTCCTTATCCCAATGCAGAATATTGACAGTGATAAGCAAGCAAAATGGCACGGTTGCAGGGGCACAATGGAACCTCAATCATATTAAGCAGGCAGAGTCATGGTCATTGATAGTGCTTGATGAGAGTGAAGTTAGGGATTTTCCTAACTGGGATAAGTTAAATGGCTATCTTAATGGTTCTCTTGTTGTTTGGCAAGATTTAGATAAGTTTGGAATAGGTGAAAACGATATTGCTGCAGCATTTACAAGAAAGATGAATCTGATTCGTGACCACCTTTCTTTGGTGTTTCATCGTTACTTGAGCGGAGAACCAGGATTAAAGAAAACGGATATTAGAATGAACGATTTGAGCATTGTTCCTCAAGATCCTTTCTTAACCAAGAAAAGTACACAGCTAATGGATGAAGAAACCATTGTTGTGCGTGGTGAAAAAGTTAAAGTGAAACCGTACATTTTACCTCACACATCAAAACTGACCAAAAAAGAATTAGCTGCGTTGGGCGGCAAAGAGGGGTTGAGAAGACAGCAAGGATTTTATGTGTATAGAAACAAACGTCTTCTCATATGGGGAACATGGTTCCGATTGATGAGACAGGGTGATTTGTCAAAGTTGGCGAGAGTCCAGGTTGATATTCCTAATTCACTGGATGACTTGTGGACTTTGGATATTAAGAAATCTACAGCTACACCACCAGAAGAGGTCAGAAAGAATCTGTCTGTCGTTATCGAAAAGATATCGGAAGGCAGTAAGCGCACTTGGACATATAGAGGGAAAAAAGAGGTCAGTGATCAAGTGGTTCATGTTTGGAACAGATTAACGACCAGAGATGGGAGTATCGTTTATGAGGTTAATCCTGATCATCCTATGATTGATGCCCTCGTTGAAGAATATCCGGGAATCAGACCTAAAATCGAGCTGCTTCTCAAACAAATAGCGATGTCTTTGCCGCTGAACTCGCTATACATAGATTTAACTAACGATGAAAAATTATCAAACGAAAGCGAAACGAAAAGTTCTGAAATTATCAGTGTATTAAAACAGCTCGCTGCACCTTATCCTGCGGGAGATATTAGGACTGCTATGATAAATACACTTATCCAAACGGAGCCATTTTCAGCTTTTATTGATGAAATAAATGATGCTATGCAACGAGGTGAATTCAATGACTGATAATATGAAATATATCGTGAACACTGTTACAAGCATGATTAACAGTAAGTTCGGTGATGAATTGACTACTATTGAGGATATACATACAGAGGCAGAAACGATCCGTACGGCGTTCTCTGCTATTTATCCTGTCACTGATGAGGAATTTGCTCAAATTAAAATTACATTATCCTCAAATATTCTCCATTCCATTGGAGTGGCAATTACACTGCGTGGTCGTGATTCTGCACACCAGTCGTGGTATTTTGTTCAGGAAAATGATGGGTTCTATTGGAACAGATATAAGAATTATCTGAAGAATAATAAACATTGGGGTATTGAAGTTGTAAACAGGCTTCACGAGACAACGAATGGCATTATGGATGATTTAGGAAATCCTAAAGACCCAACCCATCCTTTCCAAAGGCGTGGTCTGTTACTGGGTGATGTTCAGTCAGGCAAAACAGCGACATATACCGCAATCTGCAATAAAGCTGCGGATGCAGGATATAGAGTAATTATAGTACTTGCGGGTATGATGGAAAACCTCCGTGTACAGACTCAAGAGAGATTAGACGCAGAATTTGTCGGAGTTGAGAGCAAATATACTCTTGATAAAAAAGCTGCTCAAGAGATTAAGAATACGCCTGTTGGTGTAGGTACAATTCCCCCGCATAATCCAGATAAACGTATTGCGTGTTTTACATCGGTTGCTACAGATTTTAATAAAGCAACACTGCGTGCATTAGGATTGAGTCTCAGAACAATAAGCGGTACAGCCTTGTTTGTTGTAAAGAAAAACAAAAGTGTTCTTAACAATTTGTATAAATGGTTAGTAGAAAATAATGCAGACCACGAAACAGGAATGATTGATCTTCCATTGCTGCTGATTGATGATGAAGCAGATAATGCGTCTGTGAACACTAATTCAGAAGAAAAAGATCCGACTGCGATCAACCAAGCAATTTGTAATATTTTGGATTGCTTTAAGCAAGCCTCCTATTTGGGAATTACAGCCACCCCATTTGCGAATATTTTCATTGAACCTGACGCTGATAGTAATACAAGAAATTTGTTTCCAAAAGATTTCTTGACGGTTTTGCCTACACCAGAATTATATATTGGTGCAGATAAGATATTTGGCAATGGCGATGCTGATGATTGGGAGAGTGAAGGTGGTTCATGGAGAATTGAAGGCCAGTATGGTGCTTCTATAATTCCTATCGAGAATGAAGAACAAGAAAGCTTTTATGTGTTTAAGCATAAAAAGGAATTGGCAGATGAACTATATGATTTGCCTGCAAGTATGCAAGAAGCAATTCGGTATTTCATTCTTGTAACGGGTATTTCCGATTTGAGAAAAGATAACACTGAACATCGTTCTATGCTCGTGAATGTCAGCCGCTTTACGAAAGTGCAAAATGTTACGGCTGACTTGATCGAAACGTTTGTTTCGCAAATTAAATCTGATCTTGAAAACTATGCCCAACTCCCTTTAGATCAGGCAATGCAGATTTCTTCCATTGCTATGTTCAGCATGGTGTGGGATAAGTATGACTTAACTTCACTGACTGGAATAGAGTGGGCCTATTTCTTAAAAGAATATCTTTTCAAAGCAGCACGACGCATTGAAGTAAGGTCTGTCAATCAGCAGCATGGAGCGTCTTCACTGAATTACTATGAATACAAAAAGACCGGTATGCGAGTTATTGCTGTCGGAGGCAATAGCCTTTCCAGAGGTTTAACCTTGGAAGGCCTTTGTGTAAGTTACTTTTATCGCAACACCATGATGTACGATACTCTGCTGCAGATGGGACGTTGGTTTGGATACAGACCAAATTACGATGATTTATTCAAGGTGTGGATGGCAGAAGATGCTATCGATTGGTATGGATATATTACTGATGCAGTTAATGAGTTGAAAGAAGAACTCAAAAAAATGAAGCGTCAGAATCAAACGCCAGAACAATTTGGCTTAAAGGTAAGGCAAGCGCCTGGAGCTTTGCTTATTACTGCCAGAAACAAAATGCGTTCTGCAACAGCAGTATCACGACCTATTACTGTTTCAGGAAGAATGATTGAAACACCTCGCTTGAAAGGTGATAAGGCTACTGTTGCTGAAAACGAAGCATTATGCCGTTCTTTCTTAAAATCTTTGGCAACCGATGAACGTATTCCAATCGTTGAATATGATAGTTTTACAAAAGCGTATATTTGGAAGAATGTTCCTAAAAAACTGATTGTCGAGCTGGTTCGTAACTTTACAACTCATCCGTGGAATTTGAATTTCCAGCCGGTTGCACTTGCTGATTATATCAGTAATGATGATGGTGCCCTTGAATGTTGGGATGTTGCAATACCGCAGGGTTCGCAGATGGAAAATACGGTACCCGTTGATCTGATTGATAGAACTATTGATATTGTTCCTGAGGGACGTAAACTCGAATGGGATGCCTCTATTGCCAATTTACTTCGTGTCAATGGACATCACGTAAGAGTTGGTACTGGTGGATGTTCTAAAATCGGTTTGGATGAAGATACAATTCGTCAGTTGAGGAAAGATAACGAGAGAATTACGGATAGAACCTACCTGATAAAAGATCGCAATCCGATAGCGTTGGTTCACATATTAAAAAACACTACGCCTATCGAAAACAGGAAAGAGAATGATCCTGAAATTCTGTTTGCACTGGGTCTTGGTTTCCCAAATGACGGACGTAATAGGCAAGCAAATTATATGGTAAACGTGAATGAACTCAGGAATTGGGTTGATATCACAGACGAGGATGATGACGATGATATCGATTAAGGAATTACATAATAAATGGAACAATATATCTCCATTTACAGGTGGCTTTTTGCTTGTATCAGGAGACCATCCTTTGTCATTCCATATCGGATATGTAAATGGAGAAAGCAAGTGCTTTATGGTTTTGAATACAGGAAAGGTTGATAGGATTCCATCTTCAAAAGCTATTTTAGCAGAATGCGTTCAAACAACTATGGGCGAATACGCTTTGAGATTCACGCTGAATTATGCTTCTCTTGACGAACTGTTTGTAAAACTTTGCTGGGATCTGATTGATGCATCAAAAGTATCTTCCAAACCCGTAGAAAAAATCGTTGTTCAATATAAAAGTTGGATGAGATTGCTTCAGCAAGCAAGTGCGGGATTACTGTCATCATCTTCTCAAAAGGGGCTTATCGGAGAACTGTTGTATCTCGAAGAACAGATCAATACTATTGGCGAAGCAACGGCTCTCAAAGCGTGGGTTGGGCCGGAAGGAAGTGACCAAGATTTCATATTTGAAAACACGTGGTCAGAGATTAAAGCTACATCTATCGCTTCTGATGCTGTCACAATATCTTCGATTCAGCAACTCGATTGCTCGGATAATGGACACTTGATTGTTTATTTCATGGACAAGACTTCTTCAAAAGGGCAACTAACAATCTCCTTGCCTGAAATGACTGCAAGAGTTAAAGTTTTGTTATCTGTACAATATCATGATGAGCTTTCATGCAAATTAGCTAAGAACGGTTATTTTGATAAAGATGCCGAACATTACGAATCATATCGTTATCGTTTGGCTGAAAAAAGAACTTATATAGTGGATTCTACATTTCCACGACTAATACGAAACAATATTCCTGCAGAGATTGCAAATGCCCGATATGAGTTGAGTCTTGCAGCTATTGATGCTCATAGGGGTTAGGAGGACGAAAAATGGATGTACATGACTTTCACAAAGATTTTCTGGAAGAAATCAAAGCAACTGCTGCTACGGAAGGAGCAGGATCTAACGCTGCTTTTGTAGAAGTTGCGTCAGCATATCTTGTGAATGCTGAAGTTCTGTCCGATTTCACACCTGCATTCTATTTGGGAACGGGTAAAAACAATCGCAGAATTCGAGTTGATGGTTATGTACTGGACGAGTTCGACATGACGTTCAACTTGGTGATAGCAGATTACACTGGAGATGAAAATCGTGATACTTTAACTCGCTCTGCGGCATCTGCATTCTTTGATAGACTCATGTATTTTATCGAAGAAGCATATGGAAGCAAGCTGTACCGATCAATTGAGCCAAGTACACCAGCAGCGGATTTAATTGAGTTGCTACGATTATACAAAGATAAAATCAGAAAGTATCGTCTTATTCTGTTGACCGATGGCTTTATGAGTAATCGTATCAGCGAAATCGATGCTCGTGAATTTAATGGTATTCCTGTTGAATGTCAGATATGGGATATTGATAGAATTTTTAGAGTATGCTTCTCTGACTTGGGACGTCAAGATATTGAAATTGATTTCAAGGCATACACAGGCGGAAAGGGTATCCCATGTATTGAAGCCAGCAGTGCCAATACAGATGATTACAAAAGCTATCTGTGTATTATTCCGGGATCCACACTTGCCGATATTTATGACTACTATGGAAGCCAATTGCTTGAAGGCAATGTTCGCTCCTTCCTGTCGATCAAAGTTGCCGTTAATAAGAAGATTCGTGAAACGATTTTAAGAATCCCACAGAATTTCTTTGCTTACAATAACGGTGTATCTGCTACTGCGATGGACTTGCAAATTGAATCCACTGAAGATGGCAGAGTTATCACTTACGCAAGAGACTTTCAGATTATCAACGGCGGTCAAACAACAGCTTCTCTATCAAATGCTCGTTATAAAGATGGCGCAGATTTAAGCCAGATTTATGTGCAGATGAAGCTTACTGAAGTCGATTCAGATGCAGATAAAGCAAGCGAGTTAATTAGAAATATTTCTCGTTCATCTAATAGTCAGAACAAAGTAAGTGATGCGGATTTCTTTGCAACACATCCATTCCATATCCGTATGGAGCAGATTTCACGAAGAGTTTTTGCTCCTGCGTCAGGCGGGGCGCAATACGAAACAAAATGGTTTTATGAACGTGCTCGTGGGCAATATATTCAAGCTCAGATGCACATGACAAAATCTCAGAAAGACAAGTTCGTTGCACAGCATCCAAAGAAACAGGTTATTACAAAAACCGACTTAGCAAAAGTGAGAAATTCTTGGTTAGGCATCCCTCATGTAGTAAGTAAAGGTGCGCAGACAAACTTTATGAGATTTGCAGAAATTATTGATGAGAGCTGGGGTAAATCTGATGTTCAATTCAATGATAAATATTTCAAGGATTCCGTAGCTCTGGTGATTCTATTTAAACATACGGAGTGGGTAGTTTCACACCAGCCGTGGTTTGAACAAGGCTATAGGGCAAATATTGTTACTTACTCCATTGCTTTGCTTCATAGACTGATTTTACAGCAGTTTAAGGGTATGGATTTAGACTTGCAGCTAATTTGGAACAGACAGCAAGTGCCTGATGCTGTGACTAATGAGCTTGTAAAAATAACAAAATATGTGTTTGATACAATCACGGATCCGAACAGAGGAACAATTAACGTAACACAGTGGTGTAAGCGAGATGCTTGCTGGGAAAGTGTTAAACGATGTAATATAAAACTTGCTGATGAATTACGTCTTGTACTTCTCAGCAAGGCTGAAACAAAGGCTGCCGATAGAGATGCAAAGAAAGACCAAAAACTAATATCTGATGTGGAAGCACAGAAGACAGTATTGGAGCTTGGTGCGGATTATTGGAAGGCAGTCAGTGAGTTTGTAACTGCAAAGAGAATAAAAACTACTGCTGACCAGTTGAAAGCACTAAAGTATGCAATGCGAATTCCTGTTCAATTTCCAAGTGCATATCAAAGTGTCCAGTTGCTTGCCTTACTGGAGGAAGCTAAATCAAATGGATTTAAGGCATGAGGGAGAGGATAAACATGGATAAATATAGTGTCGTCGATCTGTTTGCAGGTGCCGGCGGCTTGAGTTTAGGTTTTATGCAAACGCAGAAATATGATATAAAAGTTGCGTTTGAAAATAATAAAAATATGCAAGACACATATCGCCGAAATCATCCTACTGTGGATGTGCAAGGAGACGTATGTGCTGCGGATTATGCTGCGATTCGAGAGAAGTATGGCGAAATAGATATTGTTATTGGTGGCCCCCCTTGTCAGGGGTTCTCTAATGCAAACAGGCAGAAAAATCACGCAATCAGCAAAAATAATATGCTTGTAAAACAGTATATTAGAGCTGTCATAGAGCTTCAGCCCAAGGCATTTGTTATGGAGAACGTTAGTATGCTTCGTTCAGAAGTACATAGATTCTACATGGAAGCTGGAGATGAAGAATTGATTGAAAAGTATCATGTGCCAGTAAAAACGGTAGATTTGGTACTTCTCGAAGAAAAGTACATTTTTGATGGGGCTTTAGAGATAATACAAAATCTTGATCAGGTAACGGCTTCTTTATGGCCAGAAGAACATTATGCGGCGCTGAATGTCATATATAAGGCTGCAAAGAATCCGCAGAAGATGGTGGATGCGCTAAAGAAGCATAAAGCCAAACTGCTCAAATATGCGGAGGAATATGTTATTCTCAAAACGAATTCTTTTGTTAATGAACAGAGTAAAAAGGCATTTATTGCTATTAAGGATTATTATGATGGAAGCATAGATGCTGGCGAAATTCTGAAGAATATCGAATCGGCAATTATGATTCAGAGAATGGTGAGCAAAGCAAAAGAAATCTTCGATAACAATATTGTGGTGGACGAGTATAACTTCAAAGGTGATATTGTTGCCAAAATACGCTCTTTCGCCGTTTATGATTATTTAAAAGCAATTCTCAGCTCCGATGAAAATGGGTATATCATTACCAACGATGTATTGTGTGCTGCAAATTATGGTGCGCCTCAGAAAAGAATGAGGTTTGTCGTTATGGGTATTAAGCGACATATTTCGACAAAGGTGGCTTTACCCAGAGGACGATTTGATGAGGATGAGTACAGAACTGTTCGTGACGCAATTGCAGATTTAGCGGATGTTGAACCGGTAACTGATATCTCTGCGGATACAGGTATTGCGTTAGCTAAAGTGAAATTGGGTGAGTTGGGAACTTCCTTAAGAGATAGTGATATTCTGCATAATCATATCATCACCAAAACTACGGAGACAGCAATGGAACGTTTCCGTGCACTGAAGCAAGGCCAGAATTTTCATTCTCTTGATGAGTCAATGAAAACCAATACCTACACAGATGCTTCACGAACACAGAATACGATCTATCTTAGATTGAATTACGATGAACCGAGTGGAACTGTTGTTAATGTTAGAAAGTCTATGTGGATTCATCCCGAAAAAGACAGAGCTATAAGTATTCGTGAAGCTGCTCGATTACAGACATTTCCAGATAGTTTTGTTTTCTGCGGATCTAAGGATCAACAGTATCAACAAGTAGGAAATGCAGTTCCGCCAATTATGGCAAAGTCAATCGCAAAGAAACTTGCAAAACTATTGAATCAGGGATTGGAAACACAGGTGGAGAACGGTGGCAGATAATCACTCAAAAGATCAGCGAAGTTATAATATGTCCAAAATCCGAAGCAAGGATAATAAACCAGAAGACTTAGTGCGCAAATATCTATTTTCCAAAGGATTTAGGTATAGAAAAAATGTTAGAAAGCTTCCGGGATGTCCAGACATTGTTTTGCCTAAATACAACACCGTAATTTTTGTAAACGGTTGTTTCTGGCATAAGCATGATTGCCCTCGATTTGTGTGGCCGTCGTCTAATCAAGATTATTGGATTCCCAAAATAACCCGAAATGTGGAGAGAGATATAACTAATCACGATTTGCTCCGTTTGCAAGGATGGAATGTAATTGTTGTTTGGGAATGTGAGTTGAAAAAGTCGGTCAGAGAAAAACGATTAGAGAGACTTATCAATGAGATTATAAGTAATCAGCATGGGATTTCGGGATAAATCGTAACGGAACTTCGTCTCAATTTGGGACGAAGTTCTTTTTCTGTAACGATTGAAAACTCGTGCAGCCAATATCGCAGATATTGTTCGAAGGGTGGTCGTGTCAAGATTTTTTCGCACTTTAGTTTGCAAGCTCTGGCATGAATGAAGTCAGCCGGCAATGGAGGCATCCTCAATGGCGGCCTCCAGGTGCTTCATATTCATGTACTTTTTGTTGCCCCACTGGGAG
>OBXM01002096.1_pt1 | contig 9847 bp, 8 predicted proteins | sample 1538141 | NCBI WGS metagenome assembly OBXM01 (sample SAMEA2580153, study PRJEB22360) | human gut metagenome | biome: human gut; feature: human-associated habitat; material: faeces | place: Denmark | collected 2008/2010 | reverse complement strand
TAATATATGTTAACATCATACTAAATTAACATATATTTTTGAAGTACAAAACATTTAATAGAAAAGGTGTGCAGGTATGATCAAATGTGTTTGTTTAGTGGAAGAAACAGATGACCAAATCTTATTAGTACAAGTAAGAAATAGAGAAAAATATTATTTCCCGGGTGGTAAAATTGATGCGGGTGAAACGCTATTAGAAGCGATACAACGAGAAGTTAAAGAGGCATTACAATTGGCTTTCGAACAAAGTGACTTTACATATTTAGGTACAGTTGTTGGGGATGCTTACCCACAAAAGAATACGTTAACGGAACTAAATGGATTTAAAGTTCAACAGAAAATTGATTGGGATAGTGTGAAAATTGATAATGAAATTACAGATATTCGTTGGTTCGATAAATCTGATACAACCTTAATCGCACCAGCTGTTGTAAAATGGATTGAGACCTTTTCAGAGAGAAAGTAGGGAGAAAATGGAAATACGACCATATTCAATTCACGATCAACCACTATTAAATGGGTTTGAAATATTAGCAGAAGATAGAAAATTCACTCGAACGCCTAATGATAATATTGCATCGGCTAAAGGGGACAATGAGCGTCATCCGACACTTGTTATGTTAAATGATCAATGTGTGGGTTTCTTTACATTACATGAAGGTCAAGGGGTTAAACCGTATAGCGATCATCAAAATGCTATATTTTTCCGTTCATTTAGTGTAGATGCACGATATCGTGGTCAAGGTGTTGGAAAAGCTGTGATTCAACAACTACCAAGTTATATTAAAGCAACGTTTCCCTATATTAATGAAATAATATTGACTGTAAATACTGACAATGACAAAGCGATGGCGTTGTATAAACAAGCCAAATATTCAATAACTGGAGAGACGCGTTTAGAAGGTCGACCAGTTTATATTATGAATTTGAACATATAGCTCTTATAAATATGCGCATTAAAAAAGTGCCATTACAATCAATATGAAATAAATGAGGTAGGACAAGGCATTCATAAAGGCTTCTGTCCCAATCTCGATAACTTATTTCAAGATTGTATGGCACTTGTTGTTTTATCAATTTAATGATTGATGTTTTGCTCTGAAGTTTGTGAAACTTCTTGTGAAGGCTTTGCACTCAATTTAGGATGCTTTATTAATAATGCAGTAATCCATGCTGTGATAGGGATACTAATCGCTACAGCAATTCCACCGAGTAAGATAGAAATGAATTCTTGCGCAAATATCTTTGAGTTAATAATGTGTCCGAAAGAATAATGTAATTGGAAAAACCAAAAGAATAGTGTTAATTGCCCCCCAAAATAAGCTAAATATATTGTATTGGCAGAAGTTGCTAAAATTTCTCTCCCTACACGCATACCTGACTGGAACAATGCTTTGCGTGAAAGATTAGGATTGGTTTCATTGAGCTCATACATAGGTGAACTTATCGTTATCGTTAAGTCAATGACAGCTGCAATAACAGCTAAAATAACCGTAAATACTGAGAATTGAACCATATCGATACCGATATTCATTGAAAAAATATAGGTTTCATCTTGTTGTTCCGTAGTAAACCCTTGTAGATGGCCAATACTTATAGATAAATAATCGTAGTTAATATTGTAGCAATAAAAGCAGCCTTGGTTTTAATATTGTAACTATTTAAAATAAACAAGTTACAAGCAGCAATGACGATACAAAATATTAATGAAACTAAATAAATAGGTGTTCCAAATAAAATGAACACAATACTGATTAGTAAGATCATAAAGTTTAGGAATAACGTTAAGTATGAAACTAATCCTTTTTTACCGCCGAAAATAAGCATTAAAATAAATAAAATGAGTGCTAGTAGGACGACTGCATTCATCTTGTCACACCCTTCCATTTCATCCACATAACCATCAGACTAATCGTAATTGGAATCGTGAGTACGATACCAATACCACCTGTTATAGCACGAGCGATTTCTAAAGACCAATTCATCGAAATCGTATATGTAAATGTGTTAGCATTTTTTAAATAAATTAGAAACATTGGCAAACTTCCTGATAAGTAGGAGAAAAGTAAAATATTTGTCATAGTGCCCATGATATCTTGTCCTATATTGCGACCTGCTAGCGCCCAACGCGATAAAGAAATGTTAGGCGTACGTTGTAAGATTTCATACATACCACTTGATATTGTAATGGCGACATCCATTACAGCGCCTAAAGATCCAATAAGCACGGATGCTAAGAATATATCTTTAGGTGGTAATGTTAGAAAACTCATTGTTTCATATTTAATGCCAGCTCCATTGGTTAATTGAATAATGATTTGAGTGATACCAATACATAAAAATGTACCTAATAACGTACCGATTGTTGTGATCCAAGTGCGCATATGCCAACCGGTTACGAGCAATAGCGTGACAATGGTAGACAGCACGATCGCCACACTCATTAGAATGAATAGGTGAGTAGATGGATGTTTATCATGGATTGCAATAGCTATTAAAATAGCACCAGTGTTAAAGATAAGTGACAGGATAGACTGTAAGCCTACATTACGTCCAACCAGTAATAGGGACATAATAAATATACCTACAATTGCTACAGTAAGACTATCGCGTTTTTTCTCTAAGATCGTTGCATCTTTCGGGCTGTTTTGAATGTGCATTAAGACCTTATTATTTTTACTAAAGTGCTCTGAATCTGCTTGCGATTTGACATAGGTATTATCTATCGTAGTAGATTCACCTTTATATTTACCATTTAATATTTCTATTGTTAAATGTTGTTTGTATTTGAAGTCGGTATTATGTTGTTCATCAACGACTTTGTGAGCGTTACTCATTTCTACATGTGTCACTTTACCGATAGGGGTGTTATAGAAACGTGCATTGAAAAACGTAAAAATAAAGGCGCCGATGATAAATAATCCGATAATTACAATAATGGTATTCATTATACGATGACTAAAATAGTTGCGATTTTGTGCATTCATTATATTTAACCCTCATTTATAACTCGAAATTCTACGCTTTAATAAGTCAGAGTGATTATACGCTCCTCAACTGTATTATTCAAATAGTAACTATTTGAATTATGACATATCACCTCATACTGTTAATGGTATGTCGACACTTTACTTAGAAGTTGATGTATTAAATTCGATAAATTGAGAATATCTACTTTTTTATTATCTTTTTTGAAAGCGACGCAAAAGGAGCGTTTTAATTCTGTATGCGCTAATGATATATCACATAATGCCTCCACCTCATTCTCCAATGATAAGTAATCAGGCAAGATGACATAGCCACGGTGATGCTTAAGTAAATAGTGTGCTAGGGATTTCGTTCCAATGATATGAATTGGTAACTTTAAAGTATGTTGTAAACGGCTTTCTATAGTTGTTGCTAAAGGTTTCAAAGTAAATAGTTGTGTTTCAGCTAGTTGAGTTAGTGGCGGATTTATAGATAAAGCAATCACATCATCTTTAGGCACATAAACATGGTATGTTTCTTCAAATAATGGTTTGAGTGATAAATTAGCATTCTTCTGAAGAGCCGTGTTTATTTCGACCAATCCAATATCAATTTTACCAGTATATAGCGCTTCAGAAATCTCAGATGATGACATCATATGAGGAACAATTATGCTATCATATTGGCGCTCAAACGCTTGAATGATGGCAGTAATCATTTGAGAAATATAGCTCTCTTCAAACCCAATATTAAGTATGCGCGCATTTTTGTGATTAGTTTGTTGAAATAACGCTACTGTTTCGTCTAATTGCTCCAAAATCTGAGTCGCCTGAGTGAGTAACGCTTTACCATGTGATGTTAAATGGATGTTTCGCCCTTGTCGATTAAATAAAGTAACTTGTAGTTCTTGTTCTAACAATGTGATTTGTCGACTTATTGCAGATTGGGCAATATTCAACTCGAGTGCTGCTTCAGAGAGATGTTCTCGACGTGCAACTTCTACGAAATATTTTAATTGTTTAATTTCCAAATGAATGCTCCTTTCTACTGTGCGCATAACATTTTATTGTCGATTGTTCTAATTTTTAGAATTAAGTCATCTAATTAATATATTGTTCAGATAAATATTTTACATTATATTAATTATTATTAACAGTAAATTTTCTGAAAATTCTCAAAAGGAGTGGGCATCATGTTTGATGAAAGATTAAAAAGAGGATTATATGATTACCGTGAGGAACATGATGCATGCGGTATTGGTTTCTACGCAAACATGAATAATTTAAGGTCGCACGATATTATTGAAAAATCACTTGAAATGTTACGTCGACTTGACCATCGTGGTGGTGTTGGTGCAGATGGTATAACAGGTGATGGTGCAGGTATTATGACCGAAATACCATTTCAATTTTTTGAAGCACATGTCGATTTAGACTTACCTAATGAGGGCGATTATGCGGTAGGTCTTTTTTTCTCTAACGAAAAGATACAAGGTACGACACACGAATCGCAATTTAATCATTACTTTCAAAGTGAAGGCCTAAAAGTAATTGGTTATCGAGATGTACCTGTTGATGTCAACGCCATAGCACCTCATGTTGCATCTACAATGCCACACATTCAACAAGTGTTTATAGATATTCGATCAATTGCAACGCCGGTTAAACCATTATATATAGCAAGAAAGCAAATAGAACAATATGCTGAACAGCAAGACTTAGGTCTTTATTTTACAAGCTTATCCCATAAGACGATTGTATATAAGGGGTGGTTACGCTCAGATCAAATTAAAAAATTATATTTAGATTTAAATCATGAAGATTATCAATCTAAGTTAGGTTTAGTACATTCAAGATTTAGTACAAACACTTTTCCGAGTTGGAAACGTGCACATCCAAATCGTTTATTAATGCATAATGGTGAAATCAATACAATTAAAGGTAATGTGAATTGGATGAGAGCACGTCAAAGACAATTAATTCAAACATTATTTGGCGAAGAGCATAGTAAAATACAGAACATTGTTGATGAAGATGGAAGTGATTCAGCAATTGTAGACAATGCGCTAGAATTTCTATCATTGGCAATGGAACCTGAAGAAGCTGCGATGTTGCTTATCCCTGAACCATGGTTATATAACAAAGAAAATGATGCGAATGTTCGTGCGTTCTATGAATTTTATAGTTATTTGATGGAACCATGGGATGGTCCAACGATGATTTCGTTCTGTAATGGAGATAAAATTGGTGCATTAACTGACCGTAATGGATTACGACCAGGTCGCTATACAATTACAAAAGATAATTTCATTGTCTTTTCATCTGAAGTAGGTGTTGTGGATGTACCAGAAGACAATGTTGCTTACAAAGGACAACTTAATCCTGGAAAGTTACTTCTTGTAGATTTTGAGTCACGTCAAGTGATTGAAAATAATGAGTTGAAAGCGCGTATTGCCAGTCAATATCCTTATAAGAAGTGGTTAGATAACAATAAAATAGATTTACAATTAGAAGCGCAAACTTATCGCCAGCCTTCATTGAATCACAAGATATTATTTAAGTTACAACGTCAATTTGGATATACCAAAGAAGATATATATAAATATATGGCTGAGTTAGTGAAAGGTAAGAAAGATCCAATAGGTGCGATGGGGTATGATGCACCACTTGCCGTATTAAACGAGAGACCAGAATCATTATTTAATTACTTTAAACAGTTATTTGCGCAAGTAACCAATCCGCCTATTGATGCCTATCGTGAAAAGATTGTAACGAGTGAATTATCATATTTAGGTGGAGAAGGTAACTTATTCCATCCGGATGAAACGGTATTGGATCGTATTCAATTAGCGAAACCGGTCTTGACTCTAACGCAACTCAATAGGATTAAACAAAGTAAGTTTAACGTGAAACACTTGTCTACACTGTATCAAGATCATCTTGAAGCGGCATTGGAAAGATTAGGTGACGCTGCAATACAAGCTACACGAGAAGGTTATACGATATTAGTCCTAGATGATAGTGGACTCATTGATTGTCACATTGAGGATGAGGCATCGAAACAACACTACGCTATGCCAATACTTCTAGCTATCAGTCATATTCACCAGTTATTGATAAGAGAAGGTTTACGCATGGATACGAGCTTAGTAGCGCTATCTGGTGAAACGCGTGAGGTACACCATGTGGCATGCTTATTAGGATATGGTGCGAATGCGGTCATTCCATATTTAGCACAACAAACTATTGCCCATTTAACTGAAACACATCGTTTAGAAGGCACGCTTTCAGATAATGTTGAAACTTACACACGTGTTCTATCAGAAGGTGTTATTAAGGTGATGGCGAAAATGGGTATCTCAACTGTTCAAAGTTATCAAGGGGCTCAAATCTTTGAAGCGGTTGGTTTATCCCAAGATGTAATTGATGCTTATTTTACTGGAACACAATCCAAATTATCAGGGTTAAGTATTCAACAAATTGACGTAGAGAATAAAATGCGTCAACAAAGACATAATGAGTACCTTGATTCGGGAAGTGTCTTCCAGTGGCGCCAACAAGGTCAACATCACGTATTTAATCCTACAACTATACACTTGTTACAACATGCATGTCGTGAGAATGACTATACACAGTTTAAAGCTTTTTCTAATGCTGTACATGATCAAAGAAACGATCATTTACGTGATTTATTAGAATTTAAAGCACAGCGACCGGTTCATATTAGTGAGGTTGAACCAGTAGAAACCATTGTTAAACGTTTTAATACAGGTGCGATGAGTTACGGTTCTATTTCTGAAGAAGCACATCAAACATTGAAATTAAATCATTTACGTAGCCGTGTCCGCTTAGAAACAGATGGTAAGTTGATGACGGGTAGGGATGTGGCGCTAGCATGCGCATTAGGTGCTGAAGAATTTGGATTTGCGACTGCGCCATTAGTTGTTTTAGGGTGCATCATGATGCGTGTTTGTCATAATGATACATGCCCAGTAGGTATTGCGACACAGAATAAAGATTTGAGAGCACTATTTAGAGGTAAGGCTGACCACGTTGTTAACTTTATGCATTTTATTGCTGAAGAGTTAAGAGAGGTCTTAGCTTCATTAGGATTAAGAACGGTTGAAGAATTGATCGGACGTACCGATTTGTTACAACGTTCAAGTCGAATCGATGAACGTTCGAAAGCAGCAACATTGGACATCGAAAAGTTATTGGATTCAGTTGATGGGCCTAACGCAAAAGAAATCAATCAAAATCATCATTTAGATATCGGTTTCGATTTAAATTATCTTTATAAAGACGCTAAACAAAGTATTGAGGATGGAAAAGTATTTAAAGGGAACTATGTGATTAATAATGAACAACGAGATGTAGGGGTTATTACAGGAAGCTATATTACACAGCAACACGGTGCTAATGGCTTACCAGAAGCAACTATTGTAGCTAAAACGCATGGACATGCAGGACAGAGTTTAGCAGCATTCGCACCGTCAGGATTGTTAATTCAACATACAGGTGATGCAAATGATTACGTTGGTAAAGGTTTATCAGGCGGTATAGTTGTTGTTAAAGCGCCAAATAAAGAGCGAGAACGTGAAATTATAGCTGGAAATGTATGCTTCTATGGCGCTTCAAAAGGTAAAGCCTTTATTAATGGTAGCGCTGGCGAACGCTTCTGTATTCGAAATAGTGGAGTTGATGTGGTTGTCGAAGGTATCGGTGATCACGGTTTGGAATATATGACCGGAGGACATGTCGTCAACTTAGGGGATGTTGGTAAGAACTTTGGTCAAGGCATGAGTGGTGGTGTTTGTTATGTATTCCCAAGTGATATTGAATCATTTAAACATAAGAATCAATTGCCAACCTTAGCGTTTAAGGAAGTGACGCATAATGAGGAGAAAACGTTACTTAAAGCTATGTTAGAAGAGCACTACCACTATACACAAAGTACAAAAGCAGCAGCAATTTTAAATGATTTTGCACATGTGGCAGATAAAGTTGTCAAAGTAATTCCAAAAGATTACGAACTAATGATGCAAAAAATTGAATTACAAAATCGTAATTTACTACAAATAGATGAAGCTAAACTAGCAGCATTTTACGATGACCGTACGGCAATTGACAAAGAATTACAACCAGCAGTGATTTATTAAAGAAAGGAGTGGTCTGTGATGGGGGAATTTAAGGGATTTATGAAATATGAAAAGCAATCATTATCTGAACTGTCTTTAGTTGATCGTTTGAAGCATCATGATGCTTTTCAACAGCGATTTTCTCGTGAAGAAGCGTCCATTCAAGGTGCACGATGTATGGACTGTGGGACACCATTTTGTCAAACAGGTCTTCCTTTCGGGCGAGAAACTATTGGTTGTCCAATCGGTAACTATATCCCTGAATGGAATGATTTAGTTTATCGACAAGATTTTGAGTCTGCCTATCATCGTTTGAGTGAAACAAATAATTTTCCTGAATTTACGGGACGTGTCTGTCCAGCACCTTGTGAACAGTCTTGTGTTATGAAAATTAATCGTGAATCGGTTGCCATTAAAGGTATTGAGCGTACGATTATTGACGAAGCCTATGAACACGGGTGGGTTAAGCCTAAATATCCTAAGCGACGATTAGAACAATCTGTAGCAATTGTAGGAAGCGGTCCAGCCGGTCTTACTGCTGCCGAAGATCTCAATTATAAGGGGTACCAAGTGACAGTGTTTGAAAGAGCTGCTGAAGCGGGTGGCTTACTCATGTATGGTATTCCAAATATGAAATTAGATAAAGAGGTTGTACGTCGTCGTATCGCATTAATGAAAGAAGCGGGTATTACCTTTAAGACGAATACCAACATTGGTGTAGATATATCACGTGAAACATTAGAGCAGACGTATGACGCTATTATCTTATGTACGGGTGCTCAAAAAGCGCGCGACTTACCATTAGAAGGGCGCATGGGCCAAGGGATACACTTTGCTATGGATTATTTAACTGAACAGACTCAGTTATTAAATGGTGAAATAGATGAACCAACAATAACGGCTAAAGGGAAAAACGTCATCATTATTGGTGCTGGTGACACTGGTGCAGACTGTGTCGCTACCGCATTACGTGAGAATTGTAAGTCAATAGTACAATTCAACAAATATACAAAAGCACCTGAAGAAATCGCATTTGAAAGTAATACGTCATGGCCATTGGCATTACCTGTCTTCAAAATGGATTATGCACACAAAGAATATGAAGCACGTTTCGGTAGAGAACCGCGTGCCTATGGTGTTCAAACAATGCGGTACGATGTAGATCACATTGGTAATGTTCGTGGTGTATACACACAAATTTTAGAAGAAACACCAGAAGGAATGGTTGTTGTAAATGGTACTGAAAGACATTGGCCAGCAGATCTAGTTCTTTTATCAATCGGTTTTGAAGGCACAGAACCAACTGTCCCAAGGTCATTTGATATTGCGACGCAACAAAATAAAATTATCGCCAACGATAAAGACTATCGTACTAATAAAGAAAAGATTTTTGCCGCTGGAGATGCGCGAAGAGGTCAGAGTTTGGTAGTTTGGGCAATTAAAGAAGGGCGTGGCGTTGCTCAATCAGTAGATCACTTCTTAAAACAAAAGGTATTCGTGTAAGTTCAATGACGTATAAGCGCGTACTAAAAATAAAAATGAATAATTTTACATTTTGACTATAAAAGTGATTGACTTCCAATGAACCGTGGTATATGATATTTATTGTGTTCATTGGAGGAATACCCAAGTCCGGCTGAAGGGATCGGTCTTGAAAACCGACAGGGCCTTAACGGGCCGCGGGGGTTCGAATCCCTCTTCCTCCGCCATTAATTATTATCGCGGGATGGAGCAGTTCGGTAG
>OBXM01002090.1_pt1 | contig 9855 bp, 7 predicted proteins | sample 1538141 | NCBI WGS metagenome assembly OBXM01 (sample SAMEA2580153, study PRJEB22360) | human gut metagenome | biome: human gut; feature: human-associated habitat; material: faeces | place: Denmark | collected 2008/2010 | reverse complement strand
CGGATAAGTCCGGCCGGGGCAGCGCCCTTTTATCGCTTTCTTATATGAAGAGCGATTCAAACGTTCCCTTAAACCCCATAAGGTTCTTCAACCGCAGGACTGTCTGCGTTCTTTCCCTTGCCCATCACGCAGGTGAACACAAAGGTTCCCAGGCACACTGCTGCAAAGATGATGCCGGCAGGATAGGCGATGGCGGTGGAGAGCTGGAAGCCTTCCTTTGCCATCAGGATATAGGTACAGGATACAGCCGACATGAAGGTGGCCGGAAGGGCGGTGAGCCAGTAGAAGCGTTTTCTGCGGAACAGATATACGCTTGCGGCCCACAGGGCGATCATAGCCAGTGTTTGGTTGCTCCAGGAGAAATATCTCCATACCACCTGTACATCCACCTGGGTCAGAACAGCGCCCACGGCCAGCAGCGGAACAGTTAAGGCAAGACGGTTTTTGATGGGTTTCTGGTCAATCTTGAACCAGTCTGCCAGGGTCAGTCTTGCACTGCGGTAAGCAGTATCTGCTGAGGAAATGGGGCAGGCGATAACACCAATCATGGCGATGACAGCACCTACCGGTCCCAGAAGCTTGAAGCAGATTTCATACACAACGCTGGACTGTCCGTTGCCAAGGGCCTCTAACAGACCGCCTGTGCCGTTGTAGAACGCCACGCCTGCGGCAGCCCAGATAAGGGCGATGACGCCTTCTGCCACCATGGCTCCGTAGAATACCTTGCGGCCGTCCTTTTCATTGGTAAGACACCGTGCCATCAGAGGAGACTGTGTTGCATGGAAGCCGGAGATGGCGCCGCAGGCAACGGAGATAAACATGGTGGGCCATATAGGAGTGCCTGAAGGATGCAGGTTGGACAGGGTGATTTCAGGAATGTGATAACCGCCCAGGATAATGGCTCCTCCTACGCCCAGGGCCATGACGATGAGGCAGATACCGAATATCGGATAAATCTTGCCGATTACCTTGTCGATGGGAACAAAGGTTGCGATGAAATAATAAATCAAGACCACTGCCAGCCAGAATTTGGCATCCAATACATTAGGGGTCAGCATGGCAAGCAGGTTGGCCGGTCCTGTGGAGAAGCTTACGCCTACCAGTACCAGAAGGACTACGGAGAATACACGCATGACCTGTTTCATGGCATTGCCCAGATATGTACCTGTGAGCTCGGATACGCTGGCGCCCTTGTGGCGCATGGACATCATGCCCACCATGTAGTCATGGACACCTCCGCCTAACAAGGTACCGAAGGTAATCCACAGGAATACGCTGGGGCCCCAGCAGGCACCGGCCAGCGCTCCGAAAATAGGTCCCAGACCGGCAATGTTTAACAGCTGAATCAGGAATATACGGGGAGTGCCCATGGGCACATAGTCACTTCCGTCTGTCATGGACAGTGCCGGCGGCTTTCTGTCATCAGGGCCAAATACTTTCTCGGCAACCTTACTGTAGAGCATAAATCCGATAATCAAAATTGCCAGACATACAAAAAAACTAATCATATACCTACCTCCTATGTATTTCTTGTATTTGTAATAATTATACAATAATAGGAGTGAAAGTGAATGTTTTTTGTATCAACTGTATGAAGGAGTGAACAAACAGTAAAATAAAGTTCATAAACGGAAGGCAAAATGGCCCATAAATCATGTATGGGGGGACTATACCCCGATGATCTGGCGCAGCATTTTTGACTTTTCCCTGCTCACAGGAAGGATATTCTTCTCAAATCCCTGCATTTTTACAGCCAGACTGTTGTTGGCCCAGGGAAAGAGTTCGGTGATGAAGCTGAGATTCACCAGATAGCTTTTGTGTATGCGGCAGAAACCATGGGGAGCCAGGCGTTTCTCGTACTCCCCTAAAAGAAGGTTTTCCGTGTAGTCCCGGGTGGGGGTATGGATGATGCAGCTTCTCCCTGAAGTTTCTATGTATACAATCTGCTGTATATCCACCAGTATAATGGTCCGGTTCATATTGATGGGCATACGGCTGGCTGGAAAGGCGGCTGTGACCGGATCTCCCGCCTCCTGCTGGGAGGCGTATAAAGAGGATGAAGCCGGCCTGCAGGACTCGCCCCAGGGCTGGTGATCGTCGCAGGAGCAGACAGCAGAAGCGGTAAGGGCCTGGTTTTTCTGCAGGTCCTTTTGACATTTTTCCAGGACACGGCGCACCCGGTCCGGGTCAAAGGGTTTCAGTATGTAGTTGTTTACGCCCAGCTCAAAGGCCTTGACTCCATACTGGGAGTAGGCGGTGGCAAACACAATCTGGGCATCGGGGAGAATCCGCCTGGCGGCTGCCGCCAGAGTGGTGCCATCCATATCCCCCAGGCTGATATCCACGAACAGCAGGTCAAAGGTCCGGCGGCTGATAAGTTCAATGGCAGAGGCGCCGCTGTCAGCCTCCTCAATCTGGCTGCCCGGCATGGCGTCCATAATCTGGTGGACCAGTTCCTTTCTGGCCGGACGTTCATCGTCAATCACAGCTATCTTCATTGTATGATTCCTCCTGTTTGATTTCATGGGATGGGACAGGAATTTCTTCCGGTTCCAAAGGGATTCGGAACCAGACTCTGGAACCGGCTTCTGAAGTCTCGATTTTCAGACCGTTATCTTCTCCATATATGCTTTTCAGGCGTTTGTGCACATTGGACAGGCCAACTCCCTTTCCCTGGCCAGTGTAAAGTCCCAGCACCACTTCCCTGGGGATACCCTGACCGCGGTCAGCCACTGAGATTTCCGCCATGCCTTCCACACTGTGGACGCTGATGGAAACATGGCGGGCGCCGGTCCTGTCCCCGCCGTGGCGGACCGCGTTTTCTACCAGGGGCTGGAGGATGAAGGAGGGAACCTTGCAGTTGAGGTCGTCCTCCACATCCAGCTCCACAACCAGTTTTTCCTCAAACCGCGCCTGCTCCAGTTCCAGGTAACTGGCCACATGGTACAGTTCTGTGTGAAGGCTCAGCATGTACTGGTCGTTTTCCAGGGCCTGGCGGTAGTAGGAGGAGAGGGTTAGAATCAGTTCCCTGGCCCGGTCCGGATTCTCCCGGCAAACGCATGAAATGGTGTTCAGCGCATTGTAAAGGAAGTGGGGATTCACCTGGGACTGAAGGGCCTTGAACTCCGCTTTGCGGCGGAGCTGTTTCTGATAATCCAGGTCGGACAGCTCTAACTGGGTGGAGAAAAGACGGGCCAGCTCCGAGGCAAAGTCCAGATTTGACTGGGAGGTATGCCAGTGTTTCTTTACCATCATGGTCAGACTCCCCACTGGTTTGTCCATCTCGATGAGAGGGGCGGCAACAATGATGTGGTTCTTCAGGATATGGTACAGGGGGTCTGTCTTTTCCGCATAGGAAAAGGTGGTGGGCTTCCTGTCGTGGATAGAGCTTAGAATGGGCTTCAGCACAGCTTCATCCCGGAGGACATCGTACCAGTTCTCACCCTTCATGGCCAGGATTTTCTGGGCATCCGTGATCATCACAGCCGCACAGGAAGTGGACTGGTAGATGATGTCTGCGGTGGCCTCCATATCCGCGGTGCTGTAAAGTCCCTTTCTCAGGTGAGGCAGACTCTGGTCCACAATTCCCATGGCCAGACGCATCTTCTCCGCGAACTGGCTGTCCTCCTCCATGAATACCATATTAAAGGTGCCCAGAAATACAACCATGCCCAGGGCATTCATGATTATCATGGGAAAGGCAATGAGGCGTACCAGGTCCAGGGCTGCCGGGAAGGGCCGGGAGATGAGAAGGATAATGGCCATCTGCCCAATCTCAGCCAGAGCCGTGATGAGAAATACCCCGGCACCGTCAATCTTGCCGGCCTTAAACCGCTTGGAAAAGGCGGAACCGATCAGGCCCTCCACAAAGGTGGAGACAGCGCAGCTTACGGCGGTAAATCCTCCGATATCAAAGAGATACCGGTGAAGTCCTCCTATGACGGCGGCTCCGATTCCCACATAGGGGCCGCCTAACAGACCTGCTGCCAGCACGCCGATAACCCTGGTGTTCACGATAGCACCCTGGGCACGCACCCCTGTGTAGGTGGAGAAAATGCTGACCAGTCCGAATATGACTGCCAGGGCGGCCCTGCTTCCCATGGCATGGCTGTCCTCCAGCAGCATGGAGCGAACCATGGGGAGCTTGGTGAGCATGGTGGCAATGAGTACCAGAAGACCAATATTTAAAAGCAGGTTAAAAAACATGGTATTGGACATGATGACCTCCCTTAATCGTTCTCACACCAGTATACCAAAAAATCAATCTTAAGAAAATCTTTAATTGTAAATCTTGGAAGACTATGGTAATCTAATGGGGAAGATAACTGTATTAATATACTTAATACAGATGGGACACCGGGAGGATCGGGATATACCTGGTCCATGACATGGCGGGGGCATTGCTGAGGCCGCTGTCAGGCATCCCGGCAGCGAGAACAGAGAGGGGGAAGGACGGGATGATTGTACTGGATTACAGGGACAGCAGGCCGCTGTATGAGCAGGTGGCGGAGCGGCTTAGGGAGCTGATGTTTAAGGGTGCCCTGCCGCAGGATGCGCAGCTGCCATCTGTGCGCAGTCTTGCCACGGAGCTGTCCATCAATCCCAATACCATCCAGAGGGCGTATACGGAGCTGGAACGCCAGGGATATATTTATTCCATCAAAGGCAAGGGCAGCTTTGTCGCGGATAACAGCCGGATGAAGGCGGGAATCCTTCAGGAGTGGAAGGGGCATTTTAACTCTGCTGTGGAGGAAGGCATAAAGGTAGGCGTCACAGCAGGAGAGATGAAGGAAATGATTGATACGGCCTGCCGGAATCATGCCATGGAAAGGGGAGAGAGTAATGATTGAAGCAGTGAACCTGACAAAGCGGTTTGACGATATCGTGGCAGTGGACCATATAAGCGCCACCATTCGGGATGGCAGCGTGTTCGGGCTAATCGGTACCAACGGAGCCGGAAAGTCCACATTTTTAAGGCTGGCCAGCGGTGTGCTGAAGCCTGACCAGGGATGCATAACCATTGACGGGCATGAAGTTTTTGAGAATATCCCGGCAAAGAAGCGCTTTTTCTATATATCGGATGAACAGTACTTCTTTAATAATACCACTCCTGTGGAGATGATGCGTTATTACAGTAAGGTGTACCAGGGATTTGACGAGGCGCGTTTCCACAAGCTGATGGGAAATTTCGGCCTGGACGAGAAGCGGAAGATACACACCTTTTCAAAGGGAATGAAGAAACAGGTATCTGTTATCTGCGGTGTTTGCGCGGGCACGGACTACCTATTCTGCGATGAGACCTTTGACGGGCTGGATCCGGTGATGCGCCAGGCGGTAAAGAGCATATTTGCAGCGGATATGGAGGACAGGAACCTGACTCCCATTATTGCTTCCCATAACCTGAGGGAGCTGGAGGACATATGCGATCATGTGGGACTGCTTCACAAGGGCGGCATTCTCCTGTCAAAGGACCTGGACGACATGAAGCTCAACATCCACAAAATACAGTGCGTCCTTAAACCGGATATGAAGCCGGAGGACCTGACGTCCCTTGATAAGGTAAATGTGGAACAGAGGGGAAGTCTCTGCACCATTACGGTGCGGGGAAGCCGGAGCGAGGTAGAGGCCGTTATGGCTTCCTATGAGCCGGTATTCTTTGAGTGCATCCCACTGTCCCTGGAGGAAATATTCATCAGTGAAACGGAGGTGGCTGGTTATGACATCAGGAAGCTTATACTTTAAGCTGCTAAAGGAGGATTTCAGGAGAAGGCTGTGGGCCATTGCCCTGGTTTTTCTGGCATTTTTCTTCACTCTTCCCATTGGGCTGGCCCTGAACATGGAGAACGCAGCCAACACCAATTACTACAGGTACAATGATTATGAACCTTTTATCCAGGACGCCGCCATGACCGACCTTCAGTACAAGACAAGGCTTCTGGAACTGAAGACAGAGGTGGTATTAAATGGTGTGGAATACGGGAACGGCATGATTGCCTTTTTGATGATAACCGCGGCAGTGGTCATCGGCGTATCCAGCTTTGCCTATCTGCATAATAAGAAAAAAGTGGATTTTTACCACAGTATTCCGGTGAGGCGGGAGGCGCTGTTTGGGGTCCAGTTCTCAGGAGGCATACTTATTGTCGGCGCTGCCTATGGTCTGAACCTGCTGCTGCTTACCGGGGTGGCCATGTCCTACGGCGTGCCTGCGGGCAGGATACTGGGCGCCATGGCCGGTGGCTGGGCTCTTAACATGCTGTATTACGCCCTCATGTATTCAACTGCTGTGGCAGCCATGATGATGACGGGAAATATTGTGGTAGGCGTTTTGGGAACAGGCGTTTTCTTTTTCCTGCTGCCCGGGATTATGCTGCTTCTGTGTTGGTACTGTGGAACCTTTTTCGTCACTACGGCCAGATATCTGTGGAGTTCGGATCAGTCGCCTTTTATGTGGGGGGTCAGGTACCTGTCTCCATTCAGCGTATACATCAATTCCTTTGGCTGGAAGATGAACGAACTGTCAAAACATGTTCCGGAGCTCATCTGTACGGTACTGGCATTTTTGGCAGTTACCACACTGGATTTGGGGCTGTACCGCAAACGTCCGTCAGAAGCAGCTGGGAAAGCTATGGCATTTAAGAAATCCATGCCGCCTATCCGTATACTGCTGGTGCTGGGAATTGGTCTGGCCGGAGGCATGTTCTTCTGGTCGCTGCAGAGCAGGCTGCGCTGGGGACTGTTCGGAACCATAGTATCAGTGGTGCTGACCCACTGCATCGTGGAAATTATCTATCATTTTGATTTTAAGAAGATGTTCAGTCACAGACTGCAGCTGGGACTGTGCCTTGCAGCTGGAATCCTGGTATTCTTAAGCTTCCGGTATGACTGGTACGGCTACGATTCCTATATTCCGTCCAAGGAAAAGGTCGTATCCGCCAGCCTGGATATCAGTGTGGACAGCAGATGGCTCTCGGATAAGACCTTTGAGACAGGCAGTGACGGAAAGCTGCAGATACGTTATGCAGACCCATATGAATATATAGAAGAAAACATGGTGCTCACCGATAAAGAGGCTGTTATGTCCATGGTGGAAGAGGGAAGGAAGCGCGCCCTCGAGAGAAGGGATGAGCGGCTGGGCATACGCAAGGCAGTGGCCCGGGTTGACGGCTATCATACCAATGCAGCCAGTTCCATCAGCTATATCGGCGGGGCGGACGGCCCCACCTCCATCTTTTTGGCAATGAAGTCAGGCGGAGGGGAGGATTCGGACCAGGAGAAATTTGAGACCAATATGACGGTATGCTACCGCCTGGCAAACGGCCGTGAGGTGAGACGTTCCTATTCCCTGCCTCTGTCTGCCGTGATGGATTCCTATGAGGCATTGTACAGACAGGATGCTTATAAGGAAGGCATGTACAGGATTTTAAGCCAGGAACCGGGACAGGTAAAACAGATTATGTACAGGGAGGCGGACCAGGTCACGGATGTGAGCCAGGACAGCCGTGTCCAGGAGGCCGTGCTAAAGGCGTATCAGCAGGATATGAGGGAGCTGACCGTGGAGGAGCGGCTGGTGGAGATGCCTGTGGGCAGCCTTATGTTCATGACAGACCAGGAGAATACCTATCTCCAGCAGCAGCGCCAGGCAGCCAGGTCGTCATTTGGCGGCATAGCGCGGTATCAGGTGGAGGATGTGAGCCAGTACTGGCCGGTGTACCCATCCTTTGAGCGGACCATTACGCTATTGAAGGAGCAGGGAATAGAACCCGGCACATGTCTGGCGCCTGAGAAGGTGGAGCGCATCGCCATTGACGTGCAGAATTATTTTTATGAACAGCAGGGAGAACTGCCGGAGGGAGAGACCCTGGCAGAACTTCAGAAAATCAATCCCAACTACCAGGAGGACGGTTCTCTGATATTTGAGGATTCCCATACCATCGGTCTGCTGCTGGAAGCCATTGCAGAAGATGAAAGCAGCGGCATGAATTATCTTTGCGAGACAGTGGAGGGAGGCCCCCACTGTACCATAAGGACAGAGAAAGAAGCAGGAGTGGGAGGCTTGCTTATAAAGAACAGAATCACTCCTGAGATAGCGGAACTCTTTACCGGTATACCCATGAATAACGGGAAGTAGACGGTCAGAAGAGGACTGAACACAAAAACAGGGAATCAACCACGTTATGGTGATTGGTTCCCTGTTTTTGTTATTGCGGCACTATCTGTCCGGCACCGCTGCATCCCGTTTAAACACATCGCTTTAGGAGGAACATCCCCCGCATCCGCTGCATCCGCTTTTTGGTTCCCGAACAGTGCCGAAAACCTGTTCATGAAGACGCCTTCCCGTAGGGGTGGCAGCCAGGCCGCCCTCGGCCGTCTCCTTTAAGGTGGAAGACATGGCGTCGCCCACCTTCTTCATGGTCCAGATGACTTCATCCGCAGGTATGGCGCTTTCGATGCCGGCCAGAGCCAGCTCCGCCGCCACAAAAGCACCTGCCACGCCGGAAGCATTGCGCTTGATACAGGGAATCTCCACCAGCCCGGCTACCGGATCGCATACAAGTCCCAGTATATTCTTGATGGCAATGGCGATGGCATGTTCCGCCATTTTCGGGGTACCGCCTGCCAGCTCCACGATGGCAGCCATGGCGGCGGCAGAGCCGCATTCAGCCTGACATCCGCCCTGGGCGCCTGCCAGGGAGGCATTGTTGGCAATGACCATGCCTACGGCAGACGCGGTGAACAGGGACATGACACAGTCTCTTTCCGGAATCTGTTTTTCTGCCTGCATGGTCAGCAGGGCGGCGGGCAGGATGCCGCAGCTTCCAGCTGTGGGGGCAGCCACAATCCGTCCCATGGCAGCGTTGAGTTCCGAGACAGCCAGGGCGCGGTACAGGGCACCGGAGAGAAAGGAGCCGGTCAGGCTCTTTCCGTTTTCAGATATCCGGCGCATCTTATAGGCGCTGCCGCCGGTCAGCCCGCTGGTACTTTTTAGGTCTTTATTGCAGCCGGGATCAATGCACTCTGTCATGACCTGGTAATTTTTCCGCATATGTTCATATACTGATTCCTCTGTCTGCTCCATCTGTTCCGCCTGCTGCCTCAGTACGATGGCAGAGATGGGAAGACCGCTTTTTTCGGCGGCAGCTACGATGGATGCCACGGAAGAGTAATTGAATTCAGGTTCCATAAATATAATTCCTCCTGTAATTATGGGTTTTATCAGCTATATGGGCTGAAGCATGGTGCTGGAGAAAATGTTGGGCAGCACTTTGATTTTCTCGTTCAGTTCCGGTCCGAAACTGCCGTCAATTTCAATGGTCATCACGGCTTCGCCGCCCCGGCTCTGCCTGGACAGGCGGAAGTTGCAGATATTTACCCCGGCGTCTGCCATGACTTCCGTGACAGCCGCAATGGTGCCGGGCGCGTCGCGGTGGAGCACAATCAGGGTTGTGTGCTGGCCGGTGATGGATACCTCCATGCCGTTGACTTCCTTGACAAGTATATTGCCGCCGCCGATGCTGCTTCCCAAAAGAGAGACTGTGTTGCCTGTAACGTCGGTCAGGGTGACCCTGGCCGTATTGGGATGGGCCCCGTCGATTTCGCCTGTGGTAATGCTTACTTCCAGACCCTGTTCCCGTGCTAACTCCGGCGCCCTGCGTATACGGCTGTCGTCTGTGGCCATGCCCATGATACCGGCAATCAGGGCCTTGTCCGTGCCGTGGCCCTTATAGGTCTTTGCAAAAGAGCCGTGAAGGAAAATGTCTGCCTTCACGGCCGGCGCTCCCAACAGAGCCAGGGTTATCCTGCCGATTCTGGCAGGCCCCGCCGCGTGGGGAATGGAAGGGGCCATTCCATTGTCCT
>OBXM01002089.1_pt1 | contig 9857 bp, 9 predicted proteins | sample 1538141 | NCBI WGS metagenome assembly OBXM01 (sample SAMEA2580153, study PRJEB22360) | human gut metagenome | biome: human gut; feature: human-associated habitat; material: faeces | place: Denmark | collected 2008/2010 | reverse complement strand
AGGCCGCGCGGGGGCCCCGGATTGATTTTATCTGCTCGGGCGGAGTGAATCCGCCCGGCATCAAGGTTTTGCCGGAGGCAAAACGCTTGGTGGGCAGCGCCGGCGGCCGCTTTTTACAGCATCCGCTTGAGGTACTGCCCGGTGTAGGAGGCGGCACACTGCGCCACCTCCTCGGGGGTGCCGGTGACAACGATATTGCCGCCGCCGTCGCCGCCCTCGGGGCCGAGGTCGATGATGTGGTCGGCAGTCTTGATCACGTCCAGGTTGTGCTCGATGACCACCACCGTGTTGCCCACGTCCACCAGCTTCTGGAGCACCTCAATGAGCTTGTGCACGTCGGCGGTGTGCAGGCCGGTGGTGGGCTCGTCCAGGATATAGATGGTCTTGCCGGTGGAGCGCTTGGCCAGCTCGGTGGCTAGCTTGACCCGCTGGGCCTCGCCGCCGGACAGGGTGGTGGAGGGCTGCCCCAGCTTGACGTAGCTCAGGCCCACCTCGTAGAGGGTCTGGAGCTTGTTGTATAGCCGGGGGAGGTTCTCAAAGAAGGGGAGGGCCTCCTCCACCGTCATCTCCAGCACCTCATAGATGTTCTTGCCTTTGTAGCGCACCTCCAGGGTCTCCCGGTTGTACCGCTTGCCCTTGCACACCTCGCAGGGCACGTAGATGTCGGGGAGGAAGTGCATCTCGATTTTCAGCAGGCCGTCGCCCTGGCAGGCCTCGCAGCGCCCGCCCCGGACGTTGAAGGAGAAGCGGCCCGGGCCGTAGCCCCTGGCCTTGGCGTCGGAGGTGGAGGCGAACAGATCACGGATGTCGTTGAACAGGCCGGTATAGGTGGCCGGGTTGGAGCGGGGGGTGCGGCCGATGGGGGACTGGTCAATGTCGATGACCTTATCCAGGAACTCCTCCCCCTCGATGCCCGCGTGCTTTCCAGGCCGGGTCTTGGCCCGGTTCAGGTCGGCGGCCAGCCGCTTGAACAGGATCTCGTTGACCAGGGAGGACTTGCCGGAACCGGACACGCCGGTGACGCAGGTGAAGGTGCCCAGGGGGATGGACACGTCCACGCCCCGCAGGTTGTTCTCCGCCGCGCCCCGGATGGTGAGGAAGTTCCCGCTGCCCTTGCGGCGCTCGGTGGGGACGGGGATCCTTTTGCGGCCGGACAGGTAGTCGCCGGTGATGGAGCCGGGGGTGTTCATGACCTCTTCGGCGGTGCCGGCGGCCGTGAACGCCGGCGCCGGGGCCGATGTCCACGATATAGTCGGCCGCCCGCATGGTGTCCTCGTCGTGCTCTACCACCAGCAGGGTGTTGCCCAGGTCGCGCAGGTGCTTCATGGTGTCCAGCAGCATGTCGTTGTCCCGCTGGTGCAGACCGATGGACGGCTCATCCAGAATATAGAGCACCCCCATGAGGGAGGAGCCGATCTGGGTGGCCAGGCGGATGCGCTGGCTCTCGCCGCCGGACAGGGTGGCGGCGGCCCGGCTCAGAGTGAGGTACTGGAGCCCCACACTCTGGAGGAAGCCAAGGCGGTTCTTGATCTCCTTGAGGATGCGGTCGGCGATGAGGTGCTTCTGGGGGGTGAGCTCCAGGCCGTCCACGAAGGCCAGGGCGTCGTTCACCGACTTGCGGCAGAAGGCGTCGATGCTGATACCCCCCACCGTGACGGCCAGGGCCTCCTTCCGCAGGCGCTTGCCGCCGCAGTCGGGGCAGGGCCGCTCAGCCATGCACTCCTCCAGATCCCGGCGCATGGCGTCGCTCTGGGTCTCCCGGTAGCGGCGCTCCAGGTTGTTGACCACGCCCTCGAAGGCCTGCATCAGGGTGCCCTTGCCGTTCTCCCGGTCGTAGGTCAGCTTGAGCTTCTCCCCCTTGGTGCCGTAGAGGATCACGTCCATGACCTCCTCCGGCAGTTCCTCCACCGGGGTGGTGAGCTTGAAGCCGTATTTCTTGGAGAGGGCCTCAAAGTACATGCGGGAGATGGAGTCACCCTTGATGTTGTTCCAGCCGGAGGCGGTGATGGCGCCCTCCAGGATGGAGAGCTTCCTGTTGGGGATGATGAGGTCGGGATCCACCTTGAGCTGGGCGCCCAGGCCGGTGCAGGTGGGACAGGCGCCGTAGGGGTTGTTGAAGGAGAACATGCGGGGGGAGAGCTCCTCGATGGAGATGCCGCAGTCTTCGCAGGCGTAGTTCTGGGAAAAGAGGATGTCCCGGTCTTCGTCCACAATGTTGATGACCACCAGGCCGCCGGCCAGGGCGGCGGCGGTCTCCACGCTGTCGGTGAGGCGGCGGTGAATGTCCTCCTTGATGACCAGCCGGTCCACCACAATCTCGATGTTGTGCTTCTTGTTCTTGTCCAGGGGGATCTCCTCGGTGAGATCGTAGAGCGAGCCGTCGGCCCGGCAGCGGACATAGCCCGACTTGCGGGCGTCCTCCAGCAGCTTCTGGTGGGTGCCCTTCTTGCCCCGCACCACCGGGGCCATGATCTGGATGCGGGTGGCCTCGGGCAGGGCCATCACCTGGTCGATGATCTGGTCGATGGTCTGCTGCTGGATCTCCTTGCCGCACTTGGGGCAGTGGGGGGTGCCCACCCGCGCCCACAGCAGGCGGAGGTAGTCGTAGATCTCCGTCACCGTGCCCACGGTGGAGCGGGGGTTCTTGGAGGTGGTCTTCTGGTCGATGGAGATGGCGGGGGACAGGCCGTCGATGTAGTCCACGTCCGGCTTCTCCATCTGGCCCAGGAACATGCGGGCGTAGGAGGAGAGGGACTCCACATAGCGGCGCTGGCCCTCGGCGTAGATGGTGTCAAAGGCCAGGGAGGACTTGCCCGAGCCGGACAGGCCGGTGAGCACCACCAGCTTGTCCCGGGGAATGTCCACGTCGATGTTTTTCAGGTTGTTCTCCCGCGCGCCTTTGACGAAAATATGGTCGAGCATACGTGTGGTTCTCCTTTGTTCAGGGGTTTACAGGGGCTGTTCGCCGGGCCGAGGCGGCCGGGCATGGCGGACGAGATCCTCCCGCACGGCCCCCCATTTCCGGTAGTTTTCCCGGCCCTGCCGCAGGGTCATTCCCCGGTTTTCATCGCTGGGGGCGTCCTCGTCCGGGGCGAACACGTCGTTCTCCCAGAAGCACACCGGGCAGATGTAGGCAATGGCCTTCTCTTTGGGAACCACACGGGTGGGGCCCCCGCAGCAGGGGCAGGGGTAGCTCCCTGCCGGCCCCTCCGGCTCCGGCTCAAGCGGCTCCGGAGTGCAGGACGGGCCGTCGGACGGGGAGGGCACAGAGCAGGCGTTGGTGGCCTGGGGCAGATAGAAGAATTTTTCTGTTTTGTCCATAGAACGGCATCCTCCGGGTCAGGGGGCGAACACGGGACGAAATACATACGCCCACAGGGCCCACAGCAGAAGGGCGGAGCCCAGCCCCCCGGCGGATACGCGCACCCACCTGGGCGGTCTGAGCCAGACGGCCAAGGCGATAAGGGCGAAGGCCGCAAGCCCCAGCAGAAAAGGGGCGTACATGACCAGCAATGTGTCCCAGCCCATATCCCACCGGCCCATGTTCAGTACCCGAACACCTTGGCCACGCCCTCCAGCATGTCGCGGATGGGCAGGCCGTAGGGGCAGCGCTTCTCGCAGGCGCCGCACATGACGCAGGAGCCGGCGTGGTAGGGCATAGCCTTGTAACGCTGCTCGGCCCAGCCGGCCAGGCCGTACTTGCGGGCGTAGTTGGCCATCAGAAAGTTGGAGGGGATGTCAATGCCGTTGGGGCAGGGGGCGCAGTAGCCGCACCGGCGGCAGAACTGGGTGCCCAGCTCCTTCCGCACGGCGTCGCACCGGGCCAGCTCTTCCGCGGTCAGGGGGGCGGCAAGGTCCACAGAGGCGTTGCGGTCCACTTCCTCAGGGGAGCCCATGCCGGGAATCATAATGTCGATGACCCCGGAGGCGGCGATGTACCGCAGGGCCAGCTCCCAGTCGTCCAGGTTGCCGCCGGCCAGGGGCTTCATGGCGATGGTGCCGATGCCCTTCTCCCGGGCCAGGGCCAGCACGTCCCGCCCCTGATCCTCCACAATATTATAGGGGAACATAACGGTTTCAATGCGGTCGGCGTAGTCCTCCACCAAAATTTTAAGCGCATCAGCGCTGTGGGCGGTGACGCCGATGTGGCCGATCTTCCCGGCCTCCCTGGCCGCCGTCAGGGCCTCGTAGGCGCCGCCGGGGCCGAATACCTTCTCAATGTCCTTCTCCGGCAGGTTGTGGAGCTGATACAGGTCGATGTAGCCGGTGCGCAGGTTGCGCAGGCTGGTCTCCACGTCGGCGGCCATGGAGGCGGCGTCCCGGCTCATGCTCTTGGTTGCCAGGATAAACTTGTCCCGGCGGCCCTCCAGGGCGGCGCCCAGATACTCCTCGGAGACGGTATAGCCCCGGGCGGTGTCGCTGTAGTTGATGCCGTACTCCTCCAGCTTATCTACCACAGCCTTGGTGTTGGCCCCGTCGGCCCGCTGGATGGGGATACCGCCAAAGGAGACTACAGCGGCCTTCAGGCCGGTCTTGCCCAGTGTCACATAGTTCATAATCCATACCTCTTATTCCATGCCCGGCTCACGCCGGACGTATTTGGGAAGTCTTTCCGCCGCCGGACGGGGGAACAGGCCGCCGGCCGGCCGGTCAAGTCATACATAATAGCAGTCCTCGCGCCATTTCCGGGGATTGGCATCAATGTAGTTCCAGATGCGCCGGTAGTCCGCCTCGCCGCGGATGACGTGGTCGTGAAAGGATTTCTGCCAGAGAGGAATGCCCGCCCGCTTGGCGGCGGCCCGTTTCATAGAGCCGATCACGGTGGAGAGCGGCTTTGTAGGGGCGGATATCATCCGCCCGTCCGGCTCCGCAAGCGCCAGAATCAGGTGAATATGATTGGGCATGACGACGAATTTATCCAGCGCAACATTGGGGTAGTGCGCCGGGATGGCGCGGATGGCCTCATCTACCACGCGGCCAATGGAGGAAAGCGGAACGCCCTGCGGCGGGCGGATGATATCCGCCCCTACGGACGGCTGCCAGAAAAGCGGCTGTTTGTCTTTTGTGCAGAGGGTGATGAAATAATAGCCCGCCTGGCTGTAATCATAGTTTGGCAGCCGGTTCGGCTTCCGTCTGGGCAGCGCCATGCCCCTCACCCATGTCCCCGCAGCTCGATGATGCGGTCGCGCAGAACGGCGGCGTACTCGAATTCCAGCCGCTTGGACGCCTCCCGCATCTCCTTCTCCAGCTTGGCGATGGCAGTCTCCCGCTCCTTTTTGGAGAGGGCCTTCTGAGAGTGGGGCAGCTCGTCCTTGTCGCCGGACAGGTCGATCACGTCGCGGACGGACTTGATGACCGTCTTGGGCACGATGCCGTGCTCCCGGTTGAAGGCGTCCTGCTTGGCCCGGCGGCGCTCGGTCTCGTCGATGGCCCGGCGCATGGAGGGGGTGATGGAGTCGGCGTACATGACCACCAGGCCGTCGGCGTTGCGGGCGGCCCGGCCGATGGTCTGGATGAGGGAGGTCTCCGACCGGAGGAAGCCCTCCTTGTCGGCGTCCAGGATGGCCACCAGGGACACCTCCGGCAGATCCAGGCCCTCACGGAGCAGGTTGATGCCCACCAGCACGTCGAAGGTGCCCAGGCGCAGGTCGCGGATGATCTCCATGCGCTCGATGGTGTCGATGTCGTGGTGCATGTAGCGCACCTTGATGCCCGCGTTGGTGAGGTAGGCGGTGAGATCCTCCGCCATCTTTTTGGTGAGGGTGGTGACCAGCACCCGCTCCGAGCGGGCAGTGCGGGCGTTGATCTCGCCGATGAGGTCGTCGATCTGCCCCTCCACGGGCCGCACCTCGATTTTGGGGTCCAGGAGGCCGGTGGGGCGGATCACCTGCTCCACGATCTGGCCCGACCGCTCCCGTTCATAGTCGCCGGGGGTGGCGGAGACGTACACCACCTGGTTGAGCCGCTTCTGAAATTCGTCAAACTTCAGCGGCCGGTTGTCGAAGGCGCAGGGCAGGCGGAAGCCGTAGTCCACCAGAGAGGTCTTGCGGGCCTTGTCGCCGTTGTACATGGCCCGCACCTGGGGAAGGGTGACGTGGCTCTCGTCGATGAAAAGAACGAAGTCCTTGGGGAAGTAGTCCAGCAGGGTGTGGGGGGGCGAGCCGGGGGCGCGGCCCTCAATGACCCGGCTGTAGTTCTCAATGCCGGTGCAGTAACCCAGCTCCTGCATCATCTCTACGTCGTACATGGTACGCTGCTTGATGCGCTGGGCCTCAATAAGCTGGTTGTTGGCCTGGAAGAAGGCTACCCGCTCCTCCAGCTCCTTGTAAATCTCCTGGACGGCGGCGTCCATCTTCTCCTTGGGGGTGACATAGTGGGTGGCGGGCCAGATGGGGATGGTGTTCAACCGCCGGATGGCTGCGCCGGTGACCACGTTGATCTCGCTGATACGGTCGATCTCGTCGCCGAAGAACTCCACCCGGATGGCGGAGTCCTTCCAGTAGGCGGGGAAGATTTCCACCGTGTCTCCCCGCACCCGGAACATGTTGCGCTCAAAGGCGATGTCGTTGCGCTCGTAGCGGATGGCCACCAGCTTTTTCAGCAACTCGTCCCGCTCCAGGGTAGCCCCCACCCGCAGGGAAACCATCATCTTGGCGAAGTCCTCCGGCTCGCCCAGGCCGTAGATGCAGGATACCGAGGACACCACGATCACGTCCCGCCGCTCCATCAGGGAGGCGGTGGCCGCCAGCCGCAGCCGGTCGATCTCCTCGTTCACCGCCGAGTCCTTCTCAATGAAGGTGTCGGTGTGGGGGATATAGGCCTCGGGCTGGTAGTAGTCGTAGTAGGACACAAAATACTCTACCGCGTTGTTGGGGAAAAATTCCTTAAACTCGGCGCAGAGCTGGGCCGCCAGGGTCTTGTTGTGGGCCAGCACCAGGGTGGGCCGCTGCACCGCCTCGATGACCTTGGCCATAGTGAAGGTCTTGCCCGAACCGGTGACGCCAAGAAGGGTCTGCTCATCCAGACCGTTCTCAATGCCCGCCGCCAGGGCGGCGATGGCCTCCGGCTGGTCGCCGGCGGGCTGATATTCGCTGACAACTTGAAATTTCGACATAGCGCTGTCTCACCTCACAGGTCGGGAAATCGGAACGGCGGCCAGCCGCGCGCAGAAGCGCGCCGCCGCCCTGCGGCGTTCAAGCGTTTTGCGAAGCAAAACCTTGTCCAGACGGAATTCAGTTCCGTCTGGAGGGATAGAAAAACAGGGCTCCCGGCGGATTCATCCGCCGGGATACGCCGGCGGGCTGATATTCGCTGACTACTTGGAATTTGGGCATACCGTCACCTCACAGGGTAATTATAGCAAAACAAATGTTCGATTTCAACCGAGAATTTTAGAACCTGCCTTTTTACGGCTGGTAAAAGCCGCTGTCCCGGAGAGACACCATGTCGTCGTCCACAAAGATCAGGTGGTCTACCAGCTCAACGCCGAGTTTAGCCAGAAAAGGGGCCAGGCTGCGGGTGGTGGCGATGTCATCCTCCGAGGGAAAGGCGATGCCGGAGACGTGGTTGTGGGCCAGCACCACAGCAGCGGCGTTGAGGGCGAGGGCGGCCTCGGTGATGAGACGGGTGGTAATAGCCACGGCGTTGACGTTACCCTCACCCAGCCGTCGGATGCCCAGCACCTTGTGCTTGCCGTCCATGCACAGCAGGCAGAGCAGCTCGTTCCGGGCCCCGAAGAAATAGGGCCGCAGGAGCTGGTAGTAGTCCCGGCTGTTCCGGGCGATGTCGTCTACCCGGGTGCGGGCGGTGAGGTAGCGGCCGGACAGCTCCTTCACTGTCTTGAGCAGCACCGCCCCATGCTTCCCCATGCCCTTGACCTTGCACAGCTCCTCCGGCGGGGCGTCCAACACCCCGGCCAGGGAGCCGAAACGGTCGATCAGTTCGTGGGCCAGGGGATTGGTGTCGCTGCGGGGATTGGCGTAGAAGAACAGCAGCTCCAGCAGCTTGTGGTCCGGGAAGGAGTCCGGCCGGGCCAGAAATTCGGTTTTCAGACGCTGGCGGTGTCCGTCGTGGGGGCCCATGGCTGAAGATCTCCTTTCCTGTGGATTCAAGCAGGCGGATGAGGGCATCCGCCTCCCTCCTGTCCTCGGAGCCACGTCTCTTACCGGGCGCCGTACTGCTCCAGATAGGCCGCCATCCTGCCCTTCATCTCGTCGTCAATATACACCCTGCCGTCGAGCTCCCGGTTGTGGAGAAAGGCGATGATCTCCCGGACGGTGACGATGGGGTAGACGGCGATGCCGTAGTCCTCCCGCAGCTCGTCCAGGGTGGAGCAGGCCCGGGTGCCCCGCTCCATCCGGTCCACGGAGACGATAAGGGCGCGCATCTTTACGTCGGCCACATGCTGGAACAGCTCGATGGACTCCCGTACGGCGGTGCCGGCGGTGACCACGTCCTCTACGATCACCACCCGGTCGCCGTCCTGGGGCTTGCAGCCCACCATGACGCCGCCCTCGCCGTGGTCCTTGGCCTCCTTGCGGTTGAAGCAGTAGGGGAGATCCCGCCCATAATTGCGGTACAGGGAGGCGGCGGCGGAGACGGCCAGGGGGATGCCCTTGTAGGCGGGGCCGAAGAGGCAGTCCACCCCGTCGGGGAGGTTCTGCTGGATGCAGGCGGCGTAGTAGTCGCCCAGCTTGGCGGCCTGGGCGCCGGTCTTGTAGTTGCCGGTATTGATGAAGTAGGGAGTTCTACGGCCGGACTTGGTGGTAAAGTCTCCGAAGGTGAGTACGCCGGCGCGCACCATAAAGGTGATGAATTCTTCCTGATAGGTCATGTTCCCAAACCTCGCTTCTCCAAAAATAGTCGAATTATTATACCACTATTCAGGGGCGCGGACAAGGCCGTGTCTGCGGAAAGAAATTTGGAATTTCACTCTTTTTTAATGTTATTTTACCCGGGCGTATGGTACAATACCAAAGACTTCACAGATGAACAGATGAGGTGTTGCAGTTGGAACTCTTTGAATGGATGACCTCCACCACCTGGGGCGAGAGCCTGCTTACCCTGCTGGTGTCCATGGTGCCGGTGATCGAGCTGCGGGGCGGAGTCCCCTTCGGCACCGCCTTGGGGCTGGCCCCCCTCCACGCACTGGTGGTATGCATCATCGGCAATATGCTCCCCATCCCCTTTATTATCGTATATATCCGCCGGATCTTTCACTGGATGCGCCGCAGATCCCCCAGGCTCAACGCTCTGGTGGACAAGCTGGAGAAGAAGGCCCACCTGAAGGGGCAAAAGGTAACGAAGTACAAATACATCGGCCTGTGGCTCTTTGTGGCCATCCCCCTGCCCGGCACGGGGGCGTGGACGGGGGCGCTGATCGCGGCCCTGCTGGATATGCCCCTGCGCAAGTCCATTCCCTCCATCTTCCTGGGGGTGGTCACCGCGGGGCTGATTATGACCTTTGTCACGGGGGGCGTGGTGGCGATTTTCGCCTCCTGAGCGCCTTTTTCTCAGCTCCGGCATAGAATGGCCCGGAGGTGAGCGAAAATGAACGCGATTTGGCAAGTGCTCCTGGCCCTGCTGGCGGCGGTGGGCCTGCTGGCCCTGGGCTGGCTGACCTTCGGCCGCCTGCTGACCCCGGTGGGGGGCGGCGGGGGCGGTCCGGTGTACGCGGTGGTGCCCGCGTCTGGGGACGGGGCCCACCTGGAACAGGACGTGAAGGGTCTGCTCTGGCTGCGGGGCGGCGAGCTGGCCCGCTTCACCATCGTCATCGCCGACGGCGGGCTGGACGGTACGGGGCGGGCGGTGGCCGCGGCCCTGCTGGCCCGCGGCCAGGGGATCGTCCTCTGCCCGGC
>OBXM01002078.1_pt1 | contig 9925 bp, 10 predicted proteins | sample 1538141 | NCBI WGS metagenome assembly OBXM01 (sample SAMEA2580153, study PRJEB22360) | human gut metagenome | biome: human gut; feature: human-associated habitat; material: faeces | place: Denmark | collected 2008/2010 | reverse complement strand
TTATAGCTTAAGCTTTTTAGAACCACCTGTATAACAGGTGGTTTTCTTGTTACAATAAAAAAACCCCGATATCTACGGGGTTACCTGTTATCATGGCGCCTTAAACAGGACTTGAACCTGTGACCTGCCGGTTAACAGCCGGATGCTCTACCAACTGAGCTATTAAGGCGTTTCTTAAGTGCTTAAATATAATATCATAAGATTTTGTGTTTGGCAAGAAAAAATAGCAAATTTTTTAGGATTTTTTTAGGATTTTTTATGGTTTTATTTCTGTCCACAGCCATGCGGATGAAAGCGGAAGCCCTGCCATGGCAAGTTATCCTGAATTTAGATTATATTTATAACCGAATGATTCCGGCTACTGTATCCGCATCCTCCTATGAAAAGCAATTTAGAGAAGCAGCTTCCAAAGGATTCAGCGTTCTTCAAATAGCAAAAAACAGCGGTTTCCCGCTGTTAATATCCACCGTCACTAGTTTCTTTCTGCATCAGCTTCACACCGGCACTTGTACCGATACGATCTGCTCCGGCTTCCACCATTTTCTCCATATCCTCATAGCAGCGTACTCCTCCGGCTGCTTTCACCAGACAACGCCCCTTCACGGTATCCTTCATCAGCTTGACATCCTCAGGTGTGGCTCCGCTTGTTGAGAACCCGGTTGATGTTTTAACAAATGCAGCACCGGCTTCCACACAAAGCTCGCATGCTTTTACGATTTCTTCCTTTGTCAGCAGACAATTTTCCAGAATGACCTTGACACAGTTACCTTCAGCTGCTTCCACAACAGCTTTTACATCAGCGCGTACCGCATCGTAATGTCCGGCCTTCATTTCTCCGATATTCAAAACCATATCGATTTCCTTAGCGCCGTCTGCAATAGCAGCAGCTGTTTCAAAAGCCTTGGCTTTGGTACTCATAGCTCCCAGCGGGAAGCCTACCACGGTACAAACCTTAACGTCTGTTCCCTTCAGCAGCTCTGCACATGCTGATACCCAGTAGCTGTTAACACATACGCTTGCAAAATCATATTCCTTCGCTTCTGCACACAGTGTTTCAATTTTGTCATACGTAGCATCTGCTTTCAGCAGTGTATGATCGATATACTTGTTCATTTCCATAAAATAACCTCCTGCATTATCTTTCCAATGTACTTTTAGTATATCATGGAACCCATAGAATATGAAGTTCATTTCTCTTCATCACTAGTTACAATTCCTGGTCTTCCTGAATGCCTTCATGATATCTGCGCATCCAATAGACGCGAACAAAGGGGTCCTTCAGAAAATACTGCAGCATACGATACAGCAAAAGGTAGCGCAGCAGCTCCGTTACAATAAGGATTCCCCAGGAAAGCAGCTGATAGTTCTGCGTCTGAAACACATCGGCAAGCTGCGGAAGGGTGAAAAGCAGCCGCAGCAGCTCCATCCCCCACATAACGGGTATAATCCATCGGCTCCATGGCTTATAGAGAAACAGTGATACCGCCGGAAGAGACCAGATCAAGGCGGAAAACAGAGAAGCCAGCAGCAAGGTTCGCTGCATAAACTGCATCCCTTCATGATCGCTGCTGTAATATCGGAAAACAAACATGAGAAGATACAGCAGAACCAGCATACCATACTGATATAGCAGCAAGGCAACAGAGCAGGCGCGGATACGGTTTCTTGCCCGTATATCCAGCCGATGATCATGCTGTATATGCTCCTTCTGTGAAAAATTGACCGGGCTCATCGCTTTTCCCTGCATTTCATTGTCCGCTTCCGTGCTATGCGGTTTCCATATGTAGATTATCTGCGAATTTCTTTGCAGGCTCCACGACATATACAATGCCAAAGCTACTTTCCCCGCCACCATAAGGGTAAATACGATTCGCAGAAGGGAATTCTCCTTTGCGATATCAATTCGAAACAGCGCAGGCAGCTCATACAGCGTATAGAGATTTACAAGAGACAGCACCTGAAATAACAGCCTCCCCAGCCTGCGGCAGCTCCACAGCATACGAATCACCGCAAGCCATACCAGCAAAGCAACACTGCGAAACAGGAAATTGCGCAGAAAAGCTATATGAACATCCTCCAGCATCAGCTTCAGCAGAAAATAGGAAAATACCATATAAGCAATTAAAAATATAGAAAACAGCACCAGTAGCATTCGCAGACGGCGAACACAGGCTCTGCGCTGTTTTTTACGTTCCCGCAGATTTTCTTCTCTCATCGATATCATCACCTGTCCTTATTATACAGGAAAAGCATACCATTTGCACAGCACATAAGCAGTGTGACGTACACAAGTTGTAAAGGGAAGAAAGGGCTGCTGTCATCTATACCAATATAACCTTTTGTGTAATCTTTCAAAATATAAAAAAAAGCAGGACATCCTGTAAAGCAATCGGGATGCACCTGCTGTTTGTTTTCAACATATAGCCAGCTTTCGTAAACGTATTTCTGTATCGGAAGATACTATTTTTTAAACGGAAAATCCTCGATATCCGAAGGATTCACAAAGGTTGGATTCGGTTTGTCAAAATAATTGGATGTATCCAGATCCCAGGCATTATGGGTATCCCCTTCTCCAAAATCCTTCATTTCCGTATGCGTCGTTAGAATATGCAGCAGATTCCGTAAGGTATCCATCGCTTTTTTCGCACTGTCCAGCAGATAGGAAAAGGCTTCATCCGCACCATCATCCTGAATATAGCGAATCAGCTCCTCATATATATGAATCTGTTCTTCCTCATACTGCATATCCCGCATCACTGCAGCAGTTAAATCATTGTTCACATGGTGCTGTTCCTCTTCTGATTCCGGCTGACAGCTACAGTGCTTCTCCTGCGTATGGCACGGCTTGATAAATTCAAAAACAGGTGTATCATCGTTTGATTCATCATAATAACGATCATCCTCCCCATGCATTTGATGAATAATACAGCTGAGTACCTCCATATCACTGATCTGTCGTGCACCCAGTCGCATAAAAATATCATGGAAGGTTGGGTTGTTGATCATGAAGCTCTGTCGTATATAGACTGCCGCCTGCTTCAAACCGCTGCTGCAGCCCTTCAGCTGGCGATCCAGCAAAAGGTAGTATTTCATATCCGGTCGCGTAATCCGCACCTCAAAGGGCAGTTTTGTATCATAAATAAACATATGCATACCTCCAATTTCTACCGTTAGTATGGAAGCTTTTCCCTGGATTATGCTATAATATGAAGCATAAAAAGGAAGGTACGTTTATGAAAGAAATCAAACTGCATACAAAGCTAACCAAAAAGATCACAGTGGAAGAAAGCATGCTGGCCTCCCATGTTGGCAGCGGAATTGTAGATGTCTATGCGACACCGATGATGATTGCGCTTATGGAGAATACCGCTGCAGCCTGTCTGAATCAGTTTCTGGAGGAAGGAGAAACCAGCGTCGGCGTTATGATGCGGACAACTCACGATGCAGCAACTCCTGCTGGTATGACGGTAACGGCTGAAGTGGAAATCACAGCTGTAGACCGCAAAAAGGTTTCCTTTCACATCATAGCTAGGGATGAGAGGGATTTGATCGGTACAGCAGACCACGATCGCTTCATAGTAAAAAAAGAAGCCTTTGAAGCAAAGGCGCTAAGCAAGCTGGAGAATTCATAAATACATGTGCAGCCGCCGTTCAGGATTCTTTCACGTTTGTGGGTAAACTTAAAGCAGGGAGACTTCAACTCGATTGTATTCATCAATAGAAGTTGAAGTCTCCCTTTTGCATACACCCCAACGTAAGGAGGACCCCGTTAAAGCAGCTGCTTTTTCTATATCTGCCTGCCGTTGTGATGATGGTATTGACACAGGCAGCCCCTTCCTGAACAGCAAACTCCTGTGAACGGGATACAGAACCTTTACCATATGTACATGTATGAATAAGCGAATGCAGATGATTTTAAAGGCACTGTTTTGGGCTTTCGCTTATCGTCACGCAAACGCTGGACAGTTTCTTCCTGCATGCCTTTGTGCACATACAAGTCTGTATCAGCCAATTGCCCTAAGATAGAGAAGCTTCCACCGTTTCCTGAGAGGAGATGAATGCAGCAGCTTTCCTGCCTGCTTTTGTGCGTAGCCGTAAACAAGCTCTGCCTCCTGCCTTGTCATCGCATGCGGGGAATATAAGGCTTTCTCACACAGGGCGCGTATAGTCTTCGGCAGGCTTTCATCCTTCATAAAGCTGAGCAGATAACGATAGCTGTAATTTATCGCCTTTTTTGCATCCCGCTGCAGACACTGTCTTTCTCTGTAGGCAATACGCAGCCGTCGTTGAAGCACACAGATCAACACCGGCAAAGCTACCAGTAAGGCTGCAAGACCAACCTTGGCAAAGCCTGCAGGCGTATCGCCTTGCTCCTTTTCGATTTGTTGATTCTCCGCAGCGTTCCCCGTTTTCCTGTCTGTCTGCTTTTTTGGTGTTTCCGTCTTTGCTGTCGTCGTGCCGCCCTGCTCCTGTCCCTGCACAGTTGTTTGGGAGGACGGCTTGCTTTCACTCTCAAAGCCCGGTGTCACCTCAACCGGAATCCACCCTTTTTCCGAATCGAAAATTTCCACCCATGCATGTGCACTTTCATCCGGTACCTCCATACTGCCGCCACTCATAGCTCCGGCCTGAAAGGAAAAGCCTTCCGCATAACGTGCAGGTATCCCCATATAACGAAACAGCATAACTGCCGTGGTCGCATAATGCACGCAATAGCCCTTCTTATTCTCCGTCAGAAAAAATTCTACAAAATCCCGGTCATCCGGGGTTCTTCCGGGCTTCAGTGTATAGCTGGTCGTTTCTCTTAAGTATTCCTGTATGGTCGTCTGAATATCATATGTCAGATGTTCACCCGTTAGGGAGGTGAGCTTTTTAAAAGGCTTACGTTCATCAAACAGCCTTTTTAGATTGGCGGGAATCTGGAGATAGTGCTCCTTGACAAAGGCGGGATATGCATCTGCTTTCACAGTGGAATCACCATTTATGGTCGTACTGGATAATGCATAGGCAGTATATCGCATGGTATCATCATGCTCCAGACGGTAAGCGTCATACCACGGTTTTGTTTCCGGCAAAGCCTCCTTCATCAGATACGGTGTCAGGGCATAGCGTTTGGATGCGCGATGATCCTCTATCTCCAGATGCATCAAAGCCCCTGTTTTTTGCAAAATCTGTGTAAAGGCGGGATTTTTCTTATCAAGCCACGTATCCACATCCTTCCAGTCATAGGATTTCAGAGCTGCATAGCTGGATTCCGGCAGCGACTGCCAGCGATTATCCTCATACAGCGCGCCGCTGTAGCTTTTCAGGTAGATGGTGCCGCGTGCATCCTCAGATCGCACAACCAGCTGCGTTGCACCGGTGTAATACCGATTTGCCGCCTTTCCCAGATCCACCTCTCCCTCATCTTCCCCGGCATGGGTTAGGAAATAGGCAAGCTCATCCACACGCTGCAGCAACCGCTCACGGAGCGAACCGCTGGTGCTTCGCATTTCATAGGTATCCGGCAGCGAGGTAAAAAAGGTAAGCAGCACGCAGATCACGCTTAATCCGAAAGCACTCAGCCGTACATATCCCCCATGTCCGTTTGTCACTCCTTTTCGTGAGAGAAGCAGCATAAACCAGAATATGATAAGCGAAACGGCAAACAGCCAGGGAATCGGTATCTGATAAAGCAGTGTAAAAAACACCGGGAGAAAGGAGAGCATAAATAACGCAAAATAACGACGCGTATTCCAGAAGGTCAGCATACCGCAAAACAGCCATATGCTCGCATACAGCAGCAGCCAGGTCAGCGAAAGCCGGTACAGCATGGCAGTATCGGTTACATCGTAGGGATAGAACACATAGCCGCTGGCATCGTGATACACCTCAGTGATAATATTATAGGCGATATGAGCCCCCTCCTGCAGCAGTGAAAAGCTGAGTACCCCAAGCAGAAGCATGCCTCCTGCCAGTATCAGTATCACCTTTTTCCTGCGGCGAAGCAGCAGACGGTTATACACCACTACAGCAAAAAGCAGAACCGGTATGTACAGCATCCAGAGAACTGCATCCCAAAAAGGAAAGGCGAACAGAAACACACCGAGAGAGGAAAGCATTCCCATCAAAAGCAACAGCGCGGGTATCACTTGTTTTTTCATATACCGGCCTCCTGTTCGAAAAGAGCCGCAAATGCCTCGTCCAGATACAGGGCATCCTGCGAATCGCGGGATACTTCACAAAAGCGCGGCATGGATAGCAGTTTTCGTAAAAAGCCTTCCATATCCTGAGGACCTTGCAGCTCTGCCGTCTGTCTTCCACCTGCTGTCCGCCAGCGAATACGAACAAGATCCTGCGGACTTGCTTTCCGACAGATTCCACAGGCGATTGCCAGAAGGCGCTCACAGATTTTCTGCTCCTGTGGAAAACAAAGATGAAGCAGTACAACGGCAGATTCCTCCTTCTGAAATTCACGTACCATCGTTTTCTGCAACCGATAGCTTGCCTAATAGTGAATCCGGCGCACAGGCTCTCCCTCATGGTGCTCCTTCAGCTCATAATCACTGCTGAAAACACCGGTGAGACTCTGGCGGGCTTCCTGCAGGAGGTTTGTATACTGCACTTGCGTAACCGTACAGGGCTGCGGGAAACAAAAGGTCGTTACCTCCTTGTCCCATGATTGGGTTTTGCGAAACAGTCCGAGAAGATCCCTGGTCTGGATGGAGGTCAGCTGCAGCTCATACTTTCCACTTCCCAGCTTCGGTATTTGCAATTTCTGTTCCCTGTGCTTCACTTCCAGAGAAATCGTTTCGCTGCTTTCATAAAAGCAATTCTTCCACGATCCCTGTATCCGAATACCACTGCATACAAGCAGGGGAAGACTGGTTGGCATATGAATTACACAGCCCTTTTTACTCGTTTTCAGCTGCAGCTTCAGGAACCGGTTTCCGGCGATAAACAGAAGCAGGCTGAGTAGAGGAAGCATAAGCAGCACACGCAGCAGGAGATAATACAGATACCCGTCAATGCTTATCCATGCCAGAGCATCCAGAAGCAGCAGAAGCAGATAGGCGAGCCAGGAACGGATCATAGCCCCTTCCTTCTTGTGTGCGGTGGCTGTATATGGTGCAGGAGCTGTGTCAGCGCATCCTTTGCCGCTGCGGCATCTATGCTGTGTGATGGCTGCATGAGAATACGATGGGCGATGGTATCCACAAAGACATTCTGAATATCCTCCGGTACCACATAATCACGCCCCTGCAAAAGAGCACAGGCCTTGGACATGTCAAGCAGAGCTACCCCTGCTCTTGGACTCGCTCCCCGATATATGCGCTGATTGTTTCTTGTCGCCTGCAGCAGCTGAATGATGTAATGATAAAGGGAATCGTGTACAAACACCTCCCTGCAGGCCTTCTGCATTTCCAGAATCTGGGTGCGCTGCGCGACACACTGCACACGGTAGCTTTGCGGATTCTGCTTACGCTTGAGGATTTCAATTTCATCATGCTCCTGCGGATAACCGATTTCCAGGCGGATCATGAAACGGTCCAGCTGACTCTCGGGGAGCTGCTGTGTTCCTGCAGAGCCGTAAGGATTTTGTGTCGCAATCACCAGAAACGGCTGTTCCAGCGTCATGGTTATCCCGTCCACACTGACACTGCCCTCTTCCATTACCTCCAGTAAGGCTGCCTGCGTACGGGAGGAGGTACGATTGATTTCATCAGCGAGAAACAGATTGGTAAAAACTGCCCCCTTGCGTATCTGTGTCTTACCCGTCTGCGGATCAATCACACTAAAGCCGGTAACATCTGCCGGTAATACATCCACTGTAAATTGCATTCTCCGGCAATCCAGCTGCATCGCATCCGCAAACGCCCGTGCGATTGTTGTTTTCCCCACCCCCGGCATATCCTCCATCAGAATATGACCATTGGCCAGTATTGCCATCAGGATTTTTTCCAGCAGCTCATCCTTTCCGATCACTGCCTTTTTCACTTCCTGTAATATTCGTTCACTCGTTCTCATCCGTTCTCCCTTCAAGTATTCAGCCATCCTACTTTTACCTATTAAAAACACATAACTACCTTTATTGTATACAATGATGTGCACTTTAGGTCAACAAAAGATTTCTTAACTTTTTATGAAGATTGCACTTTCACTGTCCCCTGCTTCAGGGATTTAACCGAAAAAAAGCAGCCAAGGCATTTCCACCTGCTTCCGGCTGCAAAGTTAAAGCTATTTGAATTCCCGACGCATGCACACAAGGTCTTCCTCCTGCATTCCCAGCTGACGCAGAGTGACTTCCTTTTTGTTTGGACAGGCTAACGGCTGAATCATATAGGAGCAAAGCGTACAATATCCGGATGATTCGCTACGACGGATACATGCATACCCGCATTTGCGAATACAGTTCTCATCCACCCACAGTGCCAGCTGATCCAACGCATTGGTCGCTATGAGATTGGCTTGTTCCTGCGGTATACCCGCATCGAGGAGATAGCGGAACAGGATATCTGCATAGGTCAGAATATATTCCATAAGAAAAAAGTTTTCTGCATTGTTCTTCTGCATACGCTTCGGCCACAGAGGAAGCTTGATATGATTTCTGATATAGCGTTCCTCCTCCACATGCTTGCGCGGATTTTTCAGGCATTCATGCGGACATTCGGCACATTTATATAAAAATTCCCCCATTGTTTTCAACAGCTGAAATTTAAAGGTGGCAAAATCTACCGTCACTTTAAATTCCTGCTCGATTTTAGGAAACGCATCCGCACACATAGTCAGTGCAGCATCCACGGTTTCCGCTTCAAATACACCCAGCTTTGTGATTGGCTGCGGCAAAAACATCATCAGATCCCTGCTGTTCACATATTTCATTTTTCATCACCATGCCTTATGGTACACTATTTTCAGACAAAAAGAAATACAGTTGAAATATTTTCCCTTACTTTATCGTATACCGGATAGAAGGAGGCGAAGATCATGAAATCTATGTTCCTCATATTTTATATGCTTATAAATTCCATGGGCGGCTATCTTTTTCAACAGACAGCAGTAGAGACTGCCTACCCGGATATCGCCAGAAGGTGCCCGGATCTTACATTGCATGATACCAATGATCTCGTAGACGGAAGTGGCTGGATATCCTTTTTAAAGGGATTGGATACTGTTTCTTTATCAACGATACGCATAAAGGATGCGAGGGATTCCACGCAGGATTTTCTGATACGCTATGATGCATTAGGAAAAAGCTATACGCTGACAAGGCAGGATGACAGCGAACATGCCGTCACCTACAGCCATTTGATTCGCATGGACGGACAGCGCATAGCGGATATGCAGCTTGACGATATGTGCATCTGTTTTGCGAATAATCCAGCAGAATACTGGTACTGGTATCTTTGTGATGATGTAAATATAAAGCCTCAGGACATCTTCCGGGAGCCGAATTCAACAAAAGCGCAGTTATTGTTTACCGTGAAAAAGACCTGAGAACAAGCAATCTGCATCGTACAGGCATCCTCATTCAGATACAAGCATGCCGTGTATAATAAAAAAGGATTCCGACCGTTAGGATTGGAATCCTTCAATATGTTATCATGGTGGAGCGTATCGGGATCGAACCGATGACCCCCTGCGTGCAAAGCAGGTGCTCTCCCAGCTGAGCTAACACCCCATGTATATTGAAATTCGATGGTGGGCCTGAATGGACTTGAACCAACGACCTCACCCTTATCAGGGGTGCGCTCTAACCACCTGAGCTACAGGCCCGTTTCCATCGAATGCTCATATATAATACCACTACTTTTTTCGTGTGTCAACAAGGTTTTTATCATTTTTTCACAAGGCTGAAGTGAAAAGTTAAATTCCACTTTCAAAGTAGCTAAGTAGAAAAGACTCTTACACAACAATCTAGTTGAATTTACACTTACAATTGCAT
>OBXM01002077.1_pt1 | contig 9926 bp, 9 predicted proteins | sample 1538141 | NCBI WGS metagenome assembly OBXM01 (sample SAMEA2580153, study PRJEB22360) | human gut metagenome | biome: human gut; feature: human-associated habitat; material: faeces | place: Denmark | collected 2008/2010 | reverse complement strand
CGATAACCTTCCGGCTCTTCTTCTTATTTTTAAATTTGCATTGTTGAGTGAATACACTGTGAAGCCAGTGTAACTTCTTATCGAGATGGTCAGCGGAAAGCAGGATGTTCCTGAGCAGGTGCATTAGCAGGAGCGTTCCGAAGACACTTTGCAGCGTTTGTTAGAGAAAGTAAATCGAGTGCCATTGCACGAAGATTTCCACTTTCGAGTTACAAACGGTCAACGGGCTGAGGTAAAGCGGGCCTGCACCGCGAAGGAATATCCCTGCTTTCCGCGTCCGCTTCGCCATAAAGAAGTCTTTTGCTTTACAAGCGTATCATTCCAACAACTACAAATTTATTTTTTCTTCACCTTCGGAGGCTGGTAATGATACACCTCTTCATAAGACTCCAGTTCTGCGTCACTGACCGGTGCTGACGGAATCAGTCCTGTGCAATCCTGAGTGGATACTGCATTGGTCAGATAATCGCAGGCATCGATCCGTTTCTGATTTTCAATCTCCTCTGTTGTCATTCTTCTTTTTCTGCTCACTTTACTACCTCCTGATCATTTTTCTTAGTATATGCAGTAAAACAAAATAATACTAAAAAATTTTCTCCACTTCCATATTATAATGAAAAAAGAAAGGCGGTGAATGCACAGTATGAGGATTCGGAATATCAGAAAAAAAATTATGAAGACATTGATCGGCTGCTCCTGCAGCTTCATCAGATTAATGTAACTGCGAGACCGGAGCTTTTTTCAACAATCGACCATTTTATAAGCCGTGATTCTTTTAATTTTCAAATTGAAAATCCTGACAATCTTGCTCTTCTTGCAGAAGAACATGGAACCGTTCTCGGCTGCTGCTTTGTATCTCTGCTTGACCACAGTGGAATGGCTGAAATGAATACTGCCTCCAAACAGAACCATAACATCTGCCTGAGCAATCCCATACTTTTTTTGTAATTGTTCACTGGTCAGCCGTTCTACATCTCTTTTCCCACAGAACTTTCCTAAAATATTAATATTTTGTGCAGTTCCTGCAGGATTGATTATTTTTCTGAGCTCAAATGTATCTTCCATTTCTTCATTACTTTCCGGCACGAATTTACTTTCCGCACTCATCTCCACTCTTCCACAATTCTCCGTATTTTTAATCTCTTTTCCGATTCGTTCTCTGTAGAAACAACAATGGTACAGATAACAAAAGATTACCTGTACCATTATTCATTCTTTTATTTGCAAAAACTCTACTTCATGACAATATTAATAATCTTCTTCGGCACATAGATTTCCTTGATCACATTTCCTGTCAGCTTATCTGCGATCGCTTCTCTACCTGCTGCGATTGCATCATCCTTGGAGATATCTGCCGGGATCTCAATGACAGCCTTTGTCTTGCCATTGATCTGTACCGGGATCTTGATCTCGTCATCTTTCATCTCATTTTCATCGTATTTTGGCCAGCCTGCTTTAAATACAGTATCTACATGACCTAACTGTTCCCACATCTCTTCTGCGAAATGCGGTGCAAACGGGGAAAGAAGTACTGCGATCGTCTCCAGTGTCTCTTTATCGATTCCGCCTTCCTTCTTGGCAACTTCGATGAACTTGTTGTTATACTCCATGAATCCGGAAATAACTGTATTCAGGCTGAAGCTTTCCAGTCTTGTTGTGATATCATATACCATTCTGTGACGGAGCTTGATCATCTCTTTTGTCGGCTGAATGTCTTTCTCTTTGCTTTCCATTAACATATTCCACAGGCGTTTCAGGAAACGGTTTACACCGTCAATTCCACGGTCATCCCACTCAGCATCCAGCTCCGGTGGTCCTACAAAGAGTTCATACATTCTCAGGGAATCGCATCCGTAATCACGTACAAGATCATCCGGTGATACGACATTTCCCTTGGATTTACTCATCTTGATTCCGTTCTTTCCGGTGATCATTCCCTGATTGAACAGCTTGTGGAACGGCTCATCAAAATCAATCGCACCGATATCGTACAGGAATTTCGTGTAGAATCTTGAGTACAGAAGATGAAGTACTGCATGCTCTACACCACCGATATACATATCAACCGGAAGCATCTCGTCTGCTTTCTCTCTGGAAACCAGTGCCTCTGAATTATGGTTGTCTACATAACGCAGGAAATACCAGGATGATCCCGCCCACTGCGGCATGGTATTTGTCTCTCTCTTTGCATCACTTCCACATACCGGACACTTGCAGTTTACCCACTCGTCAATTGCAGCAAGCGGTGACTCACCTGTTCCTGTCGGCTCATAAGATTCTACCTCCGGCAGACGAAGCGGAAGTTCTTCTTCCGGTACCGGAACATTTCCACACTTCGGGCAGTGAACGATCGGGATCGGCTCACCCCAGTAACGCTGACGGGAGAATACCCAGTCACGCAGTTTGTAGTTGACTGTTGCACGTCCAATTCCCATTTTTTCAATAATATGTGGGGCTTCTTTCTTCAGGACAGAAGATTCCATACCATTCCAGTCACCGGAATTGATCATGGTTCCTGCAGCCTCTGTATAAGCTTCTGTCATATTCTCGATCTCTTTACCGTCTTTTGCAATAACCTGGATGATCGGGATATTGAACTTTGTTGCGAACTCAAAGTCACGGTCATCATGTGCCGGTACACACATGATCGCTCCTGTACCATAATCTGCCAGTACATAATCAGACAGCCAGATCGGAGTCTTTTTACCATTTAACGGGTTGATCGCATAACTTCCGGTGAAGACACCTGTCTTTTCTTTATCCTGCATACGGTCAACATTAGACTTCATAGAAGCATCATAAATATATTTCTCTACTGCTTCTTTTGTCTCCGGTGTTGCAAGGGAAGCTGCAAGTTCATGCTCCGGTGCAAGTACCATAAAAGTTGCTCCATGCAGTGTGTCCGGTCTTGTTGTATAAACCGTGATCTTCTCATCTCTTCCCTCTACCGGGAAATCTACCTCTGCACCGTAGGATTTACCAATCCAGTCAGCCTGCATCTTCTTAACCTTCTCCGGCCAGTCAAGCTTGTCAAGGTCATTCAACAGACGGTCTGCATACTTGGTAATACGGAGCATCCACTGACGAAGGTTCTTCTTTGTAACCTCTGCACCACAACGCTCGCATTTACCATTGACAACCTCTTCATTTGCAAGTCCTGTCTTACAGGAAGGACACCAGTTGATCGGAAATTCCTTTTCATATGCCAGACCCTCTTTGAACATCTTTACAAAGATCCACTGTGTCCATTTATAAAATTCAGGATCTGTTGTATTTACTTCCATATCCCAGTCATACAGTGCTGCAATATCATTGATCTGTCTCTTGATATTGGCAACATTGGCCGCTGTAGACTTAGCCGGGTGAACTCCCATTTTGATTGCATAGTTCTCTGCAGGAAGTCCGAATGCATCCCATCCCATCGGATGAACGATGTAGTAACCCTGCTGCAATTTATAACGACTCCACACATCAGAAATAACATACCCTCTCCAATGTCCTACATGCAGACCATTTCCTGACGGATACGGAAACATATCCAGGCAGTAATATTTCTGCTTTTTATTGCCATTCTCATCCACTCTTGGATTTACCGGCTTCTCTTCCCACTTTTCACGCCATTTTTTTTCAATCGATTTATGGTTGTATACAATCTTTGTACCCATGTACTTCTTCCTCTCTTTCATTATTACATACAGACAACCTGCCACCGGCAGTTTCTCCTGCATACTTTGGTATAAAGAAAGCCTTTTCTTCTCACAAAATCAAGAGACGAAAAGGCTTTAGTTCCGTGGTACCACTCTTATTCATCCACCATCCGGCAGATGCACTCATCAGATTCTGTAACGGGAACTCCCGCTTCTGCCTGTCCTGGATCATCCCGGTTCAGCAGAAGAACTCCAAGGTCAGTTCAGAATCCATGATACTGCCTCTCACCACCCGGCAGCTCTCTGAAATCAGACGGATCTTCCTACTAGTCCTCTTCTTCGCTTTTGCAATATACTGATACTAGGGTGAAAAGGTATGAATCCATATGAGCCTGCTCATAAGTGGATAAAAGACCTTTGAACCCGTCCCAATCTGAGCATAAAATGGAATTGTAATCCTGAGATATGCGAATAGTGGGATGGATTATGGGAGTGCGTAGCACCGAACAATCCATAGGTATCAAAGTTAGCCAAAATTGGAGGCTTTCACCTCAACATGATTTATTATATGTAGTATGTTAAAATAAGTCAAGTCTTATTTTTTGCAACCTTTCTCTCTATTCCTGAGCCTCTTGATCAGACTTCCATAACATGCCGCCAGTATCTGCTGAAATAATGTACCGATCATTACCGGAAACATTACTTCTCCGGGAAAATAAGCTGCTGCGATCACCGCCCCCGCACTGATATTTCTCATTCCTGATCCATAGATCATAGAAATCCGGGTTTTCTCATCCTGCTTTAACAGAACAGAGATTCCCCATCCGATGGCATATCCTGCCGCTGCAAGGATCATGATACAGACTGCCACAAATACTCTCTGCAGGTTCATATGTCTTACATAAGGTGCTACTTTCGATGAATTACAGATCACACAGTATATCAGGCACAGCTTTGACCAGAATGCCAGCTTTCCCGGCCATTTTTCTTTCACTTTTCCACAACTGAACTGGTTTAAGCACATTGCCAGAAGTGCCGGCAGTGCGATCATAAAGACCAGATCTTTCATCATTTCTTCCGGATTCATCTTTACCCTGGCACCTACAAGAATCTTTAACGTCAGCGGAATGATCAATGGTGCAAGGACCGTATCAATTACCAACAGAGAGAGCGTAATGGAACTGTCCCCTTTATAGATTGACACCCACATCATTCCAACCACGGCAGCCGGTACAGAAAATTCAAGAACCATTCCTGTGATCAGCTCCCGATTTCCTGCAAAGAACATCTCTCCTACGCTCCATGCGGCACACGGCATGACCACATGCAGAACTGCCAGGATCAGCAGAAGCGGCAGCGGCTTTCTCAGGACTGCCCCGATATCCTTAAAAGAAGATTTCAACGCTCCCGTAAATGTCATAAATGCAAAGACAACCGGCACATAGGCAACACCCCTGCCGGCAATCTCCGGGAAAAGAACGCCCAGAAGAAGACAAGTTGGCGTCACAAAAGCGATCCATTTTTCAATCCATGCATTTGCTCTCTTTAATATCATCTTTCTGCCTTTCTTTTATCCTTCTTTTATTTTTTTACTTTTCTTCTATTTTTCAGTCAATTCCTCTTTTTATCGTTGGGTTCCACTCTGCAACACTTCCCTGTTCCAGACTTTTTTTTACATCAATCAGACGTTGGTTGGATGAGCCACGGAACAACAGCATGATATTCTTTTTTTCTTCCACAAAACGTCCGTCTACAAGAACATCCAGCAGTGCCAGCATCTCATCCGTCACTTCGCACCTTGCCCTGCTTTTTTTGCAGAGTTCCCGGTCAAAAAGATATCCCGTATAGCACCAGATTGTCTTCCCGGGGTAACGTTCTTTCACCTTTTTCAGAAACGGAACAAGCACTCTCTGATTCTGCGGTTCAAATGGCTCTCCTCCCAGCACTGACAGTCCGTTCACATACTCCGGTTCAAGTGCCTTCAGGATCTCCTCCTCTGTCTCCTGAGTAAATTCTTTCCCATAATCAAAATCCCACGTTGCCTCATTGAAGCAGCCTTTACAATGATGCGTACAGCCTGAAACAAAAAGAGAAACCCTGACACCTTCTCCATTGGCTATATCGCACTTCTTTATTTCTCCATACCTCATGTTCTTTCCTGCCTTTTATACGAGAAAATGTCCGGATCTGTCTGCACAGACCCGGACATCTCCCTTGTTCAACCTCAATACTTTTATCCTGCTTCTACAGATGAAGAACTCGCTCCTTGATTTCCTGGGTTCTTCCCTGATTCCAGAACTGAGTTCCGATATATCCGCAGGTACGTCTTGCAACATTCAGCGTATCCTGGTTCCGGTTGCCACAATGAGGACATTCCCACACGAGCTTTCCTTCCTCGTCTGTCACAACCTGGATCTCTCCATCAAATCCACACTCCTGACAATAATCACTCTTCGTATTCAATTCTGCATACATGATATTCTCATAAATAAACCGGATTACCTGAAGCACAGCCGGAATATTATCTTTCATATCCGGTACTTCCACATAACTGATTGCTCCGCCTGTTGAAAGAGCCTGGAACTGGGATTCAAACTTCAGTTTTGCAAAAGCGTCGATCTCTTCTCCGACAAATACATGATAACTGTTCGTAATATAACTCTTGTCCGTAATTCCCGGAATCACTCCAAATCTCTTCTGAAGACATTTTGCAAACTTGTAGGTCGTACTTTCAATCGGAGATCCGTAAATACTGAATGCAATGTTCGTCTCCTCTTTCCATTTATTACAAGCTTCATTCATATGCTTCATGACATCCAGTGCAAAAGGAGTTGCCTCAGGATCTGTATGAGACTTTCCTGTCATATACTTCACGCACTCATAAAGCCCTGCATATCCAAGCGAAATTGTTGAATATCCACCATACAAAAGCTTGTCGATCGGCTCACCTTTTTTCAGACGGGCCAAAGCTCCAAACTGCCACAGGATCGGGGCTGCATCGGAAAGCGTTCCCTTCAGACGGTTATGTCTGCACATCAACGCACGATAGCACAGCTCCAGCCGCTCATCAAAGATCTTCCAGAATTTATTCATATCGCCTCCGGAAGAAAGTGCTACATCCACCAGGTTGATCGTTACAACGCCCTGATTAAACCTGCCGTAGAACTGATAGTTTCCATTCTCATCCTTCCACGGACTTAAGCAGCTCCGGCATCCCATAACCGGGAAACAATTGCCTTCTTTTAATTCTTTCATCTTCTTCTCAGAAATATAATCCGGTACAAGACGCTTTGCAGTACACTTTGCAGCCAGCTCTGTCAGATAGAAATATTCACTTCCTTCTTCGATATTATCATCTTCAAGTACATAGATCAGCTTCGGGAATGCCGGAGTTACCCACACTCCTGCCTCATTCTTAACCCCCTGATAACGCTGACGCAGAGTCTCTTCTATGATCATCGCAAGATCCCGCTTTTCTGACTCACTCTTTGCCTCATTCAGATACATAAAGACTGTCAGGAACGGAGCCTGTCCGTTCGTCGTCATCAGAGTGATGACCTGATACTCAATCGTCTGAACTCCCTTCGTGATCTCTTTTTTCAGACGTCTCTCCACGATCTCATTCAGAATATCATCCGGGTACTCTGTTCCGACCAGCTTCATCTCTTCCAGCACTTCTGTCCGGATCTTATTCCTCGATACCTGGACAAACGGAGCAAGATGTGCCAGGGAAATGCTCTGTCCACCATACTGATTACTTGCAACCTGTGCAATGATCTGCGTCGCGATATTACATGCTGTAGAGAAACTGTGCGGCTTCTCGATCATCGTTCCGCTGATCACAGTTCCGTTCTGAAGCATATCTTCCAGATTGACCAGATCACAGTTATGCATATGCTGTGCATAGTAGTCTGAATCATGGAAATGGATGATTCCCTGTCTGTCGGCTTCCACGATATCCTCCGGCAACAGCATCCTGGTTGTCAGGTCACGGCTCACCTCACCTGCCATATAATCCCTCTGCACACTGTTCACTGCAGGGTTCTTATTGGAATTTTCCTGCTTTACATCCTCATTATTATACTCGATCAAAGAAAGGATCCTGTTATCCGTCGTATTGGCTTTACGGACAAGAGATCTCTTATAACGGTATCTGACATAGCTCTTTGCCAGTTCAAAAGCTCCTGTCGCCATGATCTGGTTCTCTACCATATCCTGAATCTCTTCTACCGATACTGCACGGTTCAACTTATTGCATTTAAATTCAACATACTCGGCAATGTCCTCGATCTGACCATCACTTAAGCTTCTCTCTTCCGAATTTGTATCTGCCTTTTTTACAGCCTTAATGATCTTATTTATATCGAATACTTCCTCTGACCCGTTCCTTTTGATAATCTTCATCCCACCAGTCTCCTCACTTTCAAGATATTGTCTGAAATCTATTCTAATACAAAATATAGTATAATGCAATGAAAAAAACACATGATAGTGTATTTTCGGAATATCATCTGTTTCCCCTGATAATTATCAGTTTTCTTAAAAGTCAACCATTTTTTCATATTTTACAAAAAAAGCAGCCTGTCCCCGTCTTTTCAACGGGTCAGACTGCATTCTTCTCAAAATTGCTCAGGGGGTATATCTCATTATTCTTTAAACTGTCTGATAATTCAGACTGTATGTCTATTTAAGACTCTGATCATTAATAAGATCCTTTATGCTTTGCATGAAATTCTTTCGTTTCCTTTACAACCACACCACTTAATGCAAGCAATGCGATCAGGTTCGGAAATGCCATCAATGCATTAAAGATATCTGCGATATTCCATACTGCAGCAACCGTCATATATGGTCCGATAAATACTGCCAGAATATACAGCCAGCGGTATCCTTTTACTACTGCTTTATTGCGGTTGAACAGATATTCCACACACCGCTCTCCATAATAATCCCATCCGAGGATCGTTGTAAATGCAAAGAATACCAGACATAACATCAGTGAAAAAGTAGCAATGAACCCCGGGAACGGCAGTCCCTTCTGGAATGCATCCATTGTAATTGCAACACCTTCCAGCTTTGGATCAAGCCATGATCCTGCGATTACGATAGAAAGTCCTGTCATCGTACAGATTACAATCGTATCAATAAATGTTCCCGTCATTGAAACGAGTCCCTGACGAACCGGATCTTTTGTTCTTGCTGCTGCGGCTGCGATCGGGGCACTACCAAGACCGGATTCATTGGAAAAGATTCCTCTTGCCACACCTTTCTGCATGGCTACGATCATACTTCCCATAACTCCGCCTGCCAACGCACTTCCGTTAAATGCACTGCTGATAATTTCAGCAAATGCTCCCGGCACTGCCTTGATATTTGTAAATACAATAATCAGACAGAGTACCACATATAAAACGGTACTACAACTTCCGAAACTTTTGAAATTCTCTTAATACCACCAATAACAACCAGTCCTACAAAAACTGTCAGCAGGATTCCTGCGATCACAGTTGCGATGGAATAATCATTTCCCAATACAGTTACCGTATGTGCCATATCCGGATCAAAGAAATTCTTTACCGCTGATGCAATACTGTTCACCTGGGTAAATGTTCCGATTCCGAACAGACCTACACCTGCTCCGAAAAATGCAAAGATCTTGGCAAGCCATTTCCATTTCTTTCCCATTCCATTTTCAATATAATAGAAAGGTCCACCCAGAACATGACCGTCTTGATCGATCGTGCGGTATTTGATTGCAAGAAGACCTTCTGAATACTTTGTCGCCATTCCGAAAAATGCGGCAACAACCATCCAGAATAATGCTCCCGGGCCACCTGCTGCGATCGCAGTCGCAACACCTGCGATATTTCCCGTTCCGATGGTCGCAGACAATGCAGTACAAAGTGCTCCAAAACTGGTCACTTCTCCATGTCCGTCTTCTTCATCCTGAAACATAAATTTGAAAGCTTTTCCGAGATGCCGGACCTGAACTCCGCCAAGCCTGACTGTTAATAAGATACCTGTTACCATGATGAGGCAGATCAATGGCAGACCCCACACGGCATCATCAATTACTTTGATGAGTTCGTTGATTTGTGCAAACATTCCTTTATTCCTCCATCCTTTTGCCTGAGAGACTCGCAGTTCCTGCCCTCCCGCCCCTGCCGGGAACTTCTTTTTTCAAAGTAGCAGCACTGCTTACACCTTCGGCGCTCTTTTTAAAGAGACTCTCCTGAGTATTTCTCTTTTGTGCTTTAGCACAACAAAGTACAGTTTAGC
>OBXM01002075.1_pt1 | contig 9929 bp, 9 predicted proteins | sample 1538141 | NCBI WGS metagenome assembly OBXM01 (sample SAMEA2580153, study PRJEB22360) | human gut metagenome | biome: human gut; feature: human-associated habitat; material: faeces | place: Denmark | collected 2008/2010 | reverse complement strand
CGTTTCTGCGGTGGCGCTTCTGGAGCGCGGGCCCTCGGCGCGGTTCCCCCATGCGCTCGTTGTGGTGCGTGATTGGCTGTGCCCGAGGGCGGAGGAGCGCTTCGCCGGCGCCTGGGATGGGTCGCGCATGCTTTCGCCGGGCGACGACGCGCGCGGTCTCGTGCGGGCTTCGTTCGGCCTTTCCGGCTGAGATCCGTGCTCGTTGTCGTTCGAAAAACACGCTTCGTCCTGCGATTCCGTGTTTTCGGGCGACAATGCGCCGCTCGCTTGTTGGCGTTCGGCTACTGTGCGTCCGGTGCGTTCGACCATGCGGCCAATTCGACCCTTGCTTTCCTTAATGAGAATGATTATCATTAAAATAGAAGAAAACGAGAAGAGGGAAAGGTGTCCGCATGATCGATCAGACCGCGTTCTTCAGCTTGAGCTACGGGCTCTACATCGTCGGCGCGACGGACGGCGAACGTCGCGCCGCCTGCGTCGCTAACACGTTCCAGCAGGTCACGTCGTCGCCGTTGCAAGTAAGCGTGGCGCTGAACAAGGAGAACGCCACCACGGACGTCATTCTCGACTCCGGCCGCTTCACCGTGTCGTGCCTGGCGCAGGACGCCACGATGGAGCTCATCGGCACGTTCGGCTTCCGTTGCAGCACCGACCTGGACAAGTTCGCCTCTTGCGAGACGGGCGTCGACGCGGCGGGCGTGCCGTTCGTGGCCGAGCAGTGCGTGGCGCGCTTCTCGGTGCGCGTTGTGCAGGCGGTGAACCTGGGCACGCACATCCTCTACATCGGCGAGGTGGAGGAAGCCGAGAAGCTGTGTGCGGGCGATCCGATGACGTACGCCTACTACCACCTGGTCAAGGGCGGCAAGACGCCGCCGAAGGCATCGAGCTACCTGCCCGACGCGCCCGATGCGGCGCCGGCAGCCGCGGCAGCAGCCGGCGAGGGGGACGCGGAGAGAAGGGGCTGGTCTGCGCTCTCTTCTCTAAAGCAGCGCGGAGGCTCCGAAGCCCAAGTACGCCTGGCGCTGCAAGGTGTGCGGCCACATCGAATACGGCGACGAGCTGCCCGATGACTTCACCTGCCCCGTGTGCAGCGTGGGTCCCGACATGTTCGAGCGCATCGAGCTGCAAGGCGCGCGAACGGCATAAAAGGGCGGTATAAAGGGGACCGCCTCTTTCTATGCCACCTTTCTGTGTCGGAGCGCGTCCCGAACGGCGATCGGCCGTTCGGGACGCGCTCTACTTGTTCCAAGCGATGAACGCCCAGGTGACCGTTCGGGGCTCGCGCAGGCGCAGGGACTTCTCCGGAAGCCCCTTCTTGTCGGGCTGCCCGGCGCGCTCGTTCGGCACGAGGTTCTCTTCCAGCCAGCAGCGCAGGCGACCGAACGCCTCCGCGCGCTCTTCGGCTCCGACGGTCGCGCCCACGGCATCGTCCGCCATGCGCGCGAACGCGTCGTAGGCATCGTCGAGCGAGTCGAACGTGTCGGTGCGCTCGCTGTCGATGTAGGAAACCTCGGGGCGCAGTCCCTCGTTCGCCAGGATGTTGAACGCATAGAGGTAGTCGCGGCCGAGCACGCTGGAAAGGCCCATGGCGTTGAGGATGCGCTCGTCGGTGCGCGGCGACGAGCCGGTGGCCAGCGTGACGCATACGCGGCGGCGCGCCACGTCGGTGAGGCGCAGCAGCGAATCGCGCAGATCGGCGGTCGCGACGGAGCGCGAGGCGAGCGCCACATCTACCATGCCCGGGCGCACGCCGAGGCTGGGCCAATCGTCGGCCCAGCTCATCTGCTTGGGGAACACCGTGCGCACGCCCTCGCGGTCGAGCGCTTCCTGCAGCTGGCCGAGCATGCCCTGCGAGAAATCGGCGGCCACCACCTTGTGGCCCCGTTTGCCCAACGGCACCGACAGCGCGCCTGTGCCGCAGCCCATGTCGAACACCGTCTCGCCCTCGCGGATGCCGGCTAGCTCGAGGAACCGCTCGACGTAAGGGTTCGGCGCGTCCTTCGTGGTGAACGTGGCCGACCGCTTGTCCCAGTAGCTCGCGTCGTCGAAGCGGCGTCGTGCCTGCTGGAGCCGCTTCCACTCCTCGTTCCAATCGCGGGCGGTCAGCGGGTTGACAAAGGACTCGGACGTGTTGTTTTCGGGCATGGCGCGCCTCTCGCTTTGATGGTTGCGGGCTTTTAGGTACTATACTAGCGAAATGAAACGCCTCTGTGCGCGCGATCCGCCGAATTTATCCCGAAACGAGGAGCATTCATCTTATGCAAGTCGAACTGCTGTACCACACGCCCGACCCCGAGCGCGCGATCGCCACGGCGGCGCGCCTGTGCTACGCGCCCGTCGGCGCGGCCGAGCTGATGGAGGCCATGCCGGAGGAGCGCGTGAAAAGCGTGCTGTCCACCATCATGAGCGCGGGCCATACGTCCACGCTCGAGCACGCCAGCTACACGTTCGCGGTGGACGGCGTCTCGCGTGCCCTTACGCACCAGCTGGTGCGCCACCGCATCGCCAGCTTCAACCAGCAGAGCCAGCGCTACGTGAAGTTCACCGACGGCCTGGCCACTGTGAAGCCTGAAAGCGTTGCCGCGAACGAGGAGACGAACGCGGTGTTCGACGAGGCTATCGCGGCCGCCATCGAGGCGTACGAGAAGCTGCTGGCCGCGGGCGTTCCCGCCGAGGACGCGCGCTACCTGCTGCCGAACGCGGCTGAGACGAAGATCGTTATCACGATGAACGTGCGCGAGCTGCTGCATTTCTTCAGCTTGCGCTGCTGCAACCGCGCGCAGTGGGAGATCCGCGAGATGGCGCACCGCATGCTGGAGCTGGCGAAGCCCACGGCGCCGTTCGTCTTCATGGACGCGGGCGCGCCCTGCATCCGCGGCAACTGTCCCGAAGGCAAGATGACCTGCGGGAACCCGTACCCGCGCGTGAAAAGGGCCTAGCATGGCCGAGCAGAAGAGCGACCTGTCGCGGGCGTTCTCCGAGGACGGTGCGCTGAAGACGCACGTAGGCGGCCAGGCGCTCATCGAGGGCATCATGATGCGCGGCAAGTACAACTGGTCGGTGGCCGTGCGGGAGCCCGACGGCGGCATCTACGTGGAAGAGCATGACCTGGCCTCGGGGCGCAAGAAGAACGGTTGGATGTACTGGCCGCTCGTGCGCGGATGCCGAGCTATGCTGGAGTCGCTCGTGCTGGGCTACAAGGCGCTCGAGATCGCGGCGCTGCATGCGTTCGCGGAAGAGGGGGAAGACGAACCTGCGGCGGCCGAGGAGGCGGGAGGGGTCTGCAGCTCGGACAGTCCTGCTCGCACTAACAGTCCGCTGGACTGTTCGGCTCGTGCGGAACTCGCCTCAGACCCCTCCCGCCCCCTCGGCGATGGCATCGAATCTTCTGCCGACGCCGACGCTGACGGCGGCGACGATGCGCGCCTCGAACCCGTTCTCGCTGGAGAAGGGGAGGAGGAGAGGGCTTTCTCCTGGAAGGAGGATTTCGGGCGGCCGGATACGATGATCGATGCGTTGGGGGCGCAGCGTTCCCTCGAGGTGGTTTCCGAGCCGGAATCCTCTCCCGAGTCCCAGTCTCAGCCCGAACCCGCCAAGAAGTCCTTCATGGACGAGGAGGTGGAGTTCGGCAAGAAAGAGATGGCCGTGTCGATGGTGCTGGGCCTCGTGCTGGGCGTGGTGCTGTTCATCGTGGCGCCGGCGTTCATCACGAACCTCATCGTGGGCGAGTACGACCAGAACACCGTGCTGTGGAACATCGTGGACGGCCTGCTTCGCGTGGGCGTGTTCGTGTTCTACCTGTGGCTGATCGGGCGCATGCAGGAGATCAAGCGCATGTTCGGCTACCACGGCGCCGAGCACAAGACCATCCACTGCTACGAGCACGGCCTGCCGCTCACGCCCGAGAACGCGCGCAGCTTCCCGCGCCTGCACGTGCGCTGCGGCACGGCGTTCCTCATCATGGTCATGGTCATCGCCATCTTCGTGTACACGGTGACGCCCATCAACGGGCTCATCGAGCTGTGGGGCGTGCCGGACGGCGCGCCGAAGCTGGCGCTGGTCATCCTCGTGCGCATCCTGCTGATGCCCGTCATCGCCGGCATCTCCTATGAGATCACGGTGAAGTGGGCGGGCAGCAACCCCGACAACCCGCTGGTGAAGGTGGTGCTGTGGCCCGGCATGCAGATGCAGTACCTCACCACGAACGAGCCCGACGACGGCCAGATCGAGTGCGCCATCGCCGCCATGCAGAAGGTGCTCGAGCGCGAGGAGGCCGAAGAGGCTGGCGAGAAGGCAGCAGCCGGCGCGCCCGATAACGCCGACGAGCCGGCGACGGCGACCGCGTAGAGCGCTCGATCGGGGGTGCGGGCGGAAAACGCTTGCCCCCCCCCCTCGCTGTTATACTCATGCAAAACCGTTCCCTATCCGACTCAAAGAGGTGAGCCGATGGAATATGCCATATCCGCACGAGGCCTGCGGAAGTCTTTCAAGCTCTCGGCCAAGCAGCGCAAGCTCGAACGCACCGATGCGCGCGTGAAGACCGCGGTGGACGGCTTGTCGTTCGACGTGGCGCCGGGCGAGATATACGGGCTGCTCGGCCCGAACGGCGCCGGCAAGACCACGACGCTGCGCATGTTGGCCGCGCTCGTGAAGCCTGACGAGGGCGACGCGCTGATCGAGGGCGTCTCCGTCGTGGACGATCCCGCGGGCGTGCGCAGCCTCATCGGCTTTCTCACGAGCGAGCTCAAGCTGGAAGACGTCTTCTCGCCCGACTACCTGTTCGACTTCTTCTCCGAGCTGCACCATGTCGACGCGCCCGTGCGCGACGAGCGCAAGCGCCAGCTGTTCGCGCGCTTCGGCATCGACCGTTTCGCGCAGACGAAGGTGGCCGACCTGTCCACCGGCATGAAGCAGAAGGCGTCGCTGGCCATCTCGCTCGTGCACGATCCGCGCGTCATCATCTTCGACGAGCCGACGAACGGCCTGGACGTGCTCACGGCCAAGACGGTGACCGACTTCTTGCTGGAACTGGCGGCCGACGGTAGGACGGTGCTCTTGTCCACCCACATCTTCAGCCTGGTGGAGAAGGTGTGCGACCGCGTGGGCGTCGTCATCGACGGGCGCATGGCGGCCTCGGGAACGCTGTCGGAGGTGGCGGGGGAGCGCTCGTTGGAAGACGCGTTCTTCGACCTGTACGCGGCGAGCGTGAAGGAGGCATCGTGAAAGGCAACGCGTGGGCCATCGCGCGCAAGGAACTGGCGCGCTTCTTCAGCAACAAGGCTTCGGCGCTCGCGTCCATCGTGCTGCCGGGCCTGCTCATCTTCCTCATGTGGACGTTCATGGGCGATGCGATGGGCGGCATGTTCAAGCCCGATATGAGCAAGCCTCCGGCGGTGGCTGTGGTGAACGCGCCCGAAAGCGTGAAAGCGCTTGCGGCGGATTCGATCGTCGACATGCGGGACGAGCCTTCGCTGCCCGGCGCCGATGAGATGCGCGAACGCATCGAGCAAGGCGACGTCAAAGCGTTCGCGGTGTTTCCGGAGGGCTTCGACGAAGCCGTGGCGGCGTACGACCCCGCGTCGGGCGTGCCGGCGCCGCAGGTGGAGATCTACTTCAACTCCACCGACCCCGATTCCAGCCAAGCGCGCTCGACGTTCGCAGGGATGCTGGACGCGTACGAGTCGTCGCTGTCGAACCGCTTCGACGTCAACGCGGGTGGAGCCGGCTACGACGTAGCCGAGGAGCGCGACGTCGCGGGCATGCTCGTGGTGTCCATCGTGCCGCTTCTGCTGCTCATCCTCGTGTTCAGCAGCGTCATGTCCATCGCGGCCGAGTCGGTGGCGGGCGAGAAGGAGCGCGGCACCATGGCCACGCTCCTGGCCACGCCCATCAAGAGGCGCGATATCGCGCTGGGCAAGGTGCTGGCCATCACCGTCATCGGCCTGCTCATCGCGGCGTCCAGCGCCATCGGCATCTTCTCGGGGCTGCCCGGCATCATGCAGGGCTCGGTCGACATCAACGTGTACGGCCCGGTCGAATACGTGTTGCTGGCGCTGGTCATCCTGTCGACGACGCTCGTCATCGTCGCGCTGATCACCGTGGTGTCCACGCTGGCGAAATCGGTCAAAGAGGCCACCATGTTCCTGACGCCGCTCATGATCGTGGTGATGCTCGTGGGCGTCCTCGGCATGTTCGGCGACGCGAAGGCCGAGGTTGCGTACTACCTCGTTCCGCTGTACAACTCGGTGCAGTGCATGATCGGCATCTTCTCGTTCGATTTCCAGCCCCTCAACGTGGCAGTCTGCGTGATCGCCAACCTCGCGTACGCCGGCGTCGGCGTGCTTGCGCTGCAGCGCATGTTCGACAGCGAGCGCCTCATGTTCGCGCGCTAGGCCGGCGCCGCTCGCGCGCTATCGAAGAAAGAAGGTTGGTCATGAAGATGATTTTCAAGAACAAGCATGGCATGGTGCGATCCGGATGGATCATCGCGCTGTGCATGGCCGCGTTCTACGCTCTCGGCTATGCGTTCTCCGCCCTGCTCATCGATGCTTTGCGCATGATTCTTGATGCCGCCAGCCTCGATGCTGCGTCATACGATGCGCTCGTCGATTGGATGAGCGCATCGGTGCTGCCCGTTGCCCTGCAGTTCTTGACGGAGGGCATCATGCTGGCCGTCCCCTTGGCTGCGTGGAGGATCATGAGGTATCGTTGGGAAGACCTCGGCCTCCGTGATTTTCGCGCCCGGTTCAAGAAAGACGGCGTTGTCGGGATGGCGCTGGGTTTCGCGGCGTGCAGCGCCATCTTCCTGCTGCTGCTCGCCGCCGGCAACGTGGTAGTCGAGGGGGTCAATTCGCCGTTTTCTCTCTCGCTTTTCGCCTGGGTGCTCGTGTTCGTTGCGGTGGGCATCGCCGAAGAGGTCATGAATCGCGGGTTCATCATGTCGGTTTTGCGGAGGACGAACAGCAGGTTCCTGGTGATCGTCGTGCCGTCGCTGATCTTCGGGTTGATCCATCTCACCAATCCGAACGTCACCTTGCTCTCGGTCGTCAACATCGTATTGCTTGGGATCGCCCTTTCCCTCATGTACTACAAGTCGGGCAATGTATGGATGTGCATAGGGTTCCATATCGCTTGGAACCTGTTCCAGTCGGTCGTGTACGGCATGCCGGTGAGCGGCTTGGATGTTCCCGCGTTCCTGGTGAGCGCCTACCCGGTTGGAAACCTGCTCAACGGGGGCGGTTTCGGCATCGAGGGCGGCGTGCTCACCACCGTTGCCGCCGTGTCCGTCATGGCGTTCACCCTTTTCTATTACCGCACGTCCGAGTATCGTTTCTTCGGCGACCACGCGAATGCGCCGCAGAGCCCGGCGGCGGTCGGGCAGGACGAGGAGGCTCCCGCGATTCGATAGGAGGCGCGGACCGGTTTCGTATGGAACGCGACCGATTCCGCTATCGTCAAGCTCCCGTAACCTTCCTGCCATCTGGGATGATGGGGCGCATGCTAGACTGAACGATGCATGTTGTCACTGTCAGTCGACCGCGGCGCCCCTCGAAGATCGCGGCCTGGAACCTTTACGGGAGGCGTCAAGCGTGGCTCAAGCGATCACGGTTACGGACATTCGCAAGAACTTCGGCGCGGTCGAGGCGCTTAAAGGCGTTTCGCTCGATGTGGCCGATGGAGAGAAAGTCGTCGTCATCGGGCCGTCCGGCTCGGGCAAAAGCGTGCTCATCCGTTGCATCAACGGTCTTGAGGTGCCCGATTCGGGCACGGTGGTGGTCGAAGGCATGAACCTGTCGGACCGCAAGGTGAACGCCCGTGCGCTGGCTCGCGACGTGGCCATGGTGTTCCAAAGCTACAACCTCTACCCGCACAAGACCGTGCTCGAGAACGTGACGCTGGCACCCATCAAGGTGCTGAAGGTGCCGCGCGAGCAGGCCGAGCGCGACGGGCGCGCCTATCTGGAGCGCGTGGGGCTTTCCGACAAGGTGGACAAGTACCCCGACCAGCTCTCCGGCGGGCAGCAGCAGCGCGTGGCCATCGCCCGCGCCCTCAACATGCATCCCAAGATCATGCTGCTGGACGAGCCCACGAGCGCGCTCGATCCCGAGATGGTGCAGGAGGTGCTCGACGTCATCAAGTCGCTGGCCGAGACGAACATGACCATCGTCATGGTCACTCACGAGATGGGTCTGGCGCGCGAGGCGGCCGACAAGGTCGTATTCATGGAGAACGGCCTGGTGGTAGACCAGGGCACGCCCCATTACTTGTTCGACGAGACCGACAACGCTCGCGTCAAGAGCTTCCTGTCGAAGATCCTGTAGGCGCGGCCATGATCACGAGAAGAACGTTCATACGCTCCTCGGCGCTGGTTGCGTCGACACTCGTGCTGGGCGGGGCGACGGGCGGCCTCGCCGGTTGCGCCGGCGGCGCAGACGTGCTGCGCGTGGGCACGAAGATCGACGTGCCCGGCTTCGGCTTCCAGAATCCCGAGACGGGCAACATCGAGGGCATGGAAGTGGACATCGCGCGCGAGCTGGCGAAGCGCATCAAGGGCAGCCCCGACGCGCTGCGGGTGACCGGCGTGAACGTCACCACGCGCGGCGCGATGCTGGACAACGGCACGCTCGATGCCACGCTGGCCACGTTCACCATCACCGAGGCGCGCAAGAAGAGCTACAACTTCTCGCGCCCGTACTACACCGATCACATCGGCGTGCTGGTGAAGAAGTCCTCGGGTATCGTCGATCTCAAAGACCTCGACGGAAAGACCGTGGGCGTGGCGCTGTCGGCCACGACGCGCGACAAGCTGACCGCCGCCGGCGACGAGATCGGCATCCACATGAGCTTCGCCGAGTACTCGACGTATCCGGAGATCAAGATCGCGCTGGTCACCGGCCGCGTGGACGCGTTCTCGGTGGACCGCTCCATCCTGAATGGCTACGTGGACGACTCCACCATGCTGCTGGACGCGCAGTTCGCGCCCCAGGAGTACGGCGTGGCCACGAAGAAGTCGAACACCGAGCTTGCCGACCAGGTGGACGCCGCCATCGGCGCTATGGCCGACGACGGCACGCTGACGGCGCTGCAAGAGCGGTGGGGGCTCTCGACCGAGACGCCTGCCGGCGAGGAAGAGGGAGGCGAGGCGCATGCTTGACATCTTCGCCCCCTACAAGTGGGAGGCGCTGTTCGAGCGCTGGCCCGACATCCTCATGGCGTTCGGCACCACCGTCGGCATCTCGGTGCTCGCGCTGGTCATCGCGCTGGCGCTGGGCATCGTGTTCGGCGTGCTGTCGGTGTCGCGCATCCCCGTGCTGCGCGGCATCACCCGCGTGTACGTGGAAGTGGTGCAGAACGTGCCGCTGCTTCTGCAGGTATTCGTGTTCTACGCCATCTTCCCGCTGCTGGGCCTGTCGCTGGCCGCGTTCTGGATCGGGGTCCTGGCCATCGGCATCTACCACGGCGGCTACATCTCCGAGGTGGTGCGCAGCGGTATCGGTTCCATCCATCGCGGGCAGTTCGAGGCGGCGAAGAGCCAGGGCTTCTCGTACTGGCAGTCGATGTTCGTGATCATCCTGCCCCAGGCCATCCGCATCATCATGCCGCCGCTTGCCGTGCAGGCGGCCAACCTGGTGAAGAACACGTCGGTGCTCGCGCTCATCGCGGGCGGCGAGCTCATGTACTTCTCGAACTCGTTCGCGGGCGCGACGAGCTACTACGGGCCGGTGTACGTGGTGGCGGCGCTGCTGTACTTCGCCATCTGCTTCCCGCTGTCGCGTCTGGCTCTGTACCTGGAGCATCGCACGCGCTCGCATAGGCATCTGGCCACCGGCGACGCCACCGAGGCGTTGGCCGAGGACACGATGGAGGTCACGCCGGGCACGCACGACATCACCGGGCGCCCGGCGGACGACACCATGGCCAAACGACCG
>OBXM01002072.1_pt1 | contig 9962 bp, 7 predicted proteins | sample 1538141 | NCBI WGS metagenome assembly OBXM01 (sample SAMEA2580153, study PRJEB22360) | human gut metagenome | biome: human gut; feature: human-associated habitat; material: faeces | place: Denmark | collected 2008/2010 | reverse complement strand
ATCAGTGAAACGGGGGAATGCAGTATCCGGGGTGAATTGACCAGCCTGTTCCGCTCTATCCCCTACCAGGGAACGGGGAAAATCACTGAAGAACAGCTGCGCCTGCTGCTGCGGGGCCCGAAAGATACCTTCATTCTTTCCGGCAATGCTGGCGCGTTCCCCCTCCCAGAGGGCCAGGAGGGAACAGCATGAAAAAGTTTTATCAAATTATTGTAAACAACCCGAAAAAAATCATTGTGTGCTTTCTCTTGTCAGCAATGATAAGCGTTGTCCTTTCGGGGATGGTGGAGGTCAACTACGACATAACGGACTACCTCCCAGAGGACACAGCTTCTACCGTTTCCCTGGACGTCCTGGAAGAGGAATTTGAAGGCGGTATTCCCAACGCCCGCGTGATGATAAAGGACACCACAATCCCCGAAGCGTTGGATTACAAAGAGCAAATCGCCGCCTGCGATGGGGTCACGGATGTAATATGGCTGGACGATGCTGCCGACATTCTCCAGCCCATTGAGACCATGGATCAAGATACCGTGGAAACCTATTACAAGGACAACGCTGCCCTTTTCACCGTGACCATTGAGGACGGAAAACAGGTGCAGGCTGTAGACGCCATCCGCAGTGTGATAGGAGAAGACAACGCCCTCACTGGGGATGCGGTATCCACTGCGGCGGCCACCACGGGAACGATCCAAGAGATCCACATGATCGCCACGTTCGCTGTCTTATTTGTATTTTTTGTGCTATTTCTCACCACCACTTCCTGGGCGGAACCCGTTTTAGTGATGATAGGGCTTGGAGTAGCTATCCTTATCAATTCAGGTACAAACCTTGTCTTTGGAGAAATCTCCTTTGTGACAAACGCGGCTGGTGCCATCTTACAGCTTGCGGTGTCTTTAGACTACTCCGTCTTTCTCATTCACCGGTTTGAGGAATGCCTGACGGAAACCGCAACCCCCAAGGAAGCCATGGTAGAAGCCCTGTGCAAGTCCACCAGCTCCATCCTTTCCAGCGGGCTGACTACGGTTATCGGCTTTTTAGCCCTGGTGTTCATGCAGTTCCAGATCGGCCCCGATTTGGGCCGGGCGCTGGCAAAGGGCGTCGCCATTAGCCTGATCACCGTATTTGTCTTTATGCCGGTCTTAATCCTGGCAACCCAGAAATGGCTGCAAAAGTCCAAGCACCGCAGCTTTTTGCCCAGTTTCAAAGGATTTGGCCGCGTCATCTACCGGGTCATGATCCCTTTGGTCTGCGTGTTCGTTGTACTGATTGTTCCCAGCTATCTGGCCTCTAACGCCAACAATTTTTACTACGGCTCTTCCCAAATTTACGGGCCGGAGACTCAGCTGGGCCAGGATACGGCCGTGGTGGAGGGGCTCTACGGGAAAAGCGACACCTATGTAACGATGGTTCCCCGGGGAGATCTGGCAACCGAACAGGAACTTTCCAAAGCCCTCCACGGCATCCCCCAGGTAAAAAGCGTCCTCTCCTACGTGGATACTGTCGGAGTGGAAATCCCCATGGAATATCTAGACACGAACACTCTTTCCCAGCTTGTGTCAGAAAAATACAGCCGGTTTGTCATCACGGTAGACGCCGATTACGAGGGAGAGGAAACTTTTGAATTGGTAAAAAAAATCCGGGATACCATCAACGCTTATTACCCTGATTCCTACTACCTGGCAGGCAGCGGCGTGAGCACCTATGACCTGATGGACACTATCACAGCGGATACGGTCAAAGTCAACCTGATCGCTATTGGAGCGGTGTTCCTGGTGCTTTTGCTGACCATGAAATCCCTCTCACTGCCAGTGATTTTGGTGCTCGCCATTGAAACCGCCGTGTGGATCAACCTGGCGATTCCCTATTTCCAAGGCAACACCGTTTTCTATATCTCTTATCTGATCATCAGCTCCATCCAGCTAGGGGCCACAGTGGACTACGCAATCCTGTTCACCGAGCGGTACACAGAGTTCCGGGAACGTATGGACAAAAAACAGGCAATTATCGAAACTGTGGCAGCAGTAACATCTTCTGTCATGACTTCCGGTGTGGTTCTCGCTGTGGTGGGCTTCTTGCTGGGATATCTGTCCAGCCACGGCATTCTGGCCCAACTGGGCCAGTTCCTAGGGATTGGCAGTCTGCTGTCTCTGTCGATTGTCCTATTTGTGCTGCCAGGGCTTTTGTACCTGCTAGACGGAGCCATCCAAAAAACCACATTACAGCTGCATTTCTACAAGGAGGAATCTTCCCATGAAACTCACTAAACGGTTGACTGCAATTTGCCTTTCTGCTCTGTTGGCTGTGGGCGCGGCTGCCCCTGCACTGGCAAAAGAGGCGGAGCCCTCGGAAAAGGAGGAGGTCATCTATGCTACCTTGAACGGAGACGGCTCCCTCCGAAACACCTATGTGGTCAACAGCTTCTCCGGCGGGAACATCACCGACTATGGCAGCTACACCCCGGGAAAAAACCTGAACACCAACGATCCCATCCAGCAAAACGGAGACACGATAACCTTTTCCACCTCCGCCCAAAAAGCATATTACCAGGGAGAGCTGGCAGACGCGGAATTGCCCTGGAACATCTCCCTGCGTTATTACTTGGATGGAAACGAATACTCCGCTGAGGAAATTGCGGGGAAAAGCGGGAAACTGGAAATCCGTTTTCAAATCGCAGACAACACAGCCTGTTCTGGCACTTTTTTCCAAGATTACGCTTTGCAGGCTACTTTTACCTTGGACACGGAACGGTGCAGCAATATCTCTGCCCCGGACGCCACTATCGCAAGTGTGGGCAGCGACAAACAGCTGACCTACACGGTTTTGCCAGGGAAAGGCATGGACACCACCATTACCGCAGATGTGAGCGATTTTGAGATGGGCGCTGTTTCCATCAACGGCATCCACCTGAACCTCCATGTGGAAGTGGATGACGCCGAATTGAAAAGCCAGGTAAGCGAGCTCATCGATGCCGTGGAGCAGCTGGACAATGGAGCGGTGGAGCTTTCCGGTGGCTCCTCAGAACTACTGGGCGGCAGCTCGGCATTGAAAGACGGGGCATCCTCTCTGCAAAGCGGCATCACCTCTCTGGATGAAGGCGTGGTCACGCTGCAAAATGGACTGGCTGCGGTGCAAAACGGCCTGGAATCCTTAAATACGCAATCAGATACCTTGACCACTGGTTCTTCGAAATTCAAAGCTGCGCTGGCTACAATTCAGACAGCGGTCAACTCGATTTCCGTGACCAATACGGATTTGACTATGCTGACAGAGGCCTCCGCCCAAATCAAGCAAGCTATCAACAGCCTTTACGACGGCGCGGCCACTTTGCAGGCAAATTTGGGATACGCTCAATACAAGGCGCTGATGGCCCAAAACGGCCTGGACATCGATGGACTGCTGGCAGGCAACACCCAGGCGGTGGAAACCAGGTATCTGACTGAGGTGGTGAAACCGAACCGCCAGTACGAAGCCTTGCTGGAACAGGTCAGCAGCATCCCTGGATTGGAGGGCGTGGTGGAGCAGTACAAATCCGAAGTGCTGGGAACCGCCGAGCAAGTGATCCAGCTGTTAAACGCCAACAACGCCGCCATCAGCGGCATGGAAAGCTATCTGGATGAGGTCTCCTCCCAGCTGCCGGCCTTTACAGAAGGGCTCGGAGAGCTGAAAACACAATATGAGACCTTTGACGCATCCATCATCCAGCTGGTCAAGCTGCTGGGGAACATGACCGGGCCCCTCTCCTCCCTGGCTGGCGGCATCAACCAGCTGGCAGCCAGCTATGAGGAGCTGGATTGTGGGCTTGGCGCTTACACCCAGGGTGTAGCCCAGATTGCGGCTGGGTACAGCCAGGTAATAAGCGGCGTGTCATCACTGGCCCAGGGCAGTAAAGAACTGGTGTCCGGCTCTGAGGATCTATACGATGGTACCGTGGAATTGTACGACGGGGTAGTATCCCTGTGCGACGGCGCCCAAGAGATGGCCAACGGCACTGGGGAATTCCGCGCCGAGACAACGGAAATGGACCACCAGATTGACGAGAAAATCGACAGCTTGCTGGATTCCATTGGAGGCAGCATGGACAATCCGGTATCCTTTGTCTCTGAAAAGAATACCCATGTGGATTCGGTGCAATTTGTGATTCAGACAGAAGCTATCGAGATAGAACAGCCTGGCTCCTCACAAACTCCGGAAAAAGAGGAAACTTCCTTGGGAGAAAAGCTGCTGGGGCTATTTCAGGAAGGATAAACACCCCGTGGTTTTATACAGCCGGCCTGCAGCGATTTTGGTCATCGGTTTTGGTGGTATTTCGATGATTCTCCATTCAACTTAGACTGTTTTGATCGTGAAAGTTCCCCCACAACGCCAAGCCTGTACTGCCCCCTCCGGGACGGACAAAAGGGACCGGGCAACAGCATGATTTGCCCCCCAGGCCCTTTGACCGGCTACCGTTTTTTCACGCCTCTCCTTTTCTGTGAACCAGCCCAGAAAAAAGGCCATGTCAAAAACCCCCTGATGTAGTAAAACGGACTACGTCAGGGGGTCTTGTTATAAAAACCGAAATTGCTCTCACGTCCAGGACCTGCCGCCTAAAATCATGGCTATGCTGCCAGGAAGGAAGGCGTTATCCATTTTTATAATCACGATCGCATTCAAACAAAAAGGAGAGGCGCCGTTTTTCCGGCACCTCCCCGACTAAAATTTTTCCTGCCAAGGTTCTTTTTGTGCCACCCAAACAAGGCCAGGCAGCTCACCCCAGGCCGGGTACTTTATTGAAGGCTTCTCACAACATTACTCATGCTCTTGAGGCTGGGCAGGAGTTTCTGTGCCTTCCACAGCTTCAAAGGTAAATTTGCCGTCACGGTAATCGCAACTGTACGCCTTGTTCGCGGTGACAGTGCCCTCCAGCATTTTCTCGGAAATGGGGTCCTCCACCTGGTTCTGGATCACACGGCGGAGAGGACGGGCACCGTAATCCGGGTCGTAACCCTTTTCGGCAACTGCTTCCACCGCGGCATCCGTAAAGGTCATGGCGATGTCCATATCGCACAGCTTCTTCTCCAGGGAAGTGAGCATCTTCCGGGCGATTTTCGCTGTATCCGCCTTGGTGAGTTTATGGAACACGATGATATCGTCCACACGGTTTAAGAACTCCGGGCGGAACAGGGATTTCAGCTCGCCCATGACAAGTTCTTTGGTCTTTTCAAAGTCGGCCTCTTCCGTGGCTTTCTCCGTGACAGCTTGGCTAAAGCCAAGCCCCTTCTGCTTCTCGGTGATCAGCCGAGCCCCCACGTTGGAAGTCATAATGACGACCGTGTTCTTAAAGTCTACCGTTTTGCCCTGAGAGTCGGTCACACGGCCGTCCTCCAGGATTTGCAGCAGGATGTTGAACACGTCAGGATGGGCTTTTTCGATCTCATCGAACAGCACCACCGAGTAAGGCTTGGTACGCACTGCCTCTGTCAGCTGGCCGCCTTCCTCAAAGCCAACATATCCGGGAGGAGAACCAACCAGACGGGAAACTGTGTGCTTTTCCATATATTCGGACATATCAAACCGAACCATAGCCTTCTCATCGCCAAACATGGCCTCAGCCAACGCCTTGCAAAGCTCGGTTTTGCCCACGCCCGTGGGACCCAGGAAGATAAAGGAACCAATGGGGCGGTTCTTATCCTTCAAGCCTACACGGCCGCGGCGGATAGCCTTGGCAATGGCGGTAACTGCCTCATCCTGACCGATTACCCGCTTATGCAGAGTGTCCTCCAGGCGCAGAAGCCGCTGGCTCTCCTCTTCGGTGAGCTGGGACACGGGCACGCCGGTCCACATGGAAACAATATCGGCAATGTCGTTGGGAACCACTACGCTGTTGCTCCGTTCATTTTTCGCGGTCCACTCGTCCTTGGCGCGCTCCAACTGATCCCGCAGTTCTTTCTCTTTATCCCGCAGGAAAGCTGCCCGCTCGAAGTCCTGGGCATTGACAGCGGCAGCCTTGTCGATCTCAAGATCCTTGATCTTCTTTTCCAAATCCTGGAGGTCTTCCGGGGCGGTGAAGGTGCGCAGCCGCACCCGAGAGGCAGCCTCGTCGATCAAGTCAATGGCCTTATCCGGCAGGTACCGGTCCGCGATATACCGGGAAGAAAGCTTCACAGCGGCATCGACGGCCTCGTCGGTGATGGTCACCTTGTGATGGGCCTCATACCGGTCCTTCAAGCCCTTCAAAATGGCGATAGCCTCCTCCTCGGAAGGTTCCCCCACCATGACAGGCTGGAACCGGCGCTCCAAAGCAGCATCCTTCTCAATGTGCTTGCGGTATTCGTTGATGGTGGTAGCGCCGATCACCTGGAAGTCGCCACGGGCCAGGGCGGGTTTCAGAATGTTTGCGGCATCCGCAGAACCTTCGGCGGAGCCGGCGCCAATGATGGTGTGCAGCTCATCGATAAATAGGATGATGTTGCCATCCGCTTTCACTTCATCAATGGCCGCTTTGATCCGCTCTTCAAAATCGCCGCGATACTTGGTGCCAGCCACCATGCCGGTCAAATCCAGGGAAACCAGCCGCTTGTTTTTTAAGATCTCAGGCACCTCACCCGCTTGGATCTTCAAGGCCAAGCCCTCTGCCACAGCGGTTTTGCCCACACCGGGTTCACCGATGAGCACCGGGTTGTTCTTGGTGCGGCGGCACAGGATCTGGATGACACGCTCAATTTCGGTCTGGCGGCCAATAACAGGGTCAATTTTCCCCTGGGCAGCCAGCTGGGTCAAATCGCGGCCAAACTGTTCCAGCGCCTTGCCATTGCCTTGCTTGCCCTCTTCCCCGCTGCCGGGATGCCCGTCGTCTTTTCCGCCAAAGCCCGGGTTATTCAACATGGCGGAAAGTTCCGAAACAATCCGGTTGGGATCGGCACCCAAAATCTGCAAGAACCGCATGGCGTAGCTCTGGCCGTCCTCAATGATGGCAATGAGTAGGTGCTCGGTCCCCACATAGGCATTGTGGAGCTGTGCACCGGCCACTGCGGCCACTTGTAGGATCCGCTTGGTCCGGGGGGTGAACTCATCCGGCGTAAGCTGGGTGGGTTCACCCGTCCCAATGCGCTCCTGGATCAGTTTTTCGAACTCTTCGGCGGTGACCCCCAATTTATTCAGCACGGTGAAGGCCACGCCGGTGCCCTCTTTCAAAAGGCCCAACATGATATGCTCGCTGCCCACGTAATCATGGCCCAGCTCCTCGGCGGAGGTAATGGCCAGGTTCATGGCATTATTTGCTTTTTCAGTAAAACCTTTAAAACGGTATGTCATAATCGATCACTCCTTTATCTTAGCGCAGACTTCCCGGACCTTGGTAGCCCGGAGCACATCGCGCTGGTTTTGGTCCAATGGTTTCCCTGCCTTGGCCATCAAAGTGCCAGGCTGGACATTTACCATCAGCCCGTTGAGCTCTTCAGTTGTGACCCCTTGCAAGATCCCAACAGAAATGCCAAAGCGGACATAGGAAAGCAGTTCCATACACTCACTGCTGGAAAGGACGCGGGCTGTTTTTAGGATACCCGCGGCCCGGTCAATTTTATCCTGCCAGGCTACGTCTTGAGCCATTTGGCTTCTGGCTTTGCGCTCTTCCTCCATCAGCTGGACGGTGATGGAACGCAAGTTTTCAATGGCCTCATTCTCACTGAGGCCCAAAGTAATCTGGTTGGAAAGCTGATACAGGCCACCAACGCTCTTGCTCCCCTCGCCATAGGTGCCCCGCAGGGTCAACCCCAATTTGGAGAGGTTAGAGGCGATCCTGGGCATGGCCCCATTTTCCGTGAGAGCCGGCAAGTGGAGCATCACCGAAGCCCGCATCCCAGTCCCCAGGTTGGTGGGGCACTGGGTCAAGTAGCCAAATTCCGGATCATAGGCAAAGTCCAGCGTTTCACTGAGCAAGGTGTCAATACGGTCTGCGGTTTCGGCTGCCTCTTTTAGAGAAAAGCCTTCCCGAAGCACTTGGATCCGCAAGTGGTCTTCCTCGTTGACCATAATGGAGATGCTCTCATCATCAGAGATCAACACGGCTTTCCCGCGGCGGTCAGAGATAAACTCCGGGCTGACGATGTGGCGTTCCACCAGGGAAACCGCCTCATCTTCTGAAGCGTTTTCCAGCGGCACAAAACGGAACTCCTTAGACAAAATGCTGTTTCCAGAAAGGAGGGCGTCCCGCACCTTCTGCTCCACGGCTTCCCGCTGTGGATCGGTGGCCTTTGCCGGGAAGGGAAACTGCTTTAAATTCCGGGCCAGACGGACCCGGGTGCTGCAAACCACATCCCCGCAATTGCCGGATTTTTCATACCATTTCCCCGTTTCAATCATGGTGCTCCATCTCCTTTATCTGGTCCCGCAACACGGCGGCTTGTTCAAAGTCCTGTTTTTCAATGGCCTGCTTTAACAGGCGTTTCTTCTCTTCCAAGGGGGATTCCTTCACCGGCATGATCTGGTGTTCCCCTCCGGTGACCCGCAAGGCCGAACCGCCCGGGACTTTCCCCTTGTGATGGGTCGTGCCATGGATCCGCTGGATCACCGGCAAAAGCTGGTTGCGGAAGGTCTTATAGCAATCTGCGCAGCCGATTTTTCCCGACCGGGTGATCTCTTCAAAACTGGCGCCGCAGGAGGGGCAGCGGGTCACTTGGCTATTGTCCAAGCTGTTCCCCAGAAATCCCCCCAGCAGGTTGCTGAAATCCATGCCCCAGTTGGAAAAGATGTTCCCATAGCCCTTGTGCTTTGCGCAATCCGTGCAAAGATGGTACTCCATCAACTTGCCGTTGACAATGGTTTTGATATGGGTAGTAGCGGTTTTCTTCCCGCAAGATTGACACAACATAGCAAATCCCCCTTTATGTTCTCGTCGCTAACAACATATTCTTATAGATGGCCGCCCGCACGGTATCCCGGATCTCTTTTGGGACAGCCGATAACGTCTGCTCCGAACAGGCCGCCTGGATCAAACCGGCAGAGGAACGGTCCAACATCCCGTTTTGTGTCAGGTTTGCAGTCATTGCCCGGGCGGTTGCAGCATCTAAACGATCGCCCACACTGTTGACAATGTGCATGATCATATCGGACTTGGAAAGCCGCATTCGGGTGATACGGATATATCCGCCGCCTCCCCGCCGGCTCTCCACGATATAGCCCTGTTCCGGCGTAAATCGGGAAGTGAGCACATAATTGATCTGGCTGGGAACACAGCCCAAGTAATTGGCCAGTTCATTGCGTTGGATCTCCGCCGTCCCGTTTTCCTGATTCAATAGATCTAAAATATATTGTGCAACACTATCGCTGATACGCATTTCATCTCACCCATTCTCTATATCATCAATTATCTTTGACTTTCTTTGACTTTAATTATACACGCTCTTTTTAGAAGATCAAGGTCAAGAAAGGTCAAACAAATTTAATTAATCAAGAACATTCTTGCTTAATCTCATTTATTCTCGCGTTTTCTCACGAAATCATATTTTTTAAAATTTGAAGGTCAAGGAACTAGTGTTGTAACACTTTTTCCCTGCCGCCATAAGATAGAGTGTAATTCGAAAGGAGGCATTCTTCCATGTGTAACGGTAACTGCACTTGGCTCATCATCATCCTCATCCTGTTTTGCTGCTGCGGCGGTGGCTTCGGCACTGCCAGCAACAACAATGACTGCGGCTGCAACAACTGCGGCTGTGGCTGCTAAATAGCACTGGCCCCATAGTCTTGGGGTGGTGAACTGCCCCAAGCACGCAAAAAGCCCTCCCCACTATTTGTGGGAAGGGCTTTTCTGCTGTTATTTTACTCTTATAGGGAAATGCTCCCATCTTCCACAGCCTGGCTTAAGGCCTGGGCCAACTGATCCGGGCAGGAAGTGGGCCGAGAACCGCAGCAAATGCCTTTGCAGCGCTCCAAATAATCTTTCACCTTCATACCGCGGGCCAAAGCCGCCACACCTTGGGTGT
>OBXM01002071.1_pt1 | contig 9963 bp, 10 predicted proteins | sample 1538141 | NCBI WGS metagenome assembly OBXM01 (sample SAMEA2580153, study PRJEB22360) | human gut metagenome | biome: human gut; feature: human-associated habitat; material: faeces | place: Denmark | collected 2008/2010 | reverse complement strand
CGTTCTGGTCTACAGGCTTGAAATCAGTATCCGTACCCTGGGCCGCATGGCGGGTCACATAGTCATTACTGCGGGTCACCCCGTGGGCGGCTTCCTTCCCCTGCCCTGGTGTCTGTGCTTTTATCCCGGCGCTTTCATCCGCTTCCCTCTTTGTCCCGTCCTCATCCTGACCATCACTTTCAGCCACGGCCATGGTTCCGACGCTTTCCGTTGTCCGGGAAACGGAACGTGTTTCTCCTTTGCATCCCCAAAGCAGCATTGCGCACATCACCACAGCCGTGATTTTCCTTGTTTCCCTGATGCTTTTCTTTCTCATAATACCACCTCTCCATACATATCCGTCCTGTCCCAGGTGCGGATAACCCTTAAAATTCATCGCCTTCTGCCGCCTTTTCCGGCATTCTCCCCTAACCATTAATAAAAGTCCTCAATGACCTCTACATTTTTTCCGTTTTTCCATCAAGGAGAAAAAAGAATACATTGCGCCCGTCATCCCGCTCCAGCCGCTCCGGAACAGACACCCACCACCACCACCCACGGAACAGCCATCTAATCAAAGGATATCACAATGCAGCTGATTTTCAATTAACGATACCTTAAACTTTATTAATTTTCAGACAGCAAAAAAGCACGGCTTCCAGAGACATTCATGTGCTGCCACATGCCAGGGCGTATTTGAAAATCCAAAACACACCATGTCCCTGGAAACCGTACTCTGCTGCTGCCTGCTAATCCAACAGGTCCGTTAATCCAACAGGTTCGTCATACTCTTAAGGCTGATTGCAAGGGTAGATGTATTGTGAAGCAGGGCCGATGTGGCCGGGGCAATCACTCCGCCCACCCCAAGTAAGATAAGCGCCAGGTTAAAGCCGATGACGCACCGATAATTCCGGTCAATCCGGTCAATCAGGCCCCGGCTGATTGCCCTGAGTGTCACTAGCTGGTAAAGGTTATCCTCTGAGATTGTGATATCCGCAATCTCCCTGGCGATTTCAGCGCCTTCGCTGATTGCAATGCCCACATCCGCAGATGAAAGGGCCGGGGAATCATTGATTCCATCGCCAATCATGATGACCTTGTGTCCTTTTTTCTTTTCTGCCTCCACAAATCCCGCCTTGTCTTCAGGCAGTACCTCTGAATAACATTCATCCACCCCGACCCTGGCTGCAATGGCCCTGGCCGTACGCTCACTGTCGCCTGTCATCATGACAATCTTAGATATCCCCTGCCTGTGAAGGGCGCTGATAACAGCGTCTGCTTCTTCCCGCAGCGGGTCCTCGATACAGATTACAGCAGCCAGCACGCCGCCGATTGCAAGATAGAGATGGGAATATTCAGAGGGCAGGCTGTCAAATGCTTCCTTTCCGTCTTCCGGTATCCTGCATCCTTCATCCTCAAAGACGAAGTGGTAGCTTCCGATTACCACCCGCTCATCTCCCACATAGGTGGCAATACCGTGGGCCACGATATAATCCACCCTGGAATGCATTTCCTGATGTACCAGGCCCCGCTTCACCGCTTCAGTGACAACCGCATTGGCCATGGAGTGGGGAAAATGCTCCTCCAGGCAGGCTGCAATGCGAAGCAGCTCATTTTTGTCCTGTCCGTTGAATACAACTACATCTGCGACCTGGGGCCTTGCCTTTGTAAGGGTTCCTGTCTTGTCAAATACAATGGTGTCTGCTGCTGCCACTGCTTCCATATACCTGCCGCCCTTTACCGTGATATGGTAGGTGCTGGCCTCACGCATGGCTGACAGGACGGAAAGGGGCATGGCAAGCTTTAATGCACAGGAGAAATCCACCATAAGGATGGACAGTGCCTTGGTGGCATTGCGGGTCAGAAGCCATGTAAGCACAGTTCCGCCAAGGCTCCACGGTACCAGGGCATCTGCCAGTGTGGCTGCCTTTCCTTCTGCCGTGGACTTTAACTGTTCGGATTCCTCAATCATGGTCACAATGCGCTCGAACCTGGTGGAACCGGCTGCCTTTTTAACGCACAGGGTAATCTCCCCCTCTTCAATGGCAGTCCCTGCATAAACATACATGCCCTTTTCCTTTTTCACCGGCACGGACTCACCTGTCATGGATGCCTGGTTCACCATTGCTTCTCCTGAAGCCACCACTCCGTCCAGAGGGATTACATTGCCCATATGTACGGTTACAAGGTCCCCTTCTATGATTCCTGAAACAGGTACTAGGACCTCGGTCCCATCCACGTTCTGCCATACCTTACTGATATTAAGGGACATGCTTCTGGCCAAATCACCCACTGATTTCTTATGGGTCCATTCTTCTAAAAGCTCGCCGATTCCCAGCAGGAACATCACAGAACCTGCTGTATCAAAGTCCCGGCGCACAATGGATACCATAATGGCCGTGGCGTCCAGGACTTCTACTTCCAATGAACCTTTTAACAGGCAGCGGATACCTTTGATTAGATACCTGACCGCGTGGATGGCTGTATAAACCGCCCGCAGAGGCATTGGGAAAAAGGAGTTGGTGACAACCCTGACAATTACCTTCTGAACCAGCTTCTCTTTATATTCCCTGTTCAGGGTACGCCCGCTGTTCTTCGGCACGATTTCATTCAAGCGTTCATTTTCATAGGAAAACCTGCAGATTCCTTCCAGGATTTCCCTTCTACTGCCGTCAAAAAGGATGACGGCATCAGCTGTCCTCTCATATACCTTAACGCCCGTGACCCCTGGCAGAGAACAGATATAATAGTGCAGCAAATCTGCCTGCCTGAGATTCATTTCCTTTTGATACAGGTGAATCCTAACCCTTCCCTGCAGTTCATGTCTTATTACAAATTTCATCGCTGATTGCTCCTCATCTGGTAAAAAAGTACCGCCCAGGGAATCTCCCCGGGCGGATTACATGGCGGATTTAACCTTACTCCGTAACCTCGTCTGCCGGAGCCTGCGTTTCCATTAACTCATCTGCGTCTTCTGCTACGCTCTCATCCTCAAACACATCTTCCTGCCTGCGCTTTTCATTGATGTCCTTTGCTTCTGCCAGGATATCTTCTGCATTCTCCTGAATATTGGTAGCTGTGGTCATCACACAATCCTTTGCCCTTAAACCGGCTGCAAGGCAGTTAATATAAAACTTCTTGGCATCTGTACTTGCCAGTACCTTTACTCCCGCTGTTCCAAACAGGACGCCTCCTAAAAAAAGGCCAATTTTTTTGCACTTAAAACAATCAATCATTTCCTAATCCTCCTACTTATGCCTGTAACCATTGTACATTGTCATTACAAAACAAAATATCATGGCCCAGGCCCAGAATTTGTGGTGTTTCATCTTCTGTCACTTTCTTATATGGAAATTTTACCTTTTGTTTACAGTTTTGATACTACCCCCGTCACCCCCGGTTAGTCAATTCCAACAAACCTTATTGAGAAATTGTATCAATTAATCCGGTTAATTCTGAATACAGTGTATCCGGAATCCTTTACAGCATCCTTTAAAGCCTTGTCTTCATACTCCTGTTTCATGTAAACACTGGCCTCTCCTGCTTCCAAATCCACACGGGCCCATATGCCGTCCATGCTGTTCAATGCATTTTCCACATGCACTGCACAGTTCCCGCAGGACATTCCATCTACCTTAAGGATGCAGTGGTGAGGGTAGTGGGACAAATCCTTATCTTTTACTTTTACCCTTTTAGGAGCCTTGTCGCCGGATGAACCGCAGCAGCCGGATGTCAGGCGCTTCAGGTAGCTTCTGATACCAAATACGCAAACAACAATTAATATGGTGCAAATGACTGCTGTTGACAATCTTCTTCCTCCTTCGGTGAAGAGTATTGGTATGTCCTGGCAAGGACACCCATTTCCTCAAGTGTGCTGACAGTCCGGTAGACAGTGGCCATTCCAAGGTTTGGGTCCAGCTTGCGGGCCTCATAATAAATATCCTTGCAGCTTGTCCATCTGCCTTCCAGAATAACATCCAAAAGCATTCTTCTCTGCTGGGTTATACGCTTTCCCCTTTTTTGGAATTCATCAATCACCTGCTCTTTTTCCCACATATGGTTCCCTCCTTACGTGATTCTAAGCGCCCAAAGAGCGTGTCTTCAAGTTAGTGTGTGCCCTTAAACACACCCTAGGAAATAAATTTCCAGACACGCTCCTGGTACAGTACTTCACAGGTTCATATATAATTTACATACAATCCGTTATTATGCTGCTGATTTTGCTCTCACACCCAGGTTAAGGGTTTTGCTTTCTTTATATGGCCTGAACAGCAGGTAGATGAACAGTGCCACCAATACAATAGCTGCAATGGCTCCGATTCCAAAGCTTCCGGTTAAAAACCAGGTGCCCAGCTGATAAATGCAAAGGGATACAGCATAAGCCAGGATGGTCTGATATCCGATTGCAAACCAGGTCCATTTTGCGTTATTCATCTCACGCTTGATGGCACCGATGGCCGCAAAGCAGGGGGCGCACAAAAGATTGAACACCAGGAAGGAGTATGCGCTGACAGCTGTAAAACTTCCTGCCAGGGTTCCCCAAATTTCCTCTCCGTCCTCCGCAACCTCTGCAAAGCCGTAAAGGATACCGAATGTACCAACCACGTTTTCTTTTGCAACCAGCCCTGTGATAGCTGCAACCGCTGCCTGCCAGTTGCCCCATCCAAGAGGAGCAAAAATCCATGCAATGCCCTGTCCAATGGATGCCAGGATACCGCCAGACAAATCTTCCACCATTCCGAAGTGTCCGTCCACAAAACCAAAGCTGGATGTGAACCATACAAAGATGGTGGACAAAAGGATTACGGTTCCTGCCTTCTTAATAAAGGACCAGCCCCGCTCCCACATACTTCTGAGCACATTGGAAACAGTAGGCATATGATAAGCCGGAAGCTCCATAACAAAGGGAGCAGGGTCGCCCACAAACATCTTTGTCTTTTTAAGGATGATACCGGAGCAGATAATTGCCGCGATTCCAACAAAGTAAGCACTTGGTGCAACCCAGGAAGCACCGCCGAATAAAGCACCTGCAAACAAAGCAATGATTGGCAGCTTTGCGCCGCAGGGGATAAAGGTTGTAGTCATGATGGTCATCTTGCGGTCCCTGTCATTTTCAATGGTACGGCTTGCCATGATTCCCGGAACGCCGCATCCAGTACCAATTAACATAGGGATAAAGGACTTGCCGGATAAGCCGAACTTGCGGAAAATCCTGTCCATGATAAACGCAACCCTTGCCATATAGCCGCAGGCCTCAAGGAATGCCAGGAAAATGAACAGTACCAGCATCTGAGGAACAAAGCCAAGGACAGCGCCCACACCCGCAACAATACCATCCAGAATCAGGCTGGACAGCCAGTCAGCACAGCCCACAGCAGCGAGGAAGCCTTCAACGACAACCGGTATGCCCGGAACCTCCATTCCAAGCAGGCTGAAGCCTTCTCCGAACAGGCCGTCATTGGTCCAGTCAGTTGCCCATGCCCCTACCGTGGAAACAGATATATAATATACAGCCCACATAACCAACGCAAATATGGGAAGGGCCAGCCAGCGGTTGGTAACAATATGGTCAATCTTATCTGATGCACTCAGCTTCTGCCTGTTCTTCTTCACATAGCATTTATTGATGATAGATGTAATATATGTATAGCGCTCATTGGTGATAATGCTCTCAGCATCATCATCCATGGCATCTTCCGTGCCTTTGATAAGCCTTTCCACATCCGGAACCATGGTCATATGGGCAGCGATTTTGTCATCGCGTTCAAACAGCTTGATGGCATAAAAACGTTTCTGTGCATCCGGGATATCAACTCCCAGGCTTGCCTCAATCTCATCCAGCACATGCTCCACATCCGCGCCGAACTCATGGACAGGCGCTGTCTTGCCGCTGGCCTTGGCCAGTTCTACTGCCTTGGCAGCTGCATCCATAATGCCGGTGCCCTTTAGGGCTGAAATCTCAACCACAGGACAGCCCAGTTCCTTGCTCAGGGCGTTTATATTAATCTGGTCGCCGTTTTTCTGAACAATATCCATCATGTTCACAGCCATGAGCACGGGAATCCCTAACTCCATCAGCTGTGTGGACAGGTAAAGGTTACGCTCCAGGTTTGTACCATCTACAATATTCAGGATTGCATCTGGGCGTTCCGTAATCAGATAGTTTCTTGCAACCACTTCTTCCAGTGTATAAGGTGACAGGGAATAAATTCCCGGAAGGTCCATGATGATTACTTCCTTGTTCCCCTTCAGCTTTCCTTCCTTCTTTTCAACCGTAACACCAGGCCAGTTTCCTACAAACTGGTTGGAACCCGTCAACCCGTTAAAAAGAGTTGTCTTACCGCAGTTTGGATTACCGGCCAAAGCAATTTTTATTGACATTTTCATATCCTCCTCTTCCTCTTATTGAGAAAATTTATCAATAAATTAGTATTAACTAACTCATCGTCTTAAAAAAAGCAGCCCCTACTGCACTTCAATCATTTCTGCATCTGCTTTTCTCAGCGATAACTCGTATCCTCTTACATTGACTTCAACCGGATCGCCAAAGGGTGCCACCTTACGGACAAATACCTGTGTCCCCTTTGTAATTCCCATGTCCATAATCCTGCGTTTTACAGCTCCTTCACCATGAAGCTTTACCACGCATACCGTATCGCCGCACTTAACCTCTTTTAATGTGTGCATTTTACAACACTCCTTTCTTCTTCATACCCCTATTCGGTTATATCATTATTTTATTAGCCATTTCCTTGCTGATTGCTACACGGGCATCCTTCACGTTCACAATCACATTACCATTATTGACAGAAATAACTGTCACATTGGTACCTGGCACAAACCCCATGTTCTCCAGATGGCGGCGCACTTCCTCTTTTCCGCCTACCCGCTTGATGGATGTCACTTCACCCTCTCTTGCCATTGTCAAAGGCATACGAATCACTCCTCTTCTCTATTGATGTGATTATATTCTTGTAGTCATACAGTCCTGGAAAGTTATGGTATCCTAACTGCATCTCTAAGTTAGCACTGATTAACTCAAATGTCAATGATTTTTTTTATTTTTTTTAAGATATATCCATGAAGAGGAAGGAATCTTTTAACACACCCCAGGTCCAGGCTTTGTGTTTACAAAAACAGGGAAAAGGGAAATACCAGTACAAGGGAGGGCAGGATATTCAGCACCCTGGACCGCTTGATATCCGCAATCTTAAGCCCCACGGCCAGCGTAATGATTCCTCCGCATGCCTTAAAGTTGGACAGCATGGTTTCTGTTACAAACGGCAGTATGTAAGACGCCCCGGCAAACAGCAGGATGCCTACCAGGAATTGCGGTATGGCTACAAATCCCACCAGATATCCGGCCGTTGTCCCGAATATGACTGCCGTAAAAAAGTCCATGATTGCCTTGGCAATCAGCACGGAATGGTCCCCTGTCATGGCGGAATTCATGGCCCCGAAAATGCCTGTGCCGCTAAAACAGAACAGGATGATCATGCTGATAAGCACATCCAGCTGTCTGTCATCCAGACTCAGGGGAAGCCTGGATTCCAGGCCGTGAAGTCCGTGCATCAGGTTTGTTTCCAGATTCAGGAGTTCCCCGATGACCGTGCCGATGATAACGGCCAGGATAACAGCCGACAGGCTTTCAAGGCGGATAATCAGCGTAACCCCCATGGTGATGGCGGATAATCCGAAAATACCTGGCAGGGACTCCTTTAGCTTATCCGGAAAATAATCCTTTAAAAAGGCCCCCATAAGGCCTCCAATCAATACTGCAGTGCAATTAATCATAATACCGTATGGCATGCTATCCGCTCCTTTTCTGCTATTTCATGGGCCGGTCCGTCAGACGCCGGTGGATTTTCCCATATAATTCCATAAACTGTTCCACTTCCTCCTCCGGCATTCCATCAAAGGTCTGTTCCTCAATGTTCTGTAATGCTTCCATGACCCGCTGCTGCTGCTGCCTCCCCTTTTGTGTAAGGAAGATGTGGAAGGTTCCCGTTCCGCCGTCTGCCCTCAATCAGCGCCTTGGCCCCCATGCCGTTGAGCACGGATGTAAGCGTGGCCGCCTCAATATAGCAATGTGCCGCAATCTCCTTCTGGCTGGCCCCGTCGTGATACCCCAGATAATCCAGAACTTTTGGCTGGCCTGCTGTCAGCCCGGTTTCCTCAAGGATTTCCATCAGCATCCTGTTGTAAATTGCATGATTTGCCATGACCATGTAGTGGAATGTCATGATTTCCCCTTTCAAAATGATTAGATTTCTAATTATTATAATTCTAATCATTTTTCCTGTCAAGTCCCCTGTTCATGTTTCAGGACAATGATTCAGGTCCCTGGTCCAAAGGCGCGGCACCGAAAAACAGGCATCCATGCCTGCTGTTGCACAGTACATGGATGCCTGTCCATGATATCATTCGCTGGGATGATGCCCATCCCACACAATCCGTCTGTAAAGCTCCCGGTCCGTATCTGTAAACACATTGAATATGACCTGCCTGAGGGAGGAATCATGCTCCAGGAACCGTGATACGGTTTCCACTGCAATCTCTGCCGCCTTTTCCTGCGGGAAATGAAATACGCCGGTGGATATGCAGCAGAATGCAATGGACTGGATGTCATGCTCCGCAGCCAGTTCAAGACACGCCTCATAACACCCTGCCAGAAGTCTGCAGTCCTTCCTGTCAAGGGGGCCTGTGATGTTTGGTCCCACCGTATGCAGCACATACCTGGCAGGGAGATTAAATCCAGGTGTGATTTTAGCGCTGCCAACCCGCTCCTCCTGTCCCTGGGCCCGGATGATATCATTGCATGCCAGCCGCAGCTGGACTCCCGCATAAGTATGGATCATATTGTCAATACAGGAATGGCAGGGATGGAAGCAGCCCAGCAGCCCACTGTTGGCGGCATTGACAATGGCATCCGCTTTCAGCCGCGTTATATCTCCCTGCCAGAGAAAGACACGCCTGTCCTTACCCACGTTTTTAAGGAAACGGCTGTCTACCACGCCACGCCTTCTTACCTCCTCCGACAGGTATTTATCCTGTACGGACAGGAAATCCAGCCCCGCCGGCATGGGCGGCCGCAGGTTAAAAAGGGAGCGCAGGAGTCTCCACCTGGCTTCCTCATCCCCCGGGATGTCCATGTGCCGGTACTGGGGCATCTCTGTCAGCAGGACCTCAATCAGATACTCCCGTTCCTCCTCATGTGTCACTGAAACCACTCCTGTCCTTACAGCCTATTTCCCAGGACCGCTGCCCTCTCCTGCCCGGTCCCCCAAGGCTGCACTTATATCCTCAAGACATACCGCCAGGTCCATGTTGATCCCCACTGCCCGGCTTCCCAGGCTTTCCGGTACCGCTGCATCATCAAGATTCAGGCGGATCAGGCTCCACCCGCTGTTTTCGCACAGCATTTTCTCAAATGGGAAACGGATGATGGCCGGGGTGTTGAATCCAACCCCCAGTTCCAGCAGCGCCAGCCTGCGTCCAGCTGCCCGTTTCAGGAAATCCCCATACCTTCCCGCTGCCTGATGCCAATGTCCATCTTCCACAAAATACCCGTCGCACCGCAGGTTCATGGTCATGGGACCATTGCAGGCAGGACATCTTGGCACCATACCGGAGGGAATCCTGCAGTCCTTGGCAGCCTGGTCCATGCGCACGAAAAGTCCCGTTGCATCGTAGGTTTTCGGGTGGCAGGCTTTTGCGCACTGGATCAGCCCATAGTCCCCCTGGGTTGCAAAGATATCCTCGTCCTTAAACCCGGCTTTCCAGAACTGATGGTCCACATTGGTGGTCAGCACAAAATGCTCTCTTTTGCGCATCATCCCAAAGACCTTGAGATATAAGGGCAGGGCCGGCGGTTCAATCCGGTTCACATAAGCATGCCTTGACCAGTAAGCCCATCGTTCCTCCTGTGTCGGAAATGGATAAAAGCCTGCCGCATACATATCCCTCATGGCAGCGGGGCCGTAC
>OBXM01002070.1_pt1 | contig 9967 bp, 10 predicted proteins | sample 1538141 | NCBI WGS metagenome assembly OBXM01 (sample SAMEA2580153, study PRJEB22360) | human gut metagenome | biome: human gut; feature: human-associated habitat; material: faeces | place: Denmark | collected 2008/2010 | reverse complement strand
TATGCCCTAAAAAATATTTTTTTATTAATTAACACAAATGATATTGACATTTTTATAAAAATATAATAATATATTTTCATAAGTTGAGAAAACCTTATTACATCTCACATTCTTTCTTCTCAACTTGAACCTATTACATAATACTGTCCGCCAGTCGGCAACGATGACCGGGGTATTTGGAAGCGGCAGAGGTCCGCATCCAAACCAAAATCATTTTATGGAGGTATTATTATGGCTATCAAGTATGTTCCAGAACCATTCCGCATCAAGGTGGTTGAACCACTGAAAATGCTCACACGCCAGGAGCGTGAGCAGGCAATCGCCCAGGCCAGGTACAACATGTTTGGCTTAAGGGGAGAGGACTGCTACATCGATCTCCTCACTGACTCCGGTACCAATGCCATGAGCGAGGACCAATGGGCGGGGATCATGAAGGGCGATGAGGCCTATGCCGGCGCTTCCTCCTACTACAAACTGGTTGACGCTGCCAAGGACATCTTTGGATATGGATATGTCCAGCCTGTACACCAGGGACGCGCTGCTGAAAAGGTTCTGTTCCCCACATTCCTCTCCGAGGGTAAGATTGCAATTTCCAACATGTTCTTTGACACTACCCGCGCCCATGTGATTCTGGCCGGCGCGCGTCCCATCGACTGCGTAATCCCGGAAGCAAAGGATCCGTCCCACCGCTGCAAGTTCAAGGGCAATATGGATGTGGAAAAGCTGGAACAGATCATTCTTGAAAAGGGCGCTGAGAATGTGGGTCTGGTGGTCATGACAATTACCAACAATTCCGCCGGGGGACAGCCGGTTTCCCTGCAGAACATGAGGGATGTTTCCGCAATCTGTAAGAAATACAACATTCCCCTGGACATTGACGCGGCGCGTTACGCTGAAAACGCATACTTTGTCAAACGCGATGAGGAGGAGTGCAGGGACTGGCCGATTAAAAAGATTATTAAAGAAATGTTCTCCCTGGCCGACATGTTCACCATGTCCGCCAAAAAGGATACCATTGTCAACATGGGCGGCATGATTGGAGTCAAGGATGGAGAGTCACCTTTGATTCTGAAAATAAAAGCAAACTGTATTTCTTTTGAAGGATTCTATACATACGGCGGCCTTAACGGACGTGACCTGGAAGCCCTGGCCATCGGCTTATACGAGGGCATTGACGAAAATTATCTCCGTTACAGGATTGGACAGATGGAATATCTTGCATCCAGGCTGGATGATGCCGGTATCGCTTACCAGGCCCCGGTTGGAGGTCATGGCGTGTTTGTGGATGCAGCAGCCATGTTCCCCCAGATTCCATATTATGAATTCCCTGGCCAGGTGTTGGCCGTTGAACTCTACAAGGAGGCAGGCATCCGCACCTGTGATATTGGCTCCTATATGCTGGGCAATGACCCGGATACAAATGAACAGCTTCATGCCGATTTTGAATTCACACGTCTGGCCATTCCGCGCCGGGTCTACACCCAGGCCCATATTGATATAATGGCAGATGCATTGATTGCAATTAAAGAGCGGTCCCATGAAATCAAACATGGTTACAAGATTACATGGGAGCCACCGATCCTTCGTCATTTCCAGGCCTCTCTGGCACCTGTTGAGGACTGAAGGTAAGGGGCAGACCGCATGATGATTCAAACGTTATTTGAAATCATGTGATGTGCTTGGCAGCAATAAGATAGGGCATCCTATAGTAGTTTAAAGATTACTGTGGGGGGCCCTTTTTGTCTTCATTTTGTATCGAAAAGGAGAAGAAATATATGGGAAAAACATCCAATGGTAACAACAGGGAATCATGGGGATCGAAATGGGGTTTTATTCTTGCATGTATTGGTTCGGCAGTGGGGATGGGAAATATCTGGCTGTTTCCCAGCCGGGTTGCAAATTATGGCGGCGCGTTTCTGGTAGCATATCTTATCTTTGACATTCTGATCGGGTTTTCCGGTGTGATTGGTGAAATGAGCTTTGGGAGAAAGGCAAAGGAAGGCCCTGTAGGCGCTTTCAGGCAGGCCTGCGCCTCCCGTGGAAAAGGGAATACGGGTGCCCTGGTAGGCGGTATCCCCATGGCGGGGGCGCTGATGCTGGCCATTGGCTACTCCGTAGTGGTGGGTTGGATTTTTAAGTATGTGTTCAATTCCTTTACCGGAAAAGCCCTTTCCTATGGTGCGGATGTGTCGGATATCTCAGGCTATGAACAGGCATTTGGCACCACCGCATCTTCCTTTGGCAACAACTTATGGCTGATTGTTGCACTGGCAGTCACATTTACCATCATGGTGCTGGGTGTTGCCAGCGGTATTGAGAAAGCCAACAAGATAATGATCCCTCTGTTTTTCTGGCTGTTTATGTTTATTTCCAGCCCGGAGCTTCTGAGGGTTACAAATACATGTTCTCCATTAATCCTGAAAAGCTAAAAGATCCCATGATGTGGGTCTATGCCCTGGGCCAGTCATTTTTTTCCCTGTCCCTGGCCGGCAACGGAACGGTTATTTACGGCTCATACCTGTCCGATGATGAGGATATTGTCAGCTCCGCATGGAAAGTGGCCCTGTTTGACACAGGGGCCGCGTTCCTGGCCGCTCTGGTCATTGTTCCTGCCATGGCAGCCGCCGGCTCCACTGCCTTTGGCGGAGGCCCTGGCCTGATGTTCATCTATTTGCCCAACCTGTTTGCGGCCATGCCAAGCGGACACATTGTAATGGTGGTATTCTTTGTGGCTGTGCTGTTTGCAGGTCTTACTTCCCTGGTGAACCTGTTTGAGGCCCCCATCGCCACCCTTCAGGATAACCTGCATTTCAGCCGTGCCAAAGCAGTTACCACCATCGGTATCATTGGTGTTGTGGTGGCGCTGTGCATCCAGGGTATTGTTTCCGGCTGGATGGACTTCGTATCCATCTATATCTGCCCTCTGGGCGCCGGTCTGGCCGGGATTATGTTTGCCTGGATCTGGGGAAAGCAGGCAGTGGAGGATGCGGTATCCCTTGGAAGAAAGCAGCGGATTGGCGGCTGGTACTACCCCCTTTATAAATATGGATTCTGCATTCTGACCATGGCAGTGTTCATTCTGGGAATCGTCAACGGCGGAATTGGCTGATACAGCCTGCTATGGGGACCTGGTTCCTGGCGCCCGGCAGGGCCCTGACTTTCGGGATGGATTTTGAAAAGGGTCCTAAAAATGACAAAGGGCCATTGCATTTCCACGTACATCAGGTGGAAATACAATGGCTTTTTACGCTGTGGGAGACATCCGCCCTTTCATGGGGGCAGCTCCATTAATCCTCCTGCTCAATCGCCTTATCCTTTGAATTGCGGTAAAAGCCGTGTGCTTTTTCCGTGGGTATTGACTGACACCCCGGGTAAGCGGCAATCCGTCAATATAAAAACTCCAGAAACGTCTTAAGCGCCATGGCCTGGTTGGAGGGATGGTATGCAAAGCCGATGGTCCTTCGGTGGATGGGGATGTTTAAGGGAATCTCCACCAGGGAACCGTTGTCCAGTTCCTTCTGCACCAGTTCCTTGATGACGCAGCCGATTCCAAGGCCGATTTTTGCAAATTCAATCAACAGGTCCATGGTGGTCACTTCCAGGACCTGCCGCGGCAGTATGTTGTTATCCGACATGTACTCATCCACATGGTGGCGCGTCATGTTGCTGGAGTCCAGGAGCATGATGTTGCCGGTCTCAAAGATATTGGCGTCCCTGCCTTCCCTGAGATGCAGGTTTTCAAGGTAGGATGGGGTGGTGACAAAGATATCCTGTATGTCCATCACCGGTATGAATGCAAGGTCCCTGCGTACCGAAGGCTGTGCAACCAGCCCCAGGTCAATCTTCTGCTGTTCCAGACGGGTCAGGGTCAGTGCCGTGGACTGGCTCTCAATGGTCACCTTCATGTGGGGGTACTGGTCAATAAATGTTTTCAGGTAAGGGAGTAGGATGTATTTGCACAGTGTATTACTGACACCGATGCGCAGATGGCCGATATCGAATTCCTGGATCCGCTTAAGCTCCATTTCTCCCCGGTCCAGGGCGTCAAAGGCCTCCCTGGCATGCTCAAACAGGATTTCCCCTTCTGCTGTGAGCTGCACGCCCCTGGAACTGCGGGTGAAAAGGGACAGGCCCAGGCTGTCCTCCAGCTTGCTGATGGCCTTGCTGATGGCCGGCTGGCTGATATAGAGTTCCTTGGCTGCCTTGGAAATATTCCCGGCTTTTGCCACCTCATAGAATATCTTGTATTGTGACAGGTTCTGCTCCATGACTGTCCTCCCCGTAATATAACATTTTTTCATATGAAAATGTGTACTGTATAACTTTTATTATAACAACACATGTCCTGAAATGTAAAGAACAGAAGGGGATGATTTTAAAGGAAATTAAAAATGCGATTTTCCTTATTTCGGTTCACCTTCCCTGTTTTCCATAATATACTTATAATAGATCCGCCTCATGAAAGCCGGAAGCCGTACTGCCCCGGATTGCTCCGGGGATGGACCTGGAAAGAATATCCGGGTTACATGCCGGGGGCAGGCGGAAGGAAAGTACCGGCCAATTCTATGAATGCATTCATCTCGCGGGTCACCCATTTATCCTTATGATAGACAATCTGGCGCCAGGTCTGCATGTGGAAATCCTTTACGTTAAGGGCGGCCAGGCAGCCGGATTCAATGTCTGAGAGGATGGTGAACCTTGGAAGGAAGGAGACGCCCATATTGGCCCTCAGCAGGTTGATGATGAATTCCGTATTCCCTATTTCAAGGAAAGGGCGGATTGTCATATCCTGGGCCGCCAGATACTGTTCCAGTATGAAACGGTAGCTTGCATTTTTCTCGGTCAGGATGAATGGCTGTCCGATGACCTGGGAAAGGTCCAGGTCCTTCCTGCCGGAAAAGGGGTGGTTTACGGAGGATACGAAAACAATGTCCTCAGGCTCTTCCAGGACCTTGATCCATTTGTCGTCATACATACGCTTGTCCAGGAAATACACAATGTCAATGGCATTGCTGTTCATCATGTCCAGCAGGGTTCCGGGGGAATCGGTGATGATGCTTACGTTTACCCGGGGATACAGGCGGTGGTACTCTTTTAACAAAGGAGGAAAGATGGATGCACAGATGGACTCAATGGTGCCAAGGCACAGGCTTCCGGTCAGTTCCGTGGCTTCCGTCACAGCGTCCCTGGCGCATTCCAGGTCCCGCATGATGGCGGCGGCATGTTCAAAGAACACGGCGCCCTGGTGGGTTAAGGTGGTCTGTTTGCCAATGCGGTCAAACAGGTGGACATTCAGCTCTTTTTCCAGCTGCTTGACCTGGATGGTCACAGCGGCCTGGGAATATCCCAGCTGTTTGGCTGCTTTTGAAAAACTCTTTAGCTGAGCTACCTGAAGAAATGTTGCAATTTCGCGTAATTCCATAATATACGTCCTTTTTTTAATTGGTTTTTCTATAAAAATTTTTAAACTATATCATAAAAACATTAAATTTTACAACCATTTGTTTTTATGGTACATTAAGCTTAATGAGAAATCAATACCAAATAATGACTATTTTCCCAAAAATCAGTCAAAAAAGAAAGGAATCAAATATCATGGAAAAAGACAATGTAAAGTACAACGCGTATGTTCAGATACTGAAGGAGGAGCTGCTTCCGGCCATGGGATGTACGGAACCCATTGCCCTGGCCTATGGCGCTGCGCTGGCACGGAAAGTACTGGGGGAACTGCCGGACCGGGTGGTAATCGGGGCCAGCGGAAGTATTATCAAGAATGTCAAATCCGTGATTGTGCCTAATACAGACCATTTAAAAGGAATCCCGGCCGCTGCAACAGCCGGTATCGTGGCAGGTGACCCGGATAAGGAGCTGGAGGTAATCGCCCAGGTGACACCGGAGCAGATTGCACAGATGAAGGAGTTCATAGAAAATACCCAGATTGAAGTGGAGCATGTGGACAATGGCATCACCTTTGACATCATCGTGACACTGTACAAGGGAAGCTCGTATGCAAAGGTGCGCATTGCCAATTACCACACCAATGTGGTACTGGTTGAAAAAGACGGCGAGATCTTAAAGCAGATAGAAGTGGCCGGGGAGGACGAGGAGGGCCTGACAGACAGGAGCCTTCTTAATATGGAAGATATCTGGGATTTCATCAACACGGTTGACATAGCCGACATCAAGGAGGTACTGGACCGCCAGATTTCCTATAACATGGCCATTGCAGAGGAGGGCATCAAGGGGAATTACGGCGCCAACATCGGCAAGGTGCTTCTTGATATGTCTGGCAATGATGTGCGCACCAGGGCAAAGGCCATGGCGGCGGATCTCGCCGTTCCGACGCCAGGATGAATGGCTGTGAACTGCCGGTCATCATCAATTCAGGCAGCGGGAACCAGGGAATCACTGCATCCGTACCGGTCCTTGTATATGCGGAGGAGCTTAAGGTAAGCGAGGAGAAGAAATACAGGGCCCTGGCCTTATCCAACCTTACTGCCATTCACCAGAAGACACCGATTGGAAGATTATCCGCATATTGCGGCGCGGTAAGCGCCGGCGCGGGAGCAGGGGCAGGAATCGCTTATCTGTGCGGAGGCAGCTATAAGGAGATTGTCCATACGGTTGTCAATGCGCTTGCCATTGTGTCCGGCATTGTCTGCGACGGCGCCAAGGCTTCCTGCGCAGCCAAGATTGCTTCGGCGGTTGACGCAGGGATTCTGGGCTATAACATGTATATCCGCGGTCAGCAGTTCTACGGAGGAGACGGCATCGTGACAAAGGGTGTCGAGGAAACACTTAAGAATGTTGGCAGGCTTGGAAAGGAAGGAATGAAGGAGACCAACGAGGAGATAATTAAAATCATGATTGGAGATTAGGTATGAAAAAAATAACAGGTAGTTTACCGTTCCGATTACTGTTGGGTGTTATCCTCGGTATCATCGTCGGACAGATTTGCGGCGATGGTCTTATGCACGTCATTGTAACAATTAAGTACATACTGAATCAGGTGATTGTATTCTGTGTTCCGTTAATCATCATTGGTTTCATTGCCCCTTCCATCACAAGGCTGGGCAATAACGCATCCAAAATGCTTGGGGTTGCTGTTACGCTTGCATATGTTTCGTCAATCGGTGCTGCGCTGTTTGCCATGATGGCCGGTTATTTCCTGATTCCCCATCTGTCCATTATTTCTGAGGTAGAGGAACTTAGGAAACTGCCGGACATCGTGTTCCAGCTGGATATCCCCCAGATCATGCCGGTCATGAGCGCCCTTGTGTTTTCACTGCTTCTTGGCCTGGCCGCCACATGGACCAAGGCGGAAGTGATCACGGATGTCCTGGAGGAGTTCCAGCAGGTCGTACTTTCCATTGTGACAAAAGTAGTCATTCCGGTGCTTCCTGTTTTTATTGCATTTACATTCTGCTCCTTATCATATGAAGGCACCATTACAAAGCAGCTGCCTGTATTTTTAAAGGTGGTCATCATTGTCATGATCGGACATTTTATCTGGATGACCCTGCTCTATGTAATCGCCGGTATCTATTCAGGGGCCAATCCCCTGGACGTCATCCGCAATTACGGGCCGGCCTATATCACAGCGGTGGGTACCATGTCATCCGCGGCCACCCTTGCAGTTGCCCTGCGCTGTGCCAAGAAGTCACAGCCGCCCCTGCGGGATGACATGGTGGACTTCGGCATCCCGCTGTTTGCCAATATCCATCTGTGCGGTTCCGTGCTGACAGAAGTATTCTTTGTCATGACGGTGAACAAGATACTTTACGGTTCCATTCCTGCCATGGGGACCATGGTCTTATTCTGTGCACTCCTAGGCATATTTGCCATTGGGGCGCCCGGCGTGCCCGGAGGTACGGTAATGGCGTCCCTGGGGCTGATAACAGGCGTCCTTGGATTTGAGGAGTCAGGCACGGCGCTGATGCTGACAATCTTTGCCCTGCAGGACAGCTTCGGAACCGCATGCAACGTGACCGGCGACGGAGCCCTGACCATGATCCTTACCGGATTTGCGCAGAAACATGGGATTAAGAGACAGAAGCTTGAGAGCGGTCTGTGACCGGGGCCGGATTGGGGCCCCGATGGGACCGCGGCCACGGGCAGACAGCGCAGGCTGTTTTATATCCGGGGATTGACAGCCCGCGGGAATATGTAGTAAGATGGAGCAAACAGGCTTCTGCACTGACAGGTATCCCTTACAGCAAAGCAGCCCGCGCGGATATCCCCAATCCAGGGGGCCGCAGACAGATGGAAGAGAATATGTGTTGACTGACCTGAAGCAGGGCTGAGAGGGAAAGCGGGTACACTTGAGTGGTTTTATCGGGATACGCCTATTTTGGCGTATCCTTTTTGTGTTGGGAAATGACACGGAACACGGACAGGAGGAAAAGATACATATGGGAATGAATGACACGCCTTCATCAGAACGGGTCCATATCGGATTCTTTGGAAGGAGGAATGCTGGGAAGTCCAGCGTGCTCAATGCAGTCACCGGCCAGGACCTGGCTGTGGTATCAGAGGTAAAGGGAACCACCACGGACCCTGTGTATAAGGCCATGGAGCTTCTTCCCCTTGGCCCGGTGATGATGATTGACACCCCGGGGATTGATGATGAAGGGGAATTGGGCGGCCTTCGTATTAAAAAGAGTTACCAGGTGCTTAATAAGACGGACGTGGCGGTTTTGGTGGTGGATGGCTGCCAGGGCATGGCATATGAGGACAGGGCGCTTCTTGGGCGGATACAGGAAAAGCATATCCCATGTGTGATTGCCTGCAATAAGGCGGACATGGATGGTCCTGCCGCCAACAATGGAGATTCTGGGAACCAGGGGGAATCGGCCGGCAAACCACAGGAAGCATATCCGCAGTCCCTTCCGGTAATCATGGTCAGCGCCCTTACCGGACAGGGCATGGACCAGCTTAAGGAATGCCTGGCGGGCCTGGGGAAGAGACAGGAGAGCGGGCGCAGGATCGTGGGGGATTTGCTGGAACCGTTGGATTTTGCCGTGCTGGTGGTGCCCATTGATAAGGCCGCCCCCAAAGGCCGTCTCATCCTTCCGCAGCAGCAGACCATACGGGATATCCTGGAGGCTGGCGCTGTTTCCATTGTACTTAAGGAGGATGGACTGGCAAAGGCGCTGCCGGCGCTGGGAAAGAAACCCAGGATCGTCATTACGGACAGCCAGGTATTTGGATCCGTGGCAAAGGATACGCCTGAGGACATCCTGCTGACATCCTTTTCCATCCTGTTTGCAAGGTATAAGGGGAACCTGGGACCCCTGGTCAAGGGGGCGGCGGCCTTAAAGCATATTGGCGCGGGTGATAAGATCCTGATTTCAGAGGGGTGTACCCACCACAGGCAGTGCAATGACATCGGGACTGTTAAGCTTCCTGGCTGGATCCGGCAGTATACGGGCGTGGAACCGGAGTTCCATTTTACATCCGGGACCGGGTTTCCCGATGATTTAAGCGGTTACAGCCTGATTGTCCACTGCGGCGGATGCATGCTGAATGAAAGGGAAATGAAGTACAGGATGGAATGCGCAGAGGACCAGGGAATCCCAATGACCAATTACGGCATATTGATTGCATATACCCAGGGGATTTTAAAACGGAGCCTGGAGCCATTTCCGGAAATCGCATCCCTTCTTGGATGAAGCCAAAATAAAATGGGAATAAATGCGCATGATAAGGGTGCGGAAGCAGGCGGGATGCCTGCCTCCGCGCCTTTTATCGTGGCGGCTCCCATCACTGGAGAAGAAATAAAAAGAAAATATTTTTATTTAGTATTTAATGTTGAAAATAATTTTTTATGTGCTATACTTGTGATAAGGGAAATTAATTTAGACAGAATAACATTATATGGAAAAGGAGAAGCGACATGAAGATTCAGGGTAAGAGAGTCTGGATTGCAGGCCAGTTCATGGCGGCACAGATGGGGGTCATTGGCAAC
>OBXM01002068.1_pt1 | contig 9968 bp, 6 predicted proteins | sample 1538141 | NCBI WGS metagenome assembly OBXM01 (sample SAMEA2580153, study PRJEB22360) | human gut metagenome | biome: human gut; feature: human-associated habitat; material: faeces | place: Denmark | collected 2008/2010 | reverse complement strand
TTTCATTCATTTTATATTATAATATCACAATATTTTTATATATACCACGGATATTCTATGATTTTTATATATTTTTTGGGAATATCCAATTGATATAAAGTTCTTTGCAAACAAAAAGAAGAAAAATACCATACAAGCGAGTAAACTTAAAATTAAGAAATAGAAACAGACTTTGTTAAAGTCTGTTTCTATTTCAGATTCATTATTAATTTTGACTATGACTCAGCAAATTGCCATCCAAACATACTTAAAATTCCTTTTTATGAACGTTACGAAAGGAATTCATTTCTCAGTGTAACCCCAAACTCTTTGGCAATAGTACGCAAATCATCATCCCGAATCGTCTGTAAAATTTCTCTGCCGCTGCTTAAAACTTTGAGATAGATTTCCGCCGCTTTTTCAATGGTATCCATCAGTCCAAAGGTAATGTCAAAATCAGGACCTGAACAAAACAGACCATGATGAGTCCACACCACCGCTTCATAATTTTCCATTTCACGGCTGGTAGCTTTTGCAATTTCAGCGCCGCCCGGTACCATCCACGGAACGACTCCCACACCTCCCGGAAACACAACCGGACACTCAGTAGCACTTTGCCACAAGGCGCGCGTAAAGGCCCTCGCTGTCAGCGGCATGAGATACGTCAATGCAATGACATTTGGGGTATGTGCATGATAAATGACACGATTTTCACCGTTGGTACTCTTTTTTCTCACACTGTGATTCATGAAATGAGTTGGAAATTCACTGGTTGGCACCGCTCCGTTTTCAAGACCCCAAACAATTTTCCATTTACAGCCGCTTGGGTCAACTTCCACAATTCCGATATTTTTTGACGGACAAAGCGATACATTCCTGAAAAACTTTCCACTGCCCGTTGTAATGAAATACTCTCCTGCAAGATTTTCTGCCTGCACCTTCATATCGGTCCATCCATCTCTCTCATTTTCAAAAAAAGGTCTGCACTCTTCAATTTCTTCATTGGTCATTCGATAGGTGAGATTTCCGCCGTTTCGTTCATGCCAGCCTTTGTTCCAACCATCCTCACAAACTCTTATAAATTTCCGAATAACCTCAAGCTCTTCCATTTTCATCATGTTTCCTCTCATATCCTTTTCATCAGAATTTCTTCTTCGTAGGTTCTTACTTTCTTCAGCCATTCTCCGTCTTCTAAAACATTCTCTCTTTTGCAGTATTCACTCCAAATATCACCAAAAGGATAGCTTTTTAACTCCTCCTGCAAAACCATTAAGGTTGTAAAATCAGCTTTATCCTGTAGATTTTTTAATTCTGCTTGCGGCTGTAAAAGAGCAAACAGCAAGGCCTTCTGCATGTTTCGTGTTCCCACTACCCAAGCTGCAATACGATTAATTGAGGCGTCAAAAAAATCAAGTCCGATTAAAACACGATCTAACCCATTATTTCTGACAATTTCTTTTGCAATTTCTCGGGTTTCATCATCAAATAGAACCACATGGTCAGAATCCCAACGCACCGGTCTTGTGACGTGCAGCGGAACCTTATCAAAAAAAGTGAGCATAGAAGAAATTTTATCGCTGACCATTTCCGTTGGGTGATAATGACCGTTGTCCAACAAATTGTATACGCCGGGGTGACTGGCCGCATAAGCCAGATAAAATTCAGCACTACCGGTGGTATAGCTTTCTAAACCAATGCCGAACACTTTGCTCTCTACGCAATCGATAACCCCTTCAAGTTTTTCTCCCAAAATAGCGTCTAAACTTTCCTTTAAACGTTGACGAGGACCCATTCGATCACCGGGAACATCCTTCAAACCATCGGGAATCCATATATTATTCAACACCGGTTTCCCTAATTCTTTGGCGATATATGCCGCAATTCTTCGGCTGGCAATACCGTGGCGAATCCAAAATTCACGTACTGTCGGGTCGGGGCTGGAAAGTGTCAATCCATTTTTCACCATAGGATGACTAAAGAAAGTAGGATTAAAATCAATGCCGATATTCTCTTTTTTCGCATATTCGATCCATTTTTGGAAGTGTTTCGGCTCTATGGTATCTCTATCTGTATTCTGGTCAAAAATCCCGTAGCTCGCATGCAGGTTGATTTTTTTCTTGCCCGGAATAAGAGAAATCGCTTTGCTGAAATCGTTCATCAGTTCCTCCGGTGTACGGGCTCTGCCGGGATAATTTCCCGTTGCCTGAATTCCCCCGGAAAGCGCCTCCCCATGGTTTTCAAATCCGATAACATCGTCACCCTGCCAGCAATGAATACTGATTGGAACTTGTGACAAGCGTGAAAGAGCCTCCTCCACGTTTATGCCCAATGACTCATATTTTTCTTTTGCAGTTTTATAATTGCTCATGCTGTAAACTCCCTTTCTTCTTACTTGTTACTTGGTTTTTTATTGCTTTTCTTTCAGCTGATACATTTGAATCGGAAAACTTTCCCGTACAGCTGCCCGAGCCTGCTCTAAACTGTCAAATTCCCGATTGGCAATCATTTGGCACAGTAAATTTCCAATTACGGTTCCCTCGGTTGGTCCGGCTAATACAGTAAGTCCCGTATAATCGGCCGTCAGTTGATTGAGATAAACGTCCTTTGTACCGCCGCCAACGATATGCAGCACAGTGTAGACCTTATTTGTAATTTCTTCGAGTTCTTGAATTGTGAGCGCATATGTTTTAGCTAGACTTTGATAAACACATTGCATCAACTGACCGATATTCTGCGGGACAGGCTGTCCGCTTTCCCGACAAGCCAACTTAATTTCCTCTATCATGCTTTTAGGATTTAAAAAACGGCCGTCATTGGCATCAACAAATCCTTGAAAATCATTCTCTTCCCGAGCAAATTGTTCCAGTTCTGCAAAGCTGTATTTTTTGTCCAAATTTCTGCGAATACTCTGAATCATCCAAAGTCCCATGATATTTTTCAAAAAACGGTACCGATATTCGTAGCCGCCTTCATTGGTAAAATTAGCCTGTCTTGCGGCATCAGATACAAGTGGAGTGTCAATTTCTGTTCCCAAAAGACTCCATGTTCCACTAGAAAGATAAACGCTGTTTTCCGCTTTTGCGGGAACTGAAAGATAAGCACTGGCGGTATCGTGGCTGGCGGCTAAAATCACAGAACAATTAAAACCTATTTCTTGTTGTATTGCCGGCAAAAGATGTCCCACCGAACTGCCCGGCTGATGCAACGCTCCGAACAGCTTTGCAGGATATCCCAGTAAATCAATTAAAGCCCAATCCCAATTTTTATCGGCCGCATGAACGAGAGCGGTGGTAGAGGCATTGGTGTATTCATTTTTGATTTCACCTGTCAGCAAATAGTTAAAATATTCGGGAATCATCAAAAGATGCTCCGCTTGGGCAAAAACTTGTGGTCTTGTTTCTTTTTCTGCCATGAGCTGATACACCGTATTAAAAACCTGTTTTTGAATTCCTGTTCTTCGATATAGGTTTTCAAAAGAAATCTTTTTCTCCACTGTGGTTACAAACGGCTCCGTTCGGTTATCGCGGTAACAAACAGCCTCGGACAAGATTTCCCCTTTCTGCCCCAGTAAAACATAATCCACCGCCCAAGTATCAATGGCAACAGTGACAGGTATTTTACCAATGATTTTACATTGTTTTAATCCGGTTAAGATATGATGAAATAAAGCTTTTGTATTCCAACATAAAAGATTATTTGTTAGCCCCGCGTTATTTTCAAAACGATAGACCTCTTCTGTCTTAATTTTCCCTTGTTCAACCCAGCCCAATATATGTCTTCCGCTGGATGCTCCAATATCAATGGCCAGATAATACAATATACCTCCCCCTTTGTCTGTTCTTTACTCCAGTATAGTGGTATTGTTATAAAAAAATAAGGACGCAGTTTTCAAAAAAAACCTGTCCTTATTTTAGTTATGGTTGCTTTTTAATTTTGTTCGATATTCCCCGGGAGAAGTTCCATAGGCGGTGCGAAAAATACGGTAAAAATAACTGGTGTTGCTGTAGCCAACTGATGCGGCAATATCCTCAATTGGTAATTTGCTTTTTGTCAGCAATAACACAGCCTTGTCCAAACGCTTATTTTGGAGCAATTTTTTAAAGGTTTGACCTGTCGCGCGGTGAATCATATCACTTAAATAAGCGGCTGACATACGGTGTTTCTCCGCCAAATCCGTTAAACTGGCATGTGGGTAATTTTCTTCAATTTCTTTTAGTACGCTCATCATCACCCCGTCAGAATGCCCGGAAGATTGTGACAAGGTCATATACTCGGTATAATTTAAAAGCTGAAGAAAAAGAAGTGCCATGGTGTTTTGATTGATATGACGATTATTGGCCTGATTGTAAATTAAGCTCCAAATCAAATTTTCAATTAGATTCTGTATCGGCAAAATTTCTGACACATGAAAATGCATATAGCGAACAGAAGTAGAATTTGTTTTTAAGATACTCAGTAAAAATTGTCCGAGAATATTATCTTCTCCAATTAACTGAAAGCTTAAATCAAAAAACGCAGGCAAAACAATAAAATTTACGGCAATATCATCTTCCCCTGCTTGTTCAATGGAGTGTTTTGCATTACGATTGAGAATCAGCAACTCGCCTTTTTTCAGCACAAGTGTTTCTTGCCCGTTGATACAATGCGTCGTACTGCCACTGCACATATACATCATCTCCACAAAATCATGGCTATGCATGGGAAATGGGGCAAAACGGGTGTGTGGGCGAATCCGTATTGTCTGCCCTTTCTTAAGCATTAATTCTCTTTCAATTTTAAAATCACTTTGACTGGTATATTCTCTTTTATTAATTGATTTATACTGTAAAATTCTGCGTTCCTCTTCTGTAATGACGGCAAGCTTTTTCAGCAATTCACTCTGCATACGATTCCTCCCTGATACAGTGCCTACTTTACTATGATGAATAGGCTTTCAAAACTTTTGGCAAAACCTGCACCACATCAGCGGCATTTACCCCATATAAACTCAAATCGTCTGCGGCAGTTTCTCCAGCTTTTCCATGCAGATAAGCCCCTAACTTGGCGGCGGTAAAAGGCTCCAACCCCGGTGCAACCAATCCGCCGATAACGCCCGAGAGCACATCGCCTGTTCCTGCCTTTGCCATGGCAGGACTGCCGGAAAGATTGATATAAAATTCTCCCGATGGGTCGGCAACAATTGTTCTGGAATCTTTTAACAACGTTACAACTTGATATTTTCGAGCAAAATTTACTGTTGTTTCAATCGGATGGTTCAAAATTTCTTCTACTGACTGACCGCTGAGTCTGCTCATTTCTGTAGGATGAGGGGTTACCACACTTTTCTTTTGCAGCTTTTGTAAGATTGCAGGGTTTTGTGCTGCTGCGTTTAAAGCATCTGCGTCAATCACAACGCTCGCCTTTGCATGTATTAGAACATTTTCTACCAAAGCGCAGGTTGAATCAGTCAAACCCAAACCCGGCCCTAATACAATTGATTTTGCCTGCGATAGGCTTTTTGCCAATCTTTCAAAACTTTTTTTACACAAAAAACCGTTTTCATCGGGCAGAATCATGGTAACTGCTTCCGGCAAGGACCGGTGCAGAATATCGATGACAGGTTCGGTTCCGCAACAACAAACCCAACCTGCACCCACACGATAAGCAGCAGATGACGACAAAACCGCCGCTCCTGTCATTTCACGACAGCCGGCAATAACATAAACCTTTCCGTAGCTGCCTTTATGCGAGCGAAAAAATCGTTTTGGCAGCAACGCTTTTACTTCTTTTTCTGTAAAAACAGAGCCTGTAACCTCTACCTTTTCCGCTATATCACTCGGAATGGTAATATCCTCTATGGCTATTTCTCCCACATATTCACAGGCGGGATTCAAATAAAGTCCTTGTTTCCCCAAAAAGAAAGTTACCGTTTTATGTGCACGCACTGCTGCTCCCATAAGCTGTCCGTCGTCCGAGTGAATCCCTGAAGGCACGTCTACAGCCAATATATATTTTGCAGATTGATTGATAATCTCAATTGCCTGACAATAAAAGTCAGAAAGTGTTCGGCCAAGTCCCGTACCAAATAGTGCGTCAACAATCAAATCTGATTCATGAAGCATTCTGCTGAGAAACGCTGTATCGCAAATTGGCATTTTATCGGTCGGTATTCCTAATTTTTTCAAAATTTTATAATTGGTCTGCGCATCGTTTTTTGTTTCTTCCGGTTCACAAAGATACAGAACTTTTACTTTAACACCTTTGACAAACAGCAGTCTGGCTAAAGCTGCTCCGTCCCCGCCGTTGTTGCCTTTTCCGCAAATAATGAGAACCGATTTCCCATGAATCTCCTCTAAAACAGACAGACAATGTCTGCACAGAGCCAAAGCGGCGTTTTCCATTAAAAGAAGCGACGGTATCGCTTTATCCTGAATAGCAATTCTTTCAATTTCTCTCATATTTTCGGCAGTTAACACTTTCATCAGTTTCCCTCCTGTGTAGAACTTCTATGTTTATCGTCAATTATAATTCAGTTGTAGTATTTGCCTTATTCATGATAACAAACCCCGTAAAAAATAGCAAGAATATCCTATTGCAATTTAGACATCTTCACTCGTTTTTATTCCTATTTCTTCTTGAAATTTGTAATGTCACGCACAATCAGACTTAGAGTTGCGAATTTTTGTTTTTTCCTATATAATAGAAACTTGAAATACAGCTCGTAAACCAGGAGATGGAAATGGCTATTTTAACCGTAAACAATCTGACAAAAAGTTTTGGGGATACCGTCATCGTCGAAGACATCAGCTTTGAAATGCAAAAGGGCGACCGAATTGGTTTGGTAGGTGTCAACGGCAGCGGTAAAACTACCCTATTTAAACTTTTAACAGGTGAATATACACCCGACAAAGGCGGCATGGCCTATGCCAAAGAAAGCAAATTAGGCTACATGGAACAGCATGTCTGTAAAGATTTGGACCGCACAGCTTTTAATGAAGTTATGACGGTTTTTTCTGATTTGCTCTCTTTGGAGCAAGAACTGGAAAAAGTAAATCATCAGCTTTCTTCAGATAATCTTACCGCCGAGGAGATGAATCAGCTTATTCTCAAGCAAACCTCATACAATGACCGCTTTGTTAACGAGGGTGGTCTTACTTGCAGAGGACGCGCCAAAAGCACTTTAATTGGTTTAGGATTTGCTGAAAATCAAATTGAAAACCCTGTGGGCATTCTAAGCGGCGGTCAAAAAGCCAAATTGCAGTTGGCCAAAATGCTGCTGAGTGAAGCCAACCTTCTATTGTTGGATGAGCCGACCAACCACTTGGATATTAACTCCGTAGAATGGTTGGAAGAATTTTTAAAGAATTATCGTGGCAGTTATATTGTCATTTCGCACGACCGCTATTTTTTAGATAAAATTACAGAACGTACCTTTGAAATGGCTCATACTCATCTCACCTGCTACAAAGGAAATTATTCTAAATTTCTTGTCTTAAAAGAAGAAAAAATATTGACCGAACAGCGGGAATACGAAAGCCGCCAGAAAGAAATACAGCGCATAGAAGGCATTATTGAACAGCAAAAGCGCTTTAACCAAGCTCGAAATTATATTACGATTGCCAGCAAGCAAAAACAAATTGACCGTTTGGCAAAAGACCTTACAAAACCGGAAAATGATCCAAAATCCATTCGGTTTCAGTTTAAAGCCAGCAGGCGCTGCGGTGACGAGGCTTTGCTTGTGAAAAATCTAGCACTATCTTTTGGCAATCACCGGCTTTTTGAAAATGTCAATATGGATATTCGCAGAGGTGAAAAAATATTTTTGGTAGGACCGAACGGCTGCGGAAAAACTTCTCTGCTTAAAATCTTATTGAATCAATATCAGCCTGACTCCGGTTTCGTGAAATTCGGTGTGGATGTTGATCTTGGTTATTATCAACAATCACAAAGCGGACTGCATGATGAAAAAACGGTCATAGACGAAGTGTGGGATATGTATCCGACCATGACACAGACGGAGATTCGCAGTGCCTTAGCTATCTTTTTATTCCAAGGAGAAGATGTCTTTAAACCTGTCGGCGCTTTGAGCGGCGGCGAAAGAGCCAGAATTTTACTGCTGAAACTAATGCTTTCCAAAACCAATTTCCTTTTGTTGGACGAGCCGACCAATCATTTGGACATCGGTTCCTGTGAAGCTTTGGAAAACACTTTGACGGACTATGACGGCACTCTTTTGGTGGTTTCGCATGACCGCTACCTCATTAATAAATTGGCTGATAAAATTTATTATTTGGATAAAAACGGTGCCAAGCTTTATCAGGGCAACTATGACAGCTTTGTAGAACAGCGCGAACAGGAGAAATTAGACACCACATTGGCACAAGCGCAAAATAAAAATAATGATAATCAAAAAGAAGAAAAACAAATTAATTACAAATTAAAAAAAGAACGTGATGCCTTTTTACGAAAACAACGTGCGGCGCTTTCTAAATGTGAAAGAGAAATTGAGATAATAGATGAACAAATGACTGTCTTGACAGAAAAATTAAACGATCCTGTTTGGGCTGCCGACTATGAAAAAAGCATACAAATTTCAGAAGAAATGGCAGCCTTGCAAGCCAAATCAGATGCCCTATGGGAACAATGGGCCACCCTCAATGAAACTTTGGACAGCACATCAAATTTAAGTTAAAATTTTTATTCTAAAACAGAGTGAACTTATCAGCAGAATTTCGTTTCTGCCGATTGAATAATGGAGTGGTTATGAAAGTTAAAATTCGCACCTTAGGGTGCAAAGTGAATCAATATGAATCCGAAGTGATGATGTCACAGCTTTTAAACAATGGCTTTTTTAAAGCGGAATCTGAAGAACCCGCTGACATTATCATTATTAATTCTTGTACCGTGACAGCCGCCAGCGACAAAAAAGTCCGGCAAACGCTGCGGCATGAAAAGAAAGCAAATCCTGACGCAGTTGCAGTTTTGACCGGCTGTATGCCGCAGGCTTTTCCTGAAATCGCCGACCGTTTTTTAGATGCAGACATCATCATCGGTACCAAAAATCGTTCTATTTTACCCCACCATATTATGCATTATCTTTCTACGAAACAACGAATCGTCGATATTGCCCCTCATGAAAAGGGAGAAAAATTCGAGTCCATGCAAATTAGTTCTTTTGGGGAACGAACCAGAGCTTTTTTGAAAATCCAAGACGGCTGCAATCGATTTTGTTCTTATTGCATTATTCCCTATGCCCGCGGACGTGTCCGTTCAAAGGCTTTGGAGGATATCCGCCAAGAAACGCATATGCTCGCCCAAAACGGCTATCGTGAAGTGGTGCTGACTGGCATTAACCTTCCTGCTTACGGCGAGGATTTAGGCCTGCATCTGTGCGACGCTGTCGAAGCCGTCTGTGAAGAAGAAAAAATTATTCGCGTGCGCCTTGGTTCCCTCGAACCCGAACGCCTAACACCCGAGGTCATTGCAAGATTGGCCCAGCAGGAAAAGCTTTGCCCCTCTTTTCATCTTTCTTTGCAAAGCGGCTGTGACGACACTTTAAAACGTATGAACCGTCACTACACCACCAACGAGTATCGAAAAATCGTGGCTGATTTACGGAAGGCTTTTCAGAATGCGGCAATTACAACAGATATCATGGTCGGCTTTGCCGGTGAAACGGACGAAGAATTTCAGCAGTCGTTGGCTTTTGCGGAAGAAATTCAATTTTCGAGAGCGCATGTTTTTGCCTATTCCCGCCGTCCCGGTACAAAGGCCTACGATGCTCCCGGCCAAATTTCCAACAAAGTTAAAACCGAGCGCAGCCATCAAATGATTGCGGTTGTCACGCAGACGCAACGGAATTTTCACGAACAGCAAATTGGAAAAACCGAATCAGTCATTTTCGAGCAATTGTGCGGAGATAACATTTATGAAGGCTATACCATGAATTATACACCCGTACATGCTTTTTCACTTACAGATATTACAAAAGAAATCTTACCTGTAAAAAT
>OBXM01002064.1_pt1 | contig 9986 bp, 8 predicted proteins | sample 1538141 | NCBI WGS metagenome assembly OBXM01 (sample SAMEA2580153, study PRJEB22360) | human gut metagenome | biome: human gut; feature: human-associated habitat; material: faeces | place: Denmark | collected 2008/2010 | reverse complement strand
TCCTATTGTTTAACGGCGCCATCCGCCACACCGCTGACAATATATCTCTGTAAGAAAATATACAGTGCAATAATCGGGATAATGGTCACAAAAACAGCAGGGAAAATCAATTCCCAGGGATTTCCATATTGTCCGGAGGTCAGTTTAGCAAAATAGAGTTCGAGTGTAAGTGTCTTGACGCCCTCACTGTTTCCAATCACCAAAAACGGCAGCAAATAATCGTTCCAAATCCACATACTGTTGAGGACAATGACAGTGACGGTGATGTTTTTCAAAAGAGGAAATACCACTTTAAAAAACATCTGAAAGATATTGGCCCCGTCAATGATGGCCGCTTCTTCTAAAGACTGCGGGACACTTTTAATAAATCCATGATATAGAAAGACCGACATACTGAGTCCGAAACCACCGTACATGAAAATTAACCCGGGGGTATTTTTCAGACCAATTTTCTCAAAAAAATCCAAAAGAGGATACATTAGAGATTGGAACGGTATGAGCATGGCAGCGGTAAATCCCAGATACAACCCTACAGCCAGTTTGCTTTTACTGCGAACCATCACCCATGCGGCTAAAGAAGATACAAGAATCAGCAGTAATACTGAGCAAAAGGTGATGATAAAGGTAACACCAATCGATTTAAAAAAACTGATTTGCTCTGAGGCATTGCTGATATAAGCAAAAGACCATTCACGAGGCATAGCAATCGGTGTTTCCACAATTTCATTGTTGGATTTGAAAGAATTGAACAGTAGGATGACCAAGGGTGCTAGGGTGAATACGGACACAGCCGTGAGGATAATATAGATAACACCCTGTCCGATATTGCTTTTTTTACTGCCAGACATTATAATTCTACCTCCTTTTTCGAGGTAATAGAAACCTGAATTAATGTAACGGTTGCAATCAACAGGAAGAAAATAACCGCCTGTGCCTGTGCCAACCCATAGTCAGGGGGAGAGGCATCTCGGGTGGTTCTCAGAATCTGCATTGCCAACATTCTTGTCCCGAAATTACCGTCTGTCAATGCCACATTTTGGTCTAACAGCATAAAACATTTGGACAGAGTTAAAAAGAACACGATTGTAAAAGAAGGCATTAACATCGGTACTGTGATATGTCTGAATTTCTGCCAAACGTTGGCGCCGTCAATGGAGGCGGCTTCCGGTAAATCTTTGGGTATGTTATTAAGCCCTGTTGTATAAATAATCATCATATAGCCTGACATCTGCCATGTAAAAAGCAATACCAAGGCAAACAGAGCTTTTGTATTATCTTGCGTCATGTTTGTCAAAGCCGGAATTGAGATAAAGCCATTTTCTCCAAATAGAATTTTAGAAAAAACAATTTCAAAGATGAACTGCCAGATATAGCCTAGTGCCAGTCCTCCCAAAAGGTTGGGCAAAAAGAAAATCGTGCGGTAAGCTGCGGCACCGTGCTTTAACTGTGTGGCCAGCAGTGACAGGCATAAGGAAACTGCGTTAATCACAATAACGGCCACTACTGTAAACTTAATTGTGTATATAAAAGAATCCATAAATTTTTGTGAACGAAATGCTTTTATATAATTGTCGAATCCGACAAAGGATTCCCAAAAATGTTCTCCGCCTGCAAAATAGGTTCCTCTCCAACCGGTAAAAGAATAAACCACTCCGACCACAAAAGGTACCATAATTACCATGATAAACAAAATCAAAGCAGGAAGAGCCAACGGCAAGAATTTTTTGCGGTAATATCTGTCCATTTTGTCCTCCATAATAGAAAAGACCGCACAAGCTGCTAATCATTCTAAATTTAAATGAGACACTTGTACGGTCTTGCTCAGATTATTCTGGCTGATTTTTATTAAAATTTAGAAATTTTATTTCAGAATCATAAAATCGCAATTTGCATTAAGAAAGGTTCGCCATTTCTGACCAGCTTGAAATGAGATAATCGGCAATATCATCATAAGCTGTTTCCGGCCATTCGGCTTTATTTACATAGTTTTCCATCATATGCTGACCAAAAGTATCGGTAGACCAGCCAGCGGGGGCTCCGGCATAAGCATTGGTTAGGGTATTGCCCTCTGCCATATAAGAAATTATAGAATCTCCTAAGCTATAACCTGCGGATGTTTTTGTGGGGTCAGCGTTATAAGGGATAAAATTCATATTTTCAATTACGAATTTTTGGCCGGCTTCTGATGTGTTAAGCCACACCAAGAATTCTTGTGCCAATTCTTTTTCTTCGTCGCTGACTTTGTCATTGATGACATAGTAGTTGGGTACAAATACAGGGATGGATTTCAACATGTGGTCAACGGTTAAACCGTCTGCCTTAATATCTTCTTGGGTAAACGGCATTTTAATCGGCAGGAAAATTAAGCTTTCTGCGATATCAGGATTGGCTTTTACGATATTACCGTACGCCCAGTTGCCCTGTTTTATAAATACGGCCTTTCCGTTGGCAAAATTTGCTACGGAGGGATCATAACCGTTTGTAGTAGCATTAATTAAATCGGGTCCTCTGGGGGTTGTCGCATTTGAAGTTTTTAAATCCAAAGCTTGTGCATAAGCTTTAAAAGCGTTTTTGCCGGCCTCTAAATCTGCTTTTGTAGCAGCCTGCGCAGCCTCTGCGTTTTTAAAGACGGCGTCTACGGCGATATTTACAAAATGATCTCCGTAAGTCCATTTTTCAGAACCGGCGACAGAGAATACACCCTCTAAGTTGGCAGCTTTGCCGGATTTTTCAGCGGCAAGAGTAAATTCCTCTCCGCTTAATGTTACTTTGCCCGCAGTGCCTTCATGAATGTAAGCTTGCAAAGTATTGACCAAAGCTTCAAATTCATCATAGGTAGCTGTTTTAAAAGCAGCAATAAATTTGTCGATATTTTCTTTTCCAAATAAATCGCTTATCATTGCTTTATCAACGATATAGCCGTAACCCTCTACATTATAAGGGATACCATAATTTTTGTCCCCGCTTTTCAGGTGAAAACTCTCCGGAATGTCACTCACCAATTTCTTGAAGTCTTCGTTAGTAGCCGTGGATAAATCCATAGCAAATCCGCCTTCTACCCATTCCAGCAAGGCGTTGGAATTCATAGTAGAGAAAATAGCGGGTTTGTTTTTTGAGTTCATCTCCGTGCGAAGGGTATCGTCACTGTTGGTGCCGGAGCCCAAAGAAAAGACTTTGACCTTTTTGTTTTTTTCTTTAGCAAAAGCTTGTGCTGCAGCGTCCATAGCATCCGCATTTTCGCCTTTGGTGTTAAAAATATAGAGATCGTATTGTCCGTCATTTTTGTTGTCTGATGTGCTTTGTGTGCCTGAGCCGTCTGCTGTTTTCTTATCGTTTTTTTTAGATCCGCAAGCGGCAAAGGTTAAAATAATGGATGCGGCCAAAAACAACGACAAGAACTTTTTTGCTTTGTTCATGTGAATTTTACCTCCTAGAAATCGAGAGCGATTTATATCCCAATCAAGAGTAATGGATTTTTAACCCTCGTAAATGAATTGTCTTTGGCTAGATTATACACCTTACCTGTTTTTATGTCAATCGTTTACATAGATAATTTTTATATTTTAACGATGAATTACTTGATTTTATTAGATGATATTCTAAAACAAGTGCCTTTTAAAATACAAATTCACTGTCTACCATGCTTTTTTCGTGTAGATTCTCGTTCAACCAATGTAATCGGTAAAGTTACTTTTGAAGGAACAATTTCGTTATTGGCAATTTTATCGACATATTCAATTGATAGCTGCGCCATTTCTTTGACAGGTTGATGAATGGTGGTGATCGTGGGGGTTGTTAGTGCGGCAATGGATACATCGTCAAATCCTACCAAACAAAGGTCTTCCGGAACCTTACGGTTCATTTTATGACACACCTGTATGACCTGAGCGGCGATTAAATCACTGCTGGCAAAGATTCCGTCTACTTCAGGATATTCAAGCAAAGCTTGTTTAATATAGTCATGATATTTCATTGTTCCATAAGCGGTTTGATTGGTCATGACGACCTTATTGGATATTTTTTTACTGTTGCAAACATCGGTAAAACCCTTGGCTCGTCTGTCGGCAGGCATATCTTTGCCGGCAATGCCGCCAAAGTGTAAAAGCTGTTTACAGCCGCAGTCTATCAGGTGTTCAGCGGCTATTTTTCCGCCTTGATAATTGTCGCACTGTATGCTGACAGCAATAGAATCATCCTCTTTTTCTAAATTTAAAATAGGGATTTTCAAGCTGGAAAATTTCTCGGCATCCAGATATTTGCTGCATAATATAATGCCTGAAACACGGTTGGATAGACACATTTCTATATATTCCATTTCCTTTTTCGGTTCATCCTTAGAATTGCAAAGCAAAATCTTATAGCCTTTTTGGGCAGCGGCATTTTCCAAATGGCTGATTAATTTCGAGAAAAAAGGATGAGATACATGCGGCACAATGACTCCGATGGTATTGCTGTGTTTTTTCGTCAGCGCTCTTGCCAGTTCATTCGGACGATAATTTAACTCCTGCATTACACGAAAAACCGTTTCTTTTGTTTTATTGCTGATATACCCTCGGTTGTTAATCACTCTTGAAACAGTTGTTGTCGTCACGCCCGCTTTTTTCGCAATGTCCTTTAGTGTTGGCATTTCTTTCTCCTTTATAAAAATGATTTGATAGATGTAATCGTTAACATTTTTATCTTTGCATATATTAATTAATTGTTATCATTATAACAGAATTTAAAGCTGTTTTTCAACAAAAGAGATATATAGTTTTTCTTATGTCCGAAAAAATGATTTTTTTGTCAGTTGATTTACTTTCTATTTTTGTAGTTGACAATTTCTATGCAATGCCTTATTTTAAATATATGATAACCGTATGACATATATCTATTTGTTGATGAGGAGAAATACAATGAAAAAGATTAATAATGAAATTATGCTCATTACCTATTCTGATTCTATGGGGCAGAATTTAAAAGATTTAAAACATGTGTTGGATAATATTATCGGTAATGCAGTAGGAGGCGTACATTTATTGCCCTTTTTTCCGTCCTCCGGTGACCGGGGCTTTGCGCCGATTGACTATCATGAGGTTGATCCTGCCTTTGGAAGTTGGAAGGATATTCGAGCAATTTCAGAAAAGTATTATTTAATGGCTGACTATATGATTAACCATATCTCAGCTAAAAGCAAATATTATCAAGATTTTCTCCAAAATAAAGAGAATTCTCCGTACAAAGATCTTTTTATCCGTTATAAAGACTTTTGGGAAAACGGTGAACCTACAGAAGAACAGGTAGACTTAATCTATAAAAGAAAACCAAGAGCCCCGTACGTGACGGCAGAATTTGCAGACGGTACAAAAGAAAAATTGTGGTGTACCTTTGATGAAGAGCAAATTGACATCAATTGCACATCGGAAACAGGCAAAAAATTCATTCGGGATAATCTTGAATTTTTGGCTTCGCAGGGTGTTTCGATTGTTCGCTTGGACGCTTTTGCCTATGCTACCAAAAGACCCAACACAACTTGTTTTTTTGTGGAACCGGATGTTTGGGAGTTGTTAGAATACGTGGATGATATACTAAAGCCGCATCAAGTCACTCTGCTGCCCGAAATCCATGAGCATTATACTATGCAGCAAAAAATTGAATCCAAAGGCTTTTATGTCTATGATTTTGCGTTGCCGATGTTACTGTTAAACGCTTTGTATTATGGACAAAGTCAATATCTAAAGAACTGGCTTACTATTTGTCCCCGTAAACAGTTTACCACCTTGGATACTCATGACGGCATTGGTGTTGTCGATGTAAAAGATTTAATGCCGGATGATGAGATTAAGAAGACGCAGGAGGATATCTATCAGTTTGGAGCCAATGTAAAGAAAATTTACAGCTCGGCTTCTTATAACAATCTGGATATTTATCAGGTGAATTGCACCTATTATTCAGCATTGGGCAACAACGACAAGGATTATTTGATTGCCCGTGCCGTACAGTTTTTTGCTCCGGGAATTCCGCAGGTTTATTATGTTGGCATGTTGGCAGGTAAGAACGATTTGGAATTGCTTGAAAAAACAAGGGTTGGTCGAGATATTAACCGTCATTATTATTCTATTGATGAGATTGAACAAGAAATCAAACGCCCTGTTGTGGATTCCTTACTCTCTCTTATGCGTTTCCGGAATACATGCAATGCCTTCAACGGTGAGTTTGAGCTTGCCGATACTGACGATTCTTCTCTGCACATTATCAGAAAAAACGCCTCTGATTTTGCTGAATTAAAAGTGAATTTTAAAGAAAAAACGCTCTCAATCCATTATACAGACAACAATGGGAAGGGTAAGAAGAAAGAGTTTATGTCATTTTAAAATAGGAATTGAAAAATGTAAGCTATACACTTCTGTACAATAGAGTGGGAGTACACGAATACATACATGGAGGATGTCAAGCATGAATGGTAGGCTTTAATACTATTTTTTACAGTGCAAACAAATCAGCCATCCATGAGATTCATAGCAAAAATTTACAAGACAAAATTTTGCGAATATCTATTTTAATAAATCAGGATTAGAGATTTATCTATACATTCATAGACAGGATAGGCAGGACCGTATTTTTTGGGAGTCATCGTCAACTTCAAAGAAATACATTCTGCCTTTATTTCTTCTCACCTGTGGAGTATTTATTGTAGTACTACACACCAGAATAAAAACAATCAGCAGAGATTCTTGACGTGGCGGATAAGAATCCTATATAATAGAATAATACGAATAAATTTTTGCTCCTTGACAGGCAGAACCAGTCTGGGAGTAAAATCATAAGAATAGGAAAAATTAGGCCAAGTTATCGTTTGAATTTGTCCGTTTGGTATAATCGAAAAGGTGGAATATGTTAAATCAATTTTCAAGAACTCAGCTTTTGCTGGGTCAAAAGGGTATGCAGAGACTGTCAGAGGCTAGAGTCGCTGTTTTTGGAATCGGGGGTGTCGGTGGTTATACAGCAGAAGCCTTGGCACGAAGCGGTGTGGGCACCATTGACTTAATTGATGATGATAAGGTCTGTTTAACCAATATCAACAGACAGATTATTGCCACCAGAAAAACGGTGGGGAAATATAAAGTTGATGTTATGGAAGAGCGTATTCACGATATCAATCCGCAGGCAGTAGTTCATAAACATCAGTGTTTTTATCTGCCTGAAAATGCGGAGGAATTTCCTTTCGCAGAATATGATTACATTGTAGATGCAGTGGATACTGTAACGGCTAAACTGGACATGATTGTGCGCGCACAGAACGTGGGCACGCCCGTGATTAGCTGTATGGGTGCAGGCAATAAGCTTGACCCCACCAAACTCAAGGTGGCGGATATTTATCAAACGGAAATGTGTCCGCTTGCCAGAGTGATGCGCAAAGAATTAAAAAAACGCGGTATCAAACAGCTAAAAGTTGTTTACTCCACAGAGGAAACCGTTCGCCCACTGGAAGATATGTCGATTAGCTGCCGCAATCATTGTATTTGCCCGCCGGGTACACAGCGTAAATGTACGGATAGAAGAGATATTCCGGGCAGTGTTTCTTTTGTGCCGTCAGTAGCGGGTCTGCTAATTGCGGCAGAAGTGATTAAGGACATTGCCGGAGAAAGAGAAGAAAACGATGATTAAAAATATAGTGTTCGATATGGGAAATGTGCTGATTTCTTTTGACCCTGAACATTTTTTAGATGTATTTGTGCAGGATTCCGATGATAAAGAGTTGCTGTTTAAAAAAGTCTTTCATTCCTTGGAATGGCTAAAAACAGATTCAGGAGAATTGACGGTGCCGCAGGCGATAGCTTTGGTACAGGAAAAAGTCCCCCAGCGTTTGCACCAAGCCGTAGAAGATTTATTTCTTCGTTGGATTGAGCACAGCGAACCCAATCAGGAAATGGAAAAACTGGTGACGGAGCTTAAAGAAAAAGGTTATCACCTCTATCTGCTTTCCAATATTAGCAGCTACTTTCATGAATTTAAACACCGTATATCGGTATTACAGCATATGGACGGAGTTTTTGCATCGGCAGATTACCACATGATGAAGCCGTATCCTGAAATTTACGAAACTTTTTTGCAGACCTATCGCCTAAACGCAGAGGAATGTTTTTTTGTCGATGACCTACCTCTGAACATTGCTGGCGCCGAAAAGGTTGGCATTAAGGGTGCGGTTTTTCATGGTGATGTAGCTTATCTAAGGCAAGAACTACAAGAAGAAAAAATAATTTAAACAGTAGATAGATAAAGATCTGTAAAAACACCTCTAGTGGATTTATGTCCAGATAGGTGTTTTTTTGCGGATTTTTTTATTGTATATTAATAAACATTCTTTATTTTAAAACGCTAAAACGCTGGAAATTTGAATTCAATAGAATGAAAATTAAAATAGTTTTATATTATTTGGCTAATAAAAAATATATAAAACCTAAAATTTTGACACTTAAATCAAAAAAAGTGCCTGTTAATTTAAAATCTAAATCGTTATAATTGTTTTAGATAATAAATCGTTGTATTAACCATCGGTTTTATGAATTCTGTACAGGAACCAGCAAAAAACATGAACGAGGAGGAGTTGGATTGGATTGGGTCAGGGTAAAAAGAAAACTGATTGACCAAAGGTATTTATTGTTGATGGTGATTCCCGGAATCATTTGGATGCTTATATTTAACTACACACCAATGTATGGCGTTATCATCGCTTTTAAGGACTATAAGATTACCAAACCCATTTCAGAAGCAGAGTGGGTGGGACTGAAACATGTGATAGAATTTTTTCAAGACAGTCGATTTTGGCTGATTTTAAAAAACACGTTGGGAATCAGTTTCCTAAAGCTGATTATTGGTTTTCCTCTTCCGATTTTATTCGCAATTATGCTGAATGAAATTCGGAACAATCGGTTTAAAAAGGGTATCCAGACAATTTCGTACTTACCACACTTCCTTTCTTGGGTTGTTTTGGGCGGCATTATGATTACATGGCTTTCTGAAAGCGGATTGGCAAACGAACTGCTTCTGGAATTGGGGATTATCAAGGAACCCATACCTTTTATGGCAAAGGCAGATTACTTTTGGGGAGTTGTCATTATTTCAGAAATTTGGAAAGAGCTGGGGTGGAACGCAATTATCTATTTAGCGGCTATTTCCGGCATTGACCAATCCATGTATGAGGCAGCCACAGTGGATGGCGCCGGGAGGTGGCGCAAAATATGGAACATCACATTGCCCAGTATTGTCGGCACCATTACTATTTTATTGATTTTGGCCGTAGGCAATATGATGAATTCTAACTTTGACCAAATCTTCGTCTTAAAAAATACACTAAATGCAGATGCCAGCGATGTGATTGATATTTTCGTTTATCGTATGGGGATTCAATCCGGACGCTTTTCATTTGCCACGGCAGCAGGACTTTTTAAATCTGTTACGGCTGTGATTTTATTGGTCAGTACGAACTTTATTGTAAAAAAAATCAATAATACGTCGCTATTTTGATAGGGCAGGGGGAGAAAAAATGAAACGGAACAGAAGAACTGGAGCGGAGATGACCTTTGATATTATCAATGTTCTGTTCATGCTGATAATTTGCTTTGTACTGCTTTATCCGATATGGTATACCGTGGTGCATTCGTTTAATGACGCTACTGACGCAATGATGGGGCACTTATATTGGTGGCCGAGAAAGTTTAGTTTGGATAGCTATAAAGCTGTTTTTAAAAGCAATGAGATTTTTACTGCTTTTGGTATTACCGCGGCAAGAACTTTAATTGGTACACTAGCTAGTGTGTTCTTTACTGCTATGGTGGCATATGGACTTTCTAAGACGGAATTAATCGGCAGAAAATTTTTTATGAGCATGGGCATTGTAACAATGTTTTTTTCAGGAGGATTAATCCCTACCTTTTTACTTATTAAAAATTTGAATCTGTTGGATAATTTTCTGGTTTATATTCTTCCGGCACTATTCAGTTTTT
>OBXM01002059.1_pt1 | contig 10006 bp, 8 predicted proteins | sample 1538141 | NCBI WGS metagenome assembly OBXM01 (sample SAMEA2580153, study PRJEB22360) | human gut metagenome | biome: human gut; feature: human-associated habitat; material: faeces | place: Denmark | collected 2008/2010 | reverse complement strand
AACAGCGATTCGCCCAGCCATGTTATCGGATTTTATGCATAAATCATAAAAAATCGGGATTAGTTCAGGCGGCAGATTGTCGACACAAAAGAACCCGATATCTTCTAAAGCGTGCATCGCTCTTGTTTTACCCGCACCACTCATGCCGGTTACAATGACAAATTCCATTTTACCCATTCCTTTCTGAAGCAAACATACGATGTGTTTCTTATGATTCTTTATTTACCTTGAATTTTGACTTCGCACTCTAAAGAAACTCCTTTTTTATCGAGAACCGTTTGCTTGACTTTCTCAATCAGGTCGCAGACATCTTGGCAGGAAGCATTGCCGTTGTTGACTATAAATCCGGCGTGCTTTTCACTGACCATGGCATCGCCGCAGGCAGTGCCTTTCAAGCCGGATTCTTCGATTAAAGCGGCGGCATAATAGCCTTCTGGACGTTTGAAAATGCTGCCGGCACTGGGCATATCATAAGGTTGTTTTGATTTGCGGCGATTCATCAAATCGTCCATAGTGGCTTGAATGTCTTCCGACCGTCCGTGGGCAAGTTCTACTTCAGCACCCAATATGATGAAATCTGTACCGGTAAACATACTTCTGCGGTAAGAAAAATTGAGTTCATCTTTAGATGCAGTAAGAATCTCACCTTTTCGATTCATATACTGCACAGAAGCTACAATATGAGCCATTTCACCTCCATAAGCACCTGCATTCATCCTTACCGCACCGCCCAGTGTACCGGGGATCCCTGCTGCAAATTCCAGACCGGTCAATGACGCATTATATGCTGCACTTGCCACCTTTGACAAAAGCACTCCCGCCTGGGCAGTCACCCTTTCGCCCTCTACCCGGACGTCATTCATCTTTTTAAAAATCTGAAGAACAACTCCCCGGAATCCACCGTCACCAACAAGAAGATTGCTTCCATTTCCTACAATATAATAAGGAACATTCTCTTTCCGGCATACTGCGAGTATCCCCCGGATCTCTTCCACTGACTGTGGTGTGACAAAATAATCTGCCGGTCCGCCCACACGGAAAGTCGTATGTCTGCACATCGGCTCATCTCTCAAAATATTTTCTTCCTTCGTAATCGTACACAGACTGCTGTATAAATCCATATATTTTTACTCCATTTCTTTTCTGTTAAGTGCTGTAAACATCATACACCACGCCACATTTAAAGTAAAGCCACCCTTTTCATAAAATAGGCTGAGAAAAGCGACTCAAAGCAGAATCTGCATCATTTTGTAAAAGCAGCAGATCCAAAATAACAGTTCACACTCGCCGGACTGTGCCGCCACTTGCAAATCACCTGAAAAAAGTGTATACTAATCGAGTATATCTAAATTGACTTTTATCATACAAAAGGAGTGATTATTTCAAGTGGACGCGAGTGACACTTTCCAACTGATTATATTGATTATCCTGCTGATTCTTTCAGCATTTTTTTCATCTAACGAGACAGCACTGATGGCGGTGAATAAGATCCGTCTCCGTTCCCTTGCAGACGAGGGAAACAAGCGTGCTGCCATGGTTCTTGATATTACGGAGAATCATACCCAGAAGATGCTCAGTGCCATACTGATCGGCAACAATATCGTGAACATCTCTGCCTCTTCGCTTGCTACTTCACTTGCCTATCATTTTGGCGGTTATATGGTCAGTATCGCAACCGCTGTACTGACTGTTGCGATCCTCGTATTCGGAGAGATTACCCCGAAGAATTATGCAACGATCAACGCAGAAAAGGTCACGCTACGTTATATTCCATTTTTCAAGTTTTTTATGACGGTCATGACACCTTTCATCTTCATCATTAATTTATTCTCCCGTGTGATCATGCTGATCATGCATGTTGATCCTGATGCCGTGAATAACGCAATGACTGAAGAAGAGCTTCGTACAATCGTAGATGTCAGCCACGAGGATGGCGTGATTGAATCCGATGAAAAGGAAATGATCTACAATGTATTTGATCTGGGAGATGCCAACGCCAAAGATATCATGGTTCCAAAAGTCCATGTCACCTTTGCCAGTGTAGACAATACTTATGAAGAACTGATCGATATTTTCCGTGAAGATAAGTTTACCCGTCTTCCGGTCTACGAGGAAACGCAGGACAACATCGTCGGTATCATTAATATGAAGGATCTGCTTCTTTATGATGCAAATACCGAGTTTCATATGAAAGATTTTCTTCGTGAGCCGCATTTCACTTACGAATATAAAAATATTTCTGAATTACTCGTTGAGATGAGGGATTCTACCTTTAATATTGCCATCGTGCTGGATGAATATGGCGAAATGGCAGGACTCATCACACTGGAGGATATTCTGGAAGAGATCGTTGGTGAGATCCACGACGAGTATGATGAAAAAGAAGATGAACTGGTTCAGCAGATTTCTGACCGGGAATATATCATTGAAGGTTCTATGAGCCTGGATGATGTGAACGATCATCTGAATACAAAGCTGGAGTCCGAAGATTATGATTCTCTCGGCGGATTTATTATCGAACATCTTGATCGTCTCCCGGCGACCGGAGATGAAGTGATGACGGAGGATGGCATCCGGCTCGTCGTTGAAAAACTGGATAAGAACCGCGTAGAAAGCGTTCATATTTATTTACCGGAATCCGATGTAACTGCTTCTGATACGCATACAGAGACTGCAGCCGTTTCTTCTGATGATTCTTCTGAGCAGAAAGTTTCTTCCGAAAATGAAGTGTAAGCCTCTGATATAAAAATACAGCACCTGTAGTGGATTTATTTCCACCAGGTGCTGTATTTTATTACCAAAGTATGCAAGAGAAGCTGCCTGCGGCAGATTCTCTGAATTACGCGATGACTCGCAAAGAATCTTTCTTATAGTTCTGCCAGTTCTTTCAGTGCCTCTACTGCTGTCAGAATTTCCTTCTCTGTATTATAGTGGGAAAAGCTGAACCGTACCGCTCCCTGTTCCACTGTCCCCAGTGCCTCATGCATGAGCGGTGCACAGTGAACTCCCGGTCTTGTTGAAATCCCATACTCTGTGAATAAGGCATCACTGAGTTCTGCCGAATCAACATCCTCAAAATTAAGCGTCACGATGGGACAGCGTTCTTTCCCGGAAAAATCGCCATATACGATCACCCCTGGAATTTTTCTGACTTTTTCATAAAATTCCCACATCAATGCCTGTTCTTTTTCGCGGATCGTACCAATCCCGGTTTCCGTCAGATAATCCAGTGCTGCGTGCAGGCCTGCGATCCCATGTGCATTTAATGTTCCTGCCTCTAAAGCAGTGGGCATCTGCCGGGGATGCCTTTTACTATATGACTGTACTCCACTTCCGCCACTTTTCAACGGACGGATCTCAATCCCCTTTTTTACATAAAGTCCACCTGTTCCCTGCGGTCCAAGCAGTCCTTTATGACCGGTAAAGCAGAGAACATCGATCTGCATCTGCTTTACGTTGATTGGAAATACTCCCGCTGTCTGAGAAGCATCCACGATAAAGAGCAGTCCATGCATCTTTGCTATTTTTCCGATTTTCGTCAGATCCAGCAGATTCCCGGTCACATTTGAGCCATGCGTGCAGATGATCGCCCGGGTATTTTCACGGATCGCATTTTCCATCTCTTCATAAGAAATGCATCCCTTTTCATCACTCTTCAGAATTGTCAGTTCTGTTCCTTTTTCTTCCATTTCATACAGGGGACGCAGAACCGAGTTATGTTCCAGTGCCGTTGTGATAATATGATCGCCCGGATAAAAGAGTCCTTTGATGGCAAGATTCAGGCTTTCTGTTGAATTTGCAGTAAACGCGACCTGCTCCGCATGGTCTCCGCCAAAAAACTCTACCAGTTTTACTCTTGTATCATAGATGATCCGGGATGCATCCAAAGACGCATGATATGCCCCTCTTCCTGCATTTCCTATTGATTCCAGTGCTTTCACCACAGCCTGCACTACCTGTGGTGGTTTCCGCATCGTAGTTGCCGCATTATCCAAGTAAATCATTTCCGCATCTCCCTTCCTGTTGGATTTTATTTTAATATGTATTTCCCACAAAATCCATAGGTTTTTGAAAACTCTTTCCTTGTATTCGATCAGCTTTTTCTTCTGCCAGCACTTTTCCTTTCATTCTGTCAGTTCCTTTCCTCACCGGCTTTGACCTTTTCTGCCTGTTTTTCATATAATATATAGAAAAGATCCATCAACGGAGAAATAACTATGCCTTATTCTATTATGCTTGATGCAGGACATGGAGGTCGTGATCCGGGTGCTGTGTATAATGGCCGTCAGGAAAAAGACGATGCACTTGCCCTGACACTCGCCATCGTAGGACTGCTTCAGGAAAGAGGAATTGATATTCTTTATACCCGTACCACTGATATTTATGAATCCCCTTATCAGAAAGCCATGGAGGCAAATATCGCAGGGGTTGATTTTTTTATTTCCATTCACCGCAATTCTTATCCAACTGACAATACTGTTTCCGGTGTGGAATCTCTGATCTATGATAAATCCGGTATCAAATATAAAATGGCTCAAAATATCAACGATCAGCTTGAATCCGTCGGTTTTGTCAACTTAGGAGTCAAGGAACGTCCCGGACTGGTCGTTCTCCGCCGTACCCAGATGCCTGCAGTTCTTGTCGAGGTCGGATTCATTAATTCTGATGTTGATAATCAGATTTTTGATAATAATTTTAATGATATTGCTCTCGCCATCACCCAGGGGATTCTCGATACACTGGATCTTGGAGGCGAAATTGATAACGATGTGATACAGCCTTTTTATTCTGTTCAGACCGGAGCTTTCCGCAACCGGACTTATGCCAACCGCCTGCTGGGAGAACTTCGATCCCAGGATTTTCCTGCAGAACTTTTAGAAGGGAATGACCTGTACCGAGTGAATGTCGGTTCTTTTGAGACACTGGATGAAGCTGTTGCTATGGAACGAAGGCTGAAAAGAGCGGGGTATCAGACCGTGATCGTGATACTGTAAATTGAACCTTCCGAAAAAACCGAGCGTACTCTTGATTTTTATTAATGACAGTATTATAATATCGGCATAGAAACGCTACGGTCTTCAACCGCAAGAGGAATGGAGGATTTAATACAATGGAAAAAAAGAACATTGACTGGAGTAATTTAGGTTTCGGTTATGTACCAACAGACAAAAGATTTGTTGCAAATTTTAAAAATGGAAGCTGGGACGAGGGAGCCCTGACAGAAGATTCTAATATTGTGATGAGTGAGTGTGCAGGAGTTCTTCAGTATGCTCAGACAGTTTTCGAAGGAATGAAAGCTTATACAACAGAAGACGGACGTACTGTTATCTTTCGCCCGGACCTGAATGCATCCCGTTTCGCAGATTCTGCAAAGCGTCTTGAGATGCCTGCATTCCCGGAAGATAAATTCGTTGAAGCAGTTGTCGATACTGTAAAGGCCAATGCAGCCTATGTACCGCCCTACGGATCAGGTGCTTCACTTTATATCAGACCTTATATGTTCGGTATCAGCCCGGTTATCGGAGTAAAGCCTGCAGAAGAATATCAGTTCCGTGTATTTACTACACCAGTTGGTCCTTATTTCAAAGGCGGTGTTAAGCCTCTGACCATCTGCGTGTCTGATTTTGACCGTGCTGCTCCGCATGGAACAGGACATATCAAAGCCGGACTGAACTATGCTATGAGCCTTCATGCCATCGTAACAGCCCATGCAAATGGATTTGATGAGAATATGTACCTTGATTCTGCTACGAGAACTAAAGTAGAGGAAACTGGCGGAGCTAACTTCCTGTTCGTCACAAAAGACGGTACAGTTGTTACACCTCACTCCTCAACAATTCTTCCTTCTATCACAAGACGTTCTCTGATGTATGTGGCAGAGCATTATCTTGGATTGAAAGTAGAAGAGAGAGATGTATACTTTGATGAGGTAAAAGATTTCGCAGAATGTGGACTTTGCGGAACTGCTGCCGTAATCTCTCCTGTAGGAAAAGTTGTAAACCACGGTGAAGAGATCTGCTTCCCAAGTGGAATGGAGAAAATGGGACCAGTTACCCAGAAACTTTATGATACTCTCAGAGGCATCCAGATGGGACAGATCGAAGCTCCTGAAGGATGGCTGAAAGTCGTAGATGTAGAGTAATCTCCCCATCTTATTACCTGTATAATCCAAAAGCGGATAACCTGTTCTCAACAGATCAGGTATCCGCTTTTTCAGTCTTTTCCGTCTTCTTTTCAATCTTCTATTCCGTCTTTCGGAACTCATCCCATGCCGCATTCAGAATCTCCGGCTTTGTCACAAGCTGCCATGCTCCCTCGGCCATACATTCAGCCGCATAGAACATACCTTTCTGCCCGATACTCATTCCCACCTGTGCAGTAGCTGCCCAGTGGTGAAGCGGTGTTCCTTTACACATGGCTGCCGCACTGAGCATGATCGTCGGAACAGTATGGCTCACATCTGACACGTCCGTTCCGATTGCCAGTGGAACCGGCTGATCCTCCAGTGGTTCAAGGCCGGTGAAATATTCCCCATGATTTTCAAATCCGGCTTCCTTTGATATTTCAGCCGCAAATGCAATCTCATCTTCCGTATAAACCGGTGTCGGGATCTTTTTCATTTCCTCATAAAAGGTTTCCGCAAGCACACGGTTCGTCTTCATCTCTTTATTGCAGGTGACATGCTCAATCTCCACTCGCGTCCCGGTCATCAGTGCTGCTCCCTTTGCACAGTTATCCACACGCTCCGACGCATCTTTCGTCTTTTTCCACAGACATGAGCGGATAAAATAATTCGTTGAGGCAAAAGGTGGAACAATATTAGCCGGACCATCTGTATTTGTATAAGTATAATGCATTCTTACATCATCTGCCACATGTTCCCGCAGATAATTCACTCCCACATTCATCAGTTCAGCCGCATCCAAAGCACTTCTTCCTTTTTCAGGAAATCTTGCCGCATGTGCCGCTATCCCGTAAAACTTATAATTTTTAATATCCTGGGCCTGCCAGATATCATAACTGACACGGTTTCTGTCAAATGGATGCCATGTAACTGCCGCAGATAGCTCATCGAATACCCCCTGCTCATTCATACGGATCTTTCCGATGACGATTTCTTCCGCAGGGCAGCCATAGACACGAACCGTTCCTGAAATCTGTTCTCTTTCCATCCGTTCCTTCAGTGCCACTGCCGCACCGGCACACGCCGTACCTAAAAGATTATGTCCACACCCATGTCCCGGACCTTCTTTTGGACAATGCCGGCTCACCGGCTCCTGTGCAAGCCCCGGAAGTGCATCATACTCCGCAAGGAAACCAATGATCGGCTGCCCCGATCCCCACTCAGCTACAAAAGCAGTCCTGAAACCTGCCAGTTCCCACTTTACAGTAAATCCTTCCTGTTCCAGAAAATCAGCTAAAGCACGAGAAGACTGCTCCTCGTGCTTCGATAATTCCGGATGCTGAAAAATATAATCTGAAACTTCTGTCATCTTATCTTTAAGCTTATCTCTCATCATCCCGGTTATTCACATAATCCTTCCTGTTCAAAGATCTTAACCACACCATCAACATATTTTTCACAGATCTCATCCGATGCGGCTTCGACCATTACACGGATCACCGGTTCTGTACCACTCTCACGAACCAGAATCCGTCCGTCACTTCCAAGCTCTTCAGCAGTCTGCTCGATTGCCTTCTGTACTGCTTCATTATCCAAAGCAGTCCTTTTATCCTTTACACGTACATTTTTCAAAAGCTGTGGGAAAATCTTCACTTCATCTGCCAATGTTCCAAGACTCTGCTTCTTTTCAAGGATTGCTTCCATGACCATCAGAGAAGTCAGGATACCGTCACCGGTACGTGCATGCTTGCTGAAAATAATATGACCGGACTGCTCGCCACCGAGAACATATCCATTCTGAAGCATATTCTCATATACATACTTATCTCCAACCGCAGTCTGCTCATACTTCATGCCGATCTTATCACATGCTTTATAGAGTCCGAGATTGGACATGATCGTTGTAACAATCGTATGATCTGCCAGGCGTCCCTGCTCCATCAGATACTTTCCGCATACATACATAATACGGTCACCATCTACAACATTTCCATTTTCATCTACAGCAATACATCTGTCTGCATCTCCATCATAGGCAAATCCTACATCCAGCTTCTTCTCCTTTACAAATGCCTGAAGTACTTCGATGTGGGTCGATCCGCAGTTCGTATTGATATTCACACCATTTGGTTCATTATTAATAACATAAGTCTTCGCTCCAAGTGCATCAAAGACACTCTTTGCGATACTGGAAGAACTTCCATTCGCACAGTCAAGTCCTACCTTCATATCTTTAAAAGAGCGTGTAGCAAGGGCAATCAAGTGTCCTATATAACGGTTTCTTCCTGCTGCATAGTCAACAGTACGTCCAATATTTTCTTTTGTCGCCAGCGGTACTTCCCCAATCTTGCCATCAATATAAGCCTCAATTTTTTCTTCTACCTCTGCTTCCATCTTATGTCCGGCACTGTTGATCACCTTGATACCATTATCATAATACGGATTATGGCTGGCGGAAATCATAAGCCCACAATCAAAGTCTTCTGTTCTTACCACGTAAGACACACTCGGTGTTGTCGTAACATGAAGAAGATATGCATCTGCTCCTGAAGCCGTCAGTCCTGCTGCCAGTGCATACTCAAACATATAACTGCTTCTTCTCGTATCCTTGCCGATCACGATCCTTGCCTTATGCTCCTGCCCGAAATACCAGCCAAGATAACGTCCTACTTTAAAAGCATGCTCAACCGTCAGAACTACATTTGCCTCTCCACGAAAACCGTCTGTTCCAAAATACTTACCCATAATACATTTCCTTTCCTGCAATCTCTTTTAATATGTATATTCAGGTCTTTTTCTGTCGCGACCTGCGATTGCAATTCCCCCAGATCTTTTTCTAAAATACTTCAGACACACCTTAGATGTTTTCATTATATAACCATTACAAATCATTTACAAGTATTTCTTTTTTGTTACATAAAGTTCCGATATATACAAATTTTTTCTGTTATTCCGCTTAATTTGACACTCTTTACGAAATTCTCATTTTCATGTATACTTGAATCAGTTTTAAATGGAGGTTTTAATAAATGATCAAATTAATTGCAAGTGACCTTGACGGAACACTTCTTCAGGATGGTACCCAGGAGCTTACTCCCCGTGCAATCAGCCTGATTCATTCACTGACACAGAAAGGGATTTATTTCGTAGCCGCAAGTGGTCGCCAGTATACTAATGAGCGAATCGTATTTGATAAGATCAAAGATGAAATTTCTTATATTGGAGAGAACGGCTCAATCTGTATGCATCAGGGCAAACTTATTTTCCGCGGAACGATCAGAGATGACCTTGCTTACCGGATCATCCGGGAAGTGAAGAAATCTGATCATTTTGAAATCATTGTCTCCAGAGAAGATACCTGCCTGATTGAAGACCGGAATCCCGAATTTGTAGACCACATTGTCAATGTTATGCACAATAAAACAGAGATTGTCGAAGATCTCAGCCAGATCAATGGTCCGTTCCTCAAGATTGCTATCTGCAATATGATCGATGGACCTGATGTCCTGAATGCATACTTAAAGCATCTTCAGAGTATTTTTGGCTCTGAGATTAAGATCGTAACTTCCGGAACTATCTGGATTGATTTTATTGCACCGGGTACAAATAAGGGAGCTGCACTGAAGCATCTTCTGAAAGTTCTCGATATCACCCCGGAGGAATGTATTGCCTTTGGCGATCAGTATAATGATATTGAAATGCTGGAACTGGTCGGCACAGGTTATGCCATGGCTAATGCCGCTCCCGGAGTTGCAGATCACGCTGATGCGGTGACATCTTCCGTTGAGGATGTTCTTGAGAAGATCTTATTGGATGTAAATTTGTAGTTGTTGGAATGATACGCTTGTAAAGCAAAAGACTTCTTTATGGCGAAGCGGACGC
>OBXM01002057.1_pt1 | contig 10033 bp, 9 predicted proteins | sample 1538141 | NCBI WGS metagenome assembly OBXM01 (sample SAMEA2580153, study PRJEB22360) | human gut metagenome | biome: human gut; feature: human-associated habitat; material: faeces | place: Denmark | collected 2008/2010 | reverse complement strand
ATTTGAGGACATTTTCATTTGTGGTTACTTAGGACATTATCATATTTGGTTTATAAGAAGCGCTGAACGAAACCTGAATTAGTTGACAAAATTGTAAAAATATGATATATTATCTTTCAATAAAAGGGAGTAGCGAACCATCATCCGATGGATTTTAAATCGTCTTCTTGGTGTTTTTATAAGCACCCGTATAAAATGAAATGTGCAAGACTTTTATTGTGGCAGGAACTACCACGGTAAGAGTCTTTTTCTTTTCTTCATAAAGGAAGTTCCAGCCACGCACGAAAACTTTTAGTTGTCGTCAGACAGGAAGGAGAATCAGTATGGAAGAAGAGAGAAGAAAACAGGAAGTAGAAGAGGCGATCGCCGCCGCAAACCGTGTGCTCATGAATCTGAGACAGGCCGAAACCGCGCTATCAAGTGCAGGCAGCTGGGGAATCTGGGATATGCTGGGAGGCGGAATGTTTACTACCTGGATCAAGCACTCCAGGATCGATGATGCTAGAACGTCTCTGGAGGAAGCCAGACGCAGCTTAAGAAGCCTGCGCAGGGAACTGATGGATATTGATATACCGGCAGATTTCAAAATCGATATTGGGGAATTCCTTAATTTTGCCGACTATTTCTTTGATGGATTGATCATAGACTGGATGGTCCAGGCAAAAATCAGGGAGGCGTCGGACAACGTGAGTGAAGCCATACGCCGTGTGGAGACGCTGCGGACCAGACTTCACGAAATGCTGTGAACAGAGGCAATTCCCTAAACAGGCAATACATTTACAGGAGAGGAGGGCTGAGCCGGTTCACGGCCTGGCCCTCGCCGGATGCAGGAAACAATCTGATGAGGTCTTTCACGAAAATACTGTTTATGGTATACTAATACTGCATTGCGCTGCGCAGTACTGGGTGCACTTGATGTTGACTCGATATTGACTTGATATTGAAATGGAGGAATCAGTTTGAAAGAACGCGAGATAAAATACGATTTTCTAAGGGCGGTGGCGGTGCTGGCGATCATTATGGTCCACGCCATACCGGCTGTCTCTGTCAATGATAAACAGTGGTGGTTTGCAGCAGTCATGCAGCCGCTTCTGCTCAGCTTTGTCGGAATATATTTTATGCTCAGCGGTCTGTTCCTTCTGGATTCAGCGACCGGAGACATCACACAATTTTATAAGAAACGGGTAAAAGTCATCGTTATCCCGTTTCTCTTTTTCTCGCTCCTTTACTATCTGTTCTATGTCAGCCGCAGCCAGGAGGTCTTATCCTGGTGGGAGTATCCGGTAGAATTCCTGCGGGATTTTTTCAGTGGTACAGTGCCTATGGCGGATCATATGTGGTTTATGTATGTGATCATAGCGCTCTACCTCTGTACGCCGTTTTTGGCCCGTATGATGAAGGCAATGAATGATAAGGAACTGAGATATTTTATTCTGCTCATCCTTGGAGTCCAGACAGTGACCAACTATGCCGGCGGATTTGGCATCGGACTGGATCAGATTCTTGATTATATGGTGTTTAAAGGCTGGCTGATCTACTATGTCCTGGGATATGCGCTGAAGAGGCTGTCCAAACGGGAGGAATTTAAGTGGTTTGCCCTTGCTGGATTCGTAGGGCTGGCTCTGACACTGCTGCAAAAAAGGTTTACGCCTGGCTTTGTACCGGGAATTCACGATCTGGCGCCTACCATGATCGCCATGTCGGCGGCAGTGTTCTTACTGTTTGAGCGCTACGGCAATTTAAAATGTAAGGCTGCCAGAACAGTCGCCGTCTGGATGAGCCGCCACAGCTATTCGGCCTATCTGGCCCACTATCTGATTTTAAAGGCCGCAGCCGAATTGCTGGTCGATCAAACCATGGTGAGACATTTTTACGTTCCGCGCATTGTCTGTGCGACGCTGCTGACCGCGATTCTGTCCTTTGCAGCCGCATGGATCTTGGACAGTACGGTGATTCGATGGCTGCAAAATTTAATTAAGACGGATCGTGGCAGATGAAGCAAGGGAAATGGACCAACGAAAATGAATCAATAGAGATGAATCAATATAAAGGGGAGATGTACGAGATGTCAGGAAAGAACTGTGAAAGCTGTATGTATTATACATACGACGAGGACTACGAATGCTACGTATGTGATATGGACTTGGACGAAGATGAGATGATCCGCTTTTTAAGGGGAGACAGCGGCGGCTGTTCTCATTATCAGTTCGCCGACGAATACAAAATCGTCCGAAAGCAGATGTAAGACATAAAAAAAGCCCCATAAAAGGGAGGAGCCGGTATCCTTCTGTAAGAATACCGGCGATTATGAAAAAAATTTTATCTGATGTAAGGCATAAGCATCTTTCTCTTATGTTATAAGTATATCCGGTAAATATGAAGATAGTTTGACCGGGATGTAAAAAGATTATGACCAGAATATGAACAGAACGCGCTTCATATTAATTCGATCCTAAGGGACAGGCAGTTCGATCAGAAGGCTGCGCTGCCGTCATATGTAACGCTCTTCAAATTCTGAAATGGGAATCGGTCTGGAAAAAATATACCCCTGCACCATGTCGCATTTGATCATACGGAGGTATTCCACCATCTCATCTGTCTCAATTCCCTCTGCCACTGTGTGTACCTTCAATTTTTTAGACAGCTCGATGAGGCATGCAATCACATCTTTCGCCTTTTCACCAGCCATATTGACAAAGAAGGAACGGTCCAGCTTGATCGTATCAACATCAAATTCCTTGAGCAGTCCCAGCGAGGAGAATCCCGATCCAAAATCGTCCAGGGAACATAAAAATCCAAGCTGATGCATCTGGCGGATCATTTCCTTTACCACATTAATCTGGCGGTTGTCAAAGAAGATGGATTCCGTCAGTTCAAACTCGATCATTCCCGGCGGTATCTCGTATTCTTTTGCAATATCTGCAAATTTTTTCAAAAAGTTATGTTCCAGGAAATGCTGGCGCGATAAATTAACGGAAACAGGAATCGGATTTTTTCCGCTTGCGATCCAGCCGTGCAGCGTTTGGCAGACCTGTGTAAAGATATAGAAATCCAGGCTGCATATTTTTCCGTTCATCTCGAACAGAGGTATGAAATCCGAGGGATAGATCACACCCTTTTCCGGATGAATCCAGCGCACCAGTGCCTCGGCGCCTTCCGCCCGGTTAGTCTCCAGCCTGATCTTCGGCTGTAAATACACTTTAAAATCATGATTTTTGATGGAACTGTCAAATAAATCATTTAGTTCCTGTTCCATCTTCATGCGCTCGGTCAGGCTGTTGTCGTAAAAGGCGCATTTTTCTCTGTGTTCGGCAGTCTGGCTCTGGCATGCCAGTCTGGCGCGGTCCTGCAGAAGCGTGATCTCCAGACTGGGGTCATCCACCACACAGGCTCCCTGCCGAAACGTCATGTGGCAGGCGGGCAGATCCGTGCTGCGAAAGGCGTTGATTTCCCGGATCATCTCATCCAGACGGTTCTGAAGTTTCTCCGGTTCGTGTTCTTTCAGACACAGAAAGAAGTGATCCGATTCCACACGGGCGGCAAATTCATCGTCCGCAGGCCGGAGCTGGCGTTCCAGAACCTGGTATAAGTAGGCCAGAATCCGGTTTCCGGTCGGTATGCCCAGGCGTTCGTTGATAAGTTTAAAACCATTGACATTTACCAGCAGGATGGAATACGTATCGGGAGCCATAGTTTTCGCCAGTTCCGTGTATTTCAGTTGAAATGCCGCATTGTTGGGACCTCCGGTAAGCGGGTCCACAAAGGCCAGACGTTCCAGCTGTTTCCTGTGAATGTGGTAGAAACGGTATACCGAAAACAGGAATAGGGAGAAGAGCAGTATGGTCAGTCCAATGATGACAAATGACTGCAAAATATAGCGCTCCGCGCCGCTGGACAGAAAATTCGCAGGTATGAGCGTCAGTAGAAACCAGTCATTCACGCCGAGTGAATTGTAGGACAGGATCAGATTCTCCTTCGTAACCGCCGTAAATTTCAAGATACCATTTTGGTTGCTTTTCATGTTTTCCTGCATTTGGTGAATATCATCTACGACCTTCTTATCCTTATTCTCCCTGAAAATATCATCCAGCTGCAGAAATGGTTTTAAGTCTGTGGGTGAAATTACCACCTGCCCATTACTGTTGATGATGCAGCTGAGCATCTCGCCGTCAAAGTTCTTGGTGGAAATCATGGCCTGCATATTCTCCTTGCTTCTTACACCGATGAGAACTTCATCGATCTGGCCTTTCCTGGATATTGGGACCGAGTAAAAAATACTTTGTCCCCCTATGTAATTTGCCTTTACCTCCCCCTTAAAAGAGGCGAGAACGCCGTCAATCTGAAAGAAGTCTGCGGAAGCGATCCAGGGAGGAGCGGACTCGCCGTCAGAGGAAATGATGGTGCCATCCCTGTGCAGCAGAATTAACGGGTCAAACTCCAGGATCTGCGCTTTTCTGTGTAAAAATTCCACCAGTTGTTCTTCCCCGGTACAATCCTCATCCAGATGGGAAGTCGTATCGGATATTGTGACGAGACTCATCATTTTATTGGTCAGAGCGTCGTGGATATCGCGGGCGGTCTGTACGGTTACGTCGTCTAAGTATTTTTGTGTGCTTTGATTTAAGGCTATGCGCAGATCTGCTGCATTTCCGATTAAAATTGTAAAAACCAGAAGAATCCCTACGGACAGGACTCCGATTTGCAGGCTTTTCCTGAAAAAGGGATTGTGAAAATCAGGTTTTTTCTGTTCTCGTAATTTCATCTATATTGTCTCCATTTATAAAGTACATTGTGATAGTTATACTCCGTTTTATTTTAATTTACCCTATTTGAGAAATCAATATAATATTTGTGTACGTTAGCATATAGTATGGAGAGAAAATGTGATATAATGAAGGTGGTTTTGTGAATTATGAGGCAGGCCAGAGAGAAGAAAAACGATTCTGGGAAGAGGGATTTTGAAAGGGAGATAAGATGGAAGAGAAGAGGACACTATTTGAATATTTATATAAAAATCTCAGAGAGCAGATTATGACAGGATACTTAAAATATGGAGATCCGCTGCCATCCATGAGCCAGCTCTGCGAAAATTACCATGTGGGGATCCGGACGGTAAAGGATGTTCTGGCTGCATTGAAAAAAGAGGGGCTTATCCATACCGAAGAGAGGCGGCCCTCAATCGTGGCGTATCAGCCGGACAGTGAGGTGCAGAAGGAACATGCCATAAGATCCGTGCTGGAGCGGAGGCATACGATTCTGGAGGTCTATAGGACGATGGAACTGATTATGCCGCGGCTTTTCGCATTTTCCGTAGTATCCTGCGGCGGGGAGAAGGTGAGCCTGAGCTTTCGGCAGCTAAAACGAAGCAGCAAAAAGGAGATTGCTGTTCGCTGGAAGGCTTCATCGGCGGCGCTGCATAATCTTTTGGATGCTTCGGACAACCTGCTGTTTCGGGATGTGTTTACGAGCCTTGAGATCTGCGCGCGGGTCCCATTTTTCCTTGAATTCCGGAAGTCTCCGGCATTTTCGGCTTCATACAGGGCGTATAAGGATCCGCTGTGGATGCTGGAGGCGGTCAATACAGGTGATCCGAAGGAAGTGCGCCGGTGTTTTCAGACAATGTATCATGCGATCGCAGGCGATGTTAAGCAGTATATGGAAGAACTGGCGGTTATGGTTCCATTTCCGGCGGAAGAGGGGCAAAGCTATTATTACTGGAGTCCGGAAAAGGGAAGGGACCATTATTACATGCAGATTACCCGTGATTTAATTGATAAGATTGGAGTGGGAACTTACCGGGATGGGATGTTTCTGCCTTCTGAGGCCGCACTGGCCGAAGAATACAAAGTCTCTGTCTCTACGATCAGGAAAGCGGTGGCCATGCTGAATAAATGTGGATTCTGCCATACATACAATGTCAGGGGAACACAGGTGACGCTGTTCAATGACGATGCAACTGTGCAGTGCATGAAGAACAGGGTATTTAAGAATGATACGCTGCTTTATTTGAGCGGGCTTCAGTTTATGGCTGTCGCGGTCTGGCCTGCTGCCATGCTTACTGCCGAATCGATGAAAGGGGAAGCCAGGGGCCTGCTGGAAAAAATAGAGCAGCACGGAGCGGTTCCGCTGGATCTGATTATGCATTCCATGGCAGAGCACCTTTCCCTGAGACCATTACAGGCGATATTGCAGGAGGTGAGCGGGCTGCTCCACTGGGGATATTACTATAGTTTTTACAACGATGGTTCCACACAATCCAATGAACTGAACCGGCGGTGCCGGAAGGCAATGGATTGTCTGCTTGAGGGGGAGGCAGAGGCATTTGCCCGTCAGCTTTCGCTTTGCTACTGCCATGTGCTGGAGGTGGTCCGGGAGCACATGGTTCAGTGCGGGCTTTATGAAGCGAAAAATCTGTTTACGCCAAAACCGGAAGATTGGGAAGAGTCTGGGGAATAAAAAATATTTAAAAAGTTTTCAGATGGCTGCGATAAAATGTAAGTCTGCTCCGTTGTAAAGATGAAAAGGAAGAAAAAACCAGTTTTACACGAAAGGAGTAAAGACATGAAGAAAAATTTTATGGCGGCCATAGCGGCAGCGGCAACGGTAACTTTAGGAGGATTGGGGCTTTATCTGGGGGCTCCCAGCCAGTATCTGGCATTTGATATTAATCCAAGCATCGAATTGAAGGCGAACAGGCTGAATCAGGTCGTTTCTCTAAAGGGGACGAACGAAGACGGAAAAAAACTGTTACAGGGGTATCGCATGAAGGACAGGAACCTCGACCATGTCCTGGAAGATGTGGTCGATCTGCTGGACCAGAGGGGATATTTTACCAACAAGGACAAAAATGATATCCTGCTGACCGTAAAGTCCGGTTCGGCCTCAGAAACCACGGTTAAAAATGTGAACCACCATCTTGCAGACTATCTGGAGGAATGTCAGATCGAAGGCCGTGTTTTGGATCAGCATGTAAGCCTGACGAAGGAATTAAAGAAGCTGGCGGAAGAACACCACATATCCGCTGGACGTATGGCCCTGATCGAAAAGATTCTGGCAAAGGATGACAGTGTGACGGCCAATCAGCTGGCGAATATGCGGATCAGCGATCTGGTGGCTTACGCAAAGGACGAGGGCATCTCTCTGGATGCCCTGGAAGATAAGCTTGACCACGTTAATGACTGGTACCGAAGCGACAGGCTTGAATGGCTGGAGGATGAGCTGGATCGGATAGCGGAGAGTGAAGCGGCAGGCGGGAAGTATGATGATGATCATGACGATGAAGATGATCGTTACGATGAAGATGATCGTTACGATGAAGATGATCGTGACGATGAAGACGATCGTGACGATGAAGACGATCGTGACGACGACCATGGCCAACATGAAGACGCTGGCCGCGAAGGTTGAAGACGATCATGATAATAACCGATATGATAACGCTGGCCGTATAGGTTGATGATAATCAATATGATAACGCTGGCCGCGAAGGTTGCTGGCCATCAATATGATAACGCTGGCCGTGAAGGTTGCTGGCCATCAATATGATAACGCTGGCCGTACAGGTTGATGACAATCAATATGATAACGCTGGCCGCGAAGGTTGCTGGCCATCAATATGATAACGCTGGCCGTACAGGTTGCTGGCCATCAATATGATAACGCTGGCCGCGAAGATTGATGGCAATCAATATGATAACGCTGGCCGTACAGGTTGATGACAATCAATATGATAACGCTGCCCTAAAGGTTGATGGTAATCAATACGAAGACGCTGGCCGTAAAGGCTGAAAGCGACCAATATAATGACGATGACCCTTAAGACTTATTTTGACCATTATAATAGCGAAGCTGCTATGATAGGAAAATCGCTGTTACCTTCGTGAAAGGTGATATAGATCGAAGGCAGCGGCGGCTCCAAAATAAATACTGACACAATTTTAAACAGAAAAGTCTGATAAAGGGAGTGCGGGAATAGCCTAAGAATAGCAGATGGCTGATATAGTATTCCATGATTGCAATACTGGTGTGCGGTGAGGAGAAGTGAGTATGATATTTTTCATGGTAGTGGGAGGGGAGCCGGAGACACACATACAACGGCTTATTATAGATGAGAATCTGATCGTGCGGATTGGCCAGAATGACCGGTCCGCGCTTGAGGAATTCTATACCCTGACGGAGCGTGCACTGTACAGTTACGTCCTGGCGATCGTGAAAAATCCATATGATACTCAGGATGTTGTTCAGGACACCTATTTAAAAGTACGGGCATCCGCGCATCTGTATCAGAAACAGGGGAAGCCGATGGCGTGGCTTTTTACGATCGCCCGAAATCTCGCCATGGACTTATTCAGGCGGAATTCCCGTTTTTTGTCAGAAGAAGCATTTGAGATGGAAGACACGATGGAATATTCTTATGTGACAGAAATCACAGACAGACTGGTTTTAGAGACAGCCATGAATATTCTAACAGAGCGGGAGCGGCAGATTCTTTTGCTTCACCTGGTGGGGGGAATCCGACACAGAGAGATTGCTGTAAATCTGGGGATTCCGTTGTCCACGGTCTTGTCCTGCTACCAGCGGACGTTAAAAAAATTGAGACGGTATCTGGAAGGAAAGGAGTAAGGGCGATGAGTAAAAAAATGGACACACCACAAATTAAAAAATCGCTGAACCGGGCAGTAGACCAGCTTCCTCAGCCTTCCCTGCAAAAAATAATGGATACACCAGTGGTAAAAATGGAACAGATGGACACCGCCACCAGGCAGGAGCCGTTGAAAAACAGCTGGTTCCAGAAATTGTGCAGTCCGGCACAGGTGCGGCATGTGGCAGCCGTATGTGGCTGCCTGCTATTCTTTTTTGCAGCGGGTATCGGCGGCGTATACTCCTATGAAAACATACTGGTAGACAGTATTGTAGACATGGACGTGAATCCAAGCTTTGAATTGAAAATAAATAAAAAAGACAGAGTCCTTTCTTTTACCCCCCTGAACGAGGACGCAGCTCAGGCGGCAGAAGGACATACGTACAAGGATTGGAACGTTGAAGATGCGGTTAAGGATTTATACCGGATTATGGAAGAAAAAGAGTATCTGACAGATGATCGGAGAACTGTTTTAATTTCAGTAGAAAATAAGAATCCGAACCGTGTAAGCCAGCTCCAGGGCCAGTTAAGTGACTGTATCAGAAAAACAGCCGAGGAGAGTAAAAAAACGGTTCGTATAGTGACACAGGAAAAGAAAAAGGATCAGGCATTGAATCAGACAGCCCAAAATTATCACATTTCCAGTGGTAAACTACAGTTTATTCGTATGATGACAGCGGCTTATCCGGATCTCGACGAAGAAACTTTGTCAAAGATGTCCATGGAAGAACTTTATCGTATTATCCTTGATCGTGAGAAGGAAAAACCGGCATGGCTCCAGATGAACGAGGAGGACTGGAATGAGTATAAAGAAGAAATGAAAAAAGAGAAATACGGCGATCGAGATTCTGATGATGGAGATACAGATGATCATGATTCGGACGATAATGATTTGACCGATAAAGATTCGGATGACCATGATTCAGACGATGGGGATTTGGCCGATAAAGACTCGGATGACCATGATTCAGACGATGGGGATTTGACCGATAAAGATTCGGATGACCATGATTCAGACGATGAGGATTTGGCTGATAAAGACTCGGATGACCATGATTCAGATAATAAAGATTCACGCAATAAGAATAAGAATAAGAATAAGAACACCCGAGATACAGATGATAAGGATTCCGACGACAAAGATTCGGATGCCCGGGCTTCCGTTGATAAGAATTCAGCAGGTAAAGATTCCGACCACGGGGATTCGGCCAATAGGAATTCCGAAGGCAAGGACTCGGAAGACCGAAAATCAAATGACCGGGACTCTGACGACGATGATTCCAAATTGAAAGATGATGAAGACAGCGACGATGACGATGAACACCAAAATTCTGATGACGAACGCGATGACGATTAAGACTCCACTCCATAAACACCCCGGGCCACGGCAGG
>OBXM01002055.1_pt1 | contig 10039 bp, 7 predicted proteins | sample 1538141 | NCBI WGS metagenome assembly OBXM01 (sample SAMEA2580153, study PRJEB22360) | human gut metagenome | biome: human gut; feature: human-associated habitat; material: faeces | place: Denmark | collected 2008/2010 | reverse complement strand
CGGAAATGCTATGGTAAATATAGTTAAATTTGCACAATTTTATTGTATATATTTACTATCTTTCGCACAAATGTCCGCTGAGGAAAAGCAGATTCGTTGTTTTTACAAAAAAACAATCTATTCTATGGTGGTTCTGCCCAGTGGAATTGGGACTTTGTATACAGTACGCATTTTCGGCGGTTTGCAGGCCGCAGGTATGTCCCGTATAATTTCATGTTTTTTTGAAATAATATCTGCAAAATATCGTCTGAAGGAATCACTCCCCCTTCACGTGACTCATGACTGCCCCTTTCGATTATTGATCACTGGGTCTGCTTTTTAAAAGAAATGTACCTTGGCACATTCTCGCACCGAGCGCGGTCGCTTGCAACACTCTACATCATCATAACTCTTGAAAGGACATGATATCCATGAACATTTCATCCAATTTCGATCAGAACATCTCCCGCTTTCACGAGATCCTGGATGTCCAAAAAAACTTCGATATCGTCTACCACACTCTCACTATTGCGGACAAAAAAGCCTGCCTGTACTTCATTGACGGCTTCACAAAGGACGAGATCCTTCTGCGCCTGATGCAGGATTTCGCCTCCGTAAAACCGGACTCGTTCCCATCATCTGCCCATGATTTCGCAAAGCAGTACGTCCATTACGGCGAGACCACCGTGGAGACCGATGATAAAAATATCTTTACACAGCTCCTCTCCGGCCTCTCCTGTCTTTTAATCGACGGGTATGACCGGGCAATCCTCATCGACTGTCGTACTTACCCGGCCCGCGGGGTCTCGGAGCCCGAAAAAGACAAGGTGCTCCGAGGCTCCCGGGATGGCTTCGTGGAAACCATGATCTTCAATACCGCCCTGATCCGCCGCCGGATCCGGGACGTGAATCTCACGGTGGAGATCATGCAGACCGGAGAAAGCTCCCACACAGACATTGCGATCTGCTACATGAAACGTCGTGTGGACGAGGACCTGCTAAATAAGATCAAGGACCGCATCGAAAATCTGCATGTAGATGCTCTGACTATGAATCAGGAAAGTCTGGCAGAATGTATCTTTCCCCACAAATGGTTCAACCCGTTCCCAAAATTCCGTTTTTCTGAACGTCCGGACACGGCTGCGGCGTCTATTCTGGAGGGAAACATCGTCATCCTTGTTGACAATTCCCCCGCCTGCATGATCCTGCCGTCCTCAGTCTTCGATATTATCGAGGAGGCAGATGACTACTACTTCCCGCCGGTGACCGGAACCTACCTGCGTCTCTCCAGGATGACAGTCTCCTTCCTCACCCTGTTTCTGACCCCGGTGTGGCTTCTCTTTATGCAGAACCAGAACTGGATCCCAGGCTGGCTGGAATTTATCAAACTGGCAGATGACATGTACGTTCCCCTGATCTTCCAGCTTTTGATCCTGGAATTTGCCATTGACGGCCTGCGTCTCGCCGCAGTCAATACGCCGAGCATGCTGACGACGCCCTTAAGCGTTATCGCCGGTATTGTTCTCGGCGAATATTCTGTAAAATCCGGCTGGTTCAATTCCGAAACCATGCTCTACATGGCGTTTGTCACCATAGCCAATTACTCTCAGGCAAGCTTCGAGATGGGTTACGCATTAAAATTCATGCGTGTGATCCTGCTGATCCTGACCTCACTCTTAAACGTCTGGGGATTCATCCTCGGCACCGCTATCGCCGTCTGCTCCATCGTATTCAACCGCACCATCGCCGGAAAGAGCTATATCTATCCGCTGATCCCGTTTTCGTGGCCGGAGATCAAAAAGCGGTTTCTGCGGGGACGGCTGCCGCATACAGAGAAAAGCCAGCGATGAATCGTCTAAAAAAAGAATGTGCCTTTTGTGCAATGGGGAATTCCTCGGAATTTCTTATTGCACAAAAAATCCGTGTCCTGCAGATTTCGTTATGCAGGGCACGGATTTCTTCAATTGTAAACATATCAAATCTTTAACGACCACTTACTGAGATCCCAAACCTTTGACACCAGTCCGTCATAGAACTCCGGCTCGTGGCAGATGAGGAGGACTGCTCCTTTGTACTCCGAAAGTGCTCTCTTAAGCTCGTCCTTCGCATCCACATCCAGATGGTTCGTCGGCTCGTCGAGAAGCAGAACGTTGGTCTCCCGGTTCATAAGCTTGCAGAGGCGGACCTTCGCCTGCTCACCACCGGAGAGGACGCGGACCTGGCTCTCGATATTCTTTGTAGTCAGGCCGCACTTTGCAAGGGCAGAGCGGACTTCGTACTGGGTGTAGGACGGAAACTCCTTCCAGATCTCCTCGATACAGGTCGTCGTATTTCCCGGTGCCATCTCCTGCTCGAAGTAACCCGGGAACTGATAGTCACCGACCTCAACGGTTCCGGAGATCGCCGGGATCAACCCCTGAATGCTCTTTAAAAAGGTAGTTTTACCGATACCATTCGCACCGATGACCGCGATCTTCTCACCGCGCTCCATGAGGAAATTAAGCGGTTTTGAAAGTGGTTCATCATAACCGATCACAAGATCCCTCGTCTCAAAGATCAGTTTTCCGGTTGCCCTTGCATTCAGGAAATGGAACTCCGGCTTCGGTTTTTCCTTTGCAAGCTCGATGACCTCCATTTTGTCCAGCTTCTTCTGTCTCGACATCGCCATGTTTCTCGTCGCAACACGGGCCTTGTTTCTCGCAACGAAATCCTGGAGCTTCGCAATCTCCGCCTGCTGGCGGTTGTAAGCCGCCTCTAACTGGCTCTTTTTCATCTCGTAGACTTCCATGAACCGGTCATAGTCACCCACATAACGGTCAAGCTTCTGGTTCTCCATATGGTAGATCAGGTTTACCACGCTGTTTAAAAACGGGATATCGTGGGAGATCAGGATAAAGGCGTTCTCATAGTCCTGAAGGTACCGTTTCAGCCACTCGATATGCTGTACATCCAGGTAGTTTGTCGGCTCGTCGAGGAGCAGGATATCCGGCTTTTCAAGAAGAAGTTTTCCGAGAAGGACCTTCGTTCTCTGTCCGCCGGAGAGTTCGTCAACGTCCTTGTCAAGACCGATTTCGTCGAGACCGAAGGCGCGTCCGATCTCCTCCACCTTGGAGTCGATAATGTAGAAGTCATGCGCCATCAGAAGATCCTGGATCGTTCCCAGCTCCTCCATCATGGCGTTCATCTCTTCCTCAGAGGCGTCTCCCATCTTCGCGCAGATGTCGTTCATCTTCTCCTCCATCTCAAAGAGGAAGGAAAAGGCACTCTTAAGCACGTCGCGGATCGTCATACCCTTCTCAAGCACGGTATGCTGGTCTAAGTAGCCCACACGGACATTTTTTGACCACTCGACCTTTCCCTCATCCGGCATCATCTTCCCGGTGATGATATTCATAAATGTGGATTTTCCCTCACCGTTTGCTCCGATGAGACCGATATGTTCCCCCTTTAACAGGCGGAAAGAAACGTCCGTAAAGATAGCCCGGTCTCCGAAACCATGGCTCAGGTGTTCTACATTTAAAATACTCATAAAACTTCTTTTATTCCGGCTTTTCCTTAAACTTCAGCCGTCTTTCCTTTCTCCTGGAATCCCAGGTAAACCTATATAAATGATGTTGAGGGCAAAAAGTCTTTTGACCTCCCTGATACCGGATTGCTCCGCACTACGTGCTCCCGCATCTACGCTCCGCTTCGGTCAGTGCTGGACATGTGCCACCGGCACATAGCACCCTCATATAAATAATGTCATGATCGGAATTGTGATCAGAGAGAACAGTGTATTGGTAAGCAGACATTTCGACGCATACACCGGATCCGATCCATATTTCTCCGCCAGAAGCGCCGTCGTGCTTCCCGCAGGCATCGCTGTAAGAATCACCGCGCATCCTGTCATGATCGGATCTGCATTTAACAGGCGCATGATAAAGAGTGCCAGAAACGGCAGCGCCACAAGGCGCATAAACGCCAGGTACACAGTACTCCAGTCCTTAAAGGACGCCGGCGTCAGTTCCGTCATCATCGTTCCGATCAGGACCATGGACAGCGGAGTTGTACAGTTTCCAAGTCCCGTGATAGACTTTGCCAGAAATTCCGGCAGAGTAAAATCTGTGAAGCTCCTGAAAAGTCCGATAAAGATCACGATCACGCACGGATTCAGCATGACCTTCTTAAACGCCGCCTTTTTATCCGCCTCCGCCGTGAAAATCGATACTCCCGCCGTCCACATAAAGATACGGTTCGGGATAATAAAGATCGACGCCAAGAACATTCCCGCCTCGCCGAGCACCGCTTTTACGATCGGCAGTCCCAAAAACGCCGCGTTATTGACGAGTGTGGCATACTGTAAGACGGATTTTTTCTCCTTCGGATACATGTTGTAGACAATTTTTCCACCGAGCCATGCCGCGAAGCAGATAAAAAACGCCACTCCGAGACACAGGGCCGCCTGTTTTAACATGTCCAATGTGATATGCATGCTGAAGGAGTTAAAGATCATACAGGGCAGCGTGATCCTGAGAACAAAATCCGTGAGCTTTCCCTGCATCTTTTTTTCAATAATTCCACGCTTTCTGCAGTAAAATCCCACCGCCATGTACACGAGCAGGATCGCCTGGGTCGAAAGCATCTTCATAAAATTTTCCATCTGGTCCCTTATTTCTAAATACACACAGTCCGAAAAAAGGCTGTGCAGGGAACAGCGTTTCCGCCGCCTGTACAGCCTTTTGCTGCCCTCTCGGGATTAAAATTATTCGTCTACGCTGTAGTTCGGAGCCTCTTTTGTGATGTGGATATCATGCGGATGGCTCTCACGGAGTGCGGCTGCGGAGATCTTAACAAAATGACTGTTCTCCTGAAGCTCTTTGATATCATGAGCACCGCAATATCCCATACCGGCACGAAGACCGCCCAGCATCTGGAATACCGTATCCTCAACGAATCCCTTGTAAGCGACACGTCCTTCAACGCCTTCCGGAACAAGCTTCTTCGCGTTCGACTGGAAGTAACGGTCCTTACTGCCGTTCTCCATAGCAGAAATAGATCCCATTCCACGGTAAACTTTATATTTTCTTCCCTGATAAAGTTCGAAGTCTCCCGGGCTCTCATCGCAGCCCGCGAACATGGATCCCATCATGCAGACATTACCGCCGGCTGCGAGAGCCTTTGTAACATCTCCGGAATACTTGATACCGCCGTCGGCGATGATCGGAATACCGTACTCCTTCGCAACTGCATAGCAGTCCATAACCGCAGTGATCTGCGGAACACCGATACCTGCAACGACACGTGTCGTACAGATCGATCCCGGTCCGATACCAACCTTGACAGCGTCAACGCCGGCCTCGATCAGGGCTCTTGTAGCCTCACCCGTTGCAACGTTACCGGCGATTACCTGAAGATCCGGATATTTCTCCTTGATCATCTTTACGCAGTTGAGAACGTTCGCAGAGTGTCCGTGCGCAGAGTCGAGAACAACAACATCGACCTTTGCATTTACAAGGGCTTCTGTTCTCTCAAGAACATTTGCTGTGATTCCGATTGCAGCACCGCAGAGAAGTCTTCCGTGGTCATCCTTTGCGGAGTTCGGATACTTGATCTGTTTCTCGATATCTTTGATCGTAATGAGTCCTTTTAAGTTAAAGTTTTCATCGACGATCGGAAGCTTCTCGACTCTTGCCTTTGCGAGAATACGCTTTGCTTCTTCCATAGTTACGCCTTCTTTAGCTGTAACCAGATGCTCGGAAGTCATGCACTCTTTGATCTTCTTGGAATAATCTTCCTCAAATTTCAGATCACGGTTTGTGATGATTCCGACGAGCTTTTTACCCTCAGTGATCGGAACACCGGAAATGCGGAATTTTGCCATCAGCTCATCTGCATCTTTTAATGTATGTTCCGGGGACAAATAAAATGGGTCTGTGATTACTCCGTTTTCAGAACGTTTTACCTTATCTACCTCTTCAGCCTGCGCCTCGATCGACATGTTTTTGTGAATGATACCGATTCCGCCCTGTCGCGCCATAGCGATCGCCATGCGGTGCTCAGTAACGGTATCCATGCCGGCACTCATAAATGGAATATTGAGTTTGACTTTCTTTGTCAGGTGTGTTGAAACATCAACCTGATTTGGGATTACTTCAGAATATGCAGGTACAAGGAGCACATCATCAAATGTAATACCTTCACCAATGATCTTACCCATTTTATGGTTCCCTCTCTTTCTTCTGTTTTATTATGTTTAAAAAAAATATAACTAAAAACCGTCATAACGTCAGTTCCAGTTATTACAGTAGAGTATAACAGCTTTGTCGAATTTTAGCAACAGGCAATTCATATAATTTTTTTGCGATTTTATATTATTTTTACTTATAAACATACAGAAAATTTCTTTATCCTTCTGTCATTTTCCAACGTATCTTTCGTTTTCTTCCAACGGCTGCGTTTTCCCTCCGGATGATCTACCTGTAATCCTTTAATATCTCCAGGAATTCCCGGTTTTCTTCATGGGAGCGGACGCAGATCCTGTAAAATCGTCTGTCAAGCAGTCTGTAATTCCTGCATGACCGGATCAGGATCCCCCGTTCCAGAAAATATTCGTACAGCCAGGATTCCTGACCGGTCTTGAAGTCCTTAAACAGGAGGAAATTCGCGTCCGAGTGGAATACCGTGAAGCCTGCTTTCGTCAGTCCGTCAGAAAGATACTGCCGTTCTTTCGCCACCGTCTCCCGCATCTTTTTCAAAAAAGGAATCCGTTCTTCCGAAAGTGCCGCATATCCCGCCTCCTGCGCCGGGATCGAAACACTCCAAGGCTGCCAGTTCTCCTCCATCCGTTCTAAGAGCTCTCTGCTTGTACAGAATCCATACCCCAGCCGCAGTCCCGCCATGGCATATGTCTTTGTGAATGCCCGGAGAAGAAATAAGCTTCCGCCATGTTCCGGTCTTCCGGTCTCCCAGTCGAGAAATTCGCGGATCCAGCCGCAGCTTCGCTCCTCATCAAGGAATTCCACAAAGCATTCGTCCAGAACCAGCAGGATCCCATGTTTCCTGCAGTAGTCTAAGATTTTTGAAAGATCTGCCTGACGGATGATGGCCCCTGTGGGATTCGCCGGAGTGCATAAAAATATGATCTCCGGCTGCTCTGCTCTCAAAAAATCCAGAAATTCCGATACGTTTAAGAAAAAAGATTCCGCCTCTTTTAAATAGAAAAAAGCGATTTCTGTCCCACAGGATCTCAACGCCGTTTCATACTCCGCGAAAGATGGCGCAGGGATCACTGCCTTTTTCGGCCGTACCTCCTGTACCAGCCGGAAGATCAATTCCGCCGCCCCATTTCCGAAGATCATCTGATCCTCCGGGACACCGGTAATCTCTGACAGCCGTCCCCGCAGGTTTTCGCAGGAGCTGTCCGGATATCCTGTACAGAAAGCAATGCTCCTCTGGGCCGCCTCCCAGACAAAATTCGGCATTCCCAAGGGATTTACATTGACCGAGAAATCCAGCTCCACATTCCGGTTCCGGTAGATATCACCGCCGTGTCCGTACTCCATCATGCCTCACCGCCCTTTAAAGCCATCGGGATCCCGCAGACAACGCGGCATACCTTCACCGCCCGCGCCGCCAGATACTGGCAGGCGTCCCCGCTCATCTCCCGCCACAGGCGGTCTGTTTTATCGATGGGAACGATTCCGCAACCGATCTCGTCGCAGGTGATGACTGCGTTGGGATTCTTCTTAAGGATCATATCCAGATACCGGTACATGACCTCTTCAATCCGGATCTCGATATTTTCCGTTTCTTTCGTCTGCTCTCTCACCATCTTTGTTTCTCCGGCAGATGTTCTTTCAGCCGGGTCCCTCACAGCTTCAGTTCTCTCATTGATTTCACTGCGGATACTGTCGCAGAACACTCTGTCACCCTCTCTCTTCGCGTCATACTCACCCAGTACCGCGTCTATCAGCCTTCGAATATAGATATGAAGATTCAGAACAGCCTCCGAATCAAACGCGTCTTCCAATGGTGACTGTTCGCCGTCTGCCACAAGAATGAAGCGGTTTTCTTCCGTCACCGCCTCACGCATCGCGAGGTTTGATTTCCCCTGATACGCGCCTCCTACAAAAAGCCTGATCCCTCTCTGACGATCCACAGATCGATCCGTTCTTCTCTCTTCCACTTCCGTATCTTCCCTTTTCTTTTTCTTCACCATCACCGGCTCACCGCAGATCACCTCGTACACTTCATCTGCCTCCCCGGCCAACTTGCAGTTGATTCTGCCCAACAGCTTCCGATACGCTTCCGTCTCCTCCGAGTACGGCCCCTGATCCCCGGACACATCATTTGTCACGACCACCAGAAAGTCCGCATTTTTTCTGATCATCCTGATTCCTTCCAGGATCCGTTCCATCGCGCCATTCTCCGGATCTTCCATGTCCCGGCGGTACATCTCGTTCGCCGCAAGGTTGGAAACACACTCTAACAGACACCGGCTCCTGGCAGGGACCTCCGCCTTCAAAAGGTCCACAGGGCACTCGATGGTCATAAAATTCTTTTTTTCCCGCATTTTTCGGTGTTTTCGGATCCGCTCCCTGCACTCCTCGTCCCAGGCGATCATGGTTGCAAGGTAACAGGACGGCTGATGGCGCATATCCGTTTTCCGGCCGCCGCCGCGCATCGATTTTCCGGTGGATTCCGCCATCACCTCTTCTTTCTTTTCCTGTTCTTCGATCAGGGTCTCCGCAAATGCGGACTTTCCGCTGGAGCTTCCCCCATTTATCAGGATCATCATATTTTTTCTATTCTATCCTCTCAATTTTTCTTCCCGATCCGCATTTTTCTCCGGACTTTCCGATCATATAATACGCTGCGGCCACCGTCACGCCGTCCTCCACTTCCTTATGGATCAGGATCCTGCACTCGGAAGCTCTCACGCCCAGCCTGCACGCAGCCACTGCGGACCGCTCGCAGACATTTCCGGTTCCCGTGGTCTTCCGCACAAATTCCGACTCTGGGAAATCTCCCGGCTGTCCATTTAACTCCTCACTGGAAAATGTCAGAAACGGCACCTGAAGTTCCTTCGCGAATTCGATGAGTCCCTGCTCCTGCTTCTTGATGTCGATGCTCGCCACTGCAAAGACGCTTCGCAGATCGATCCCGTTCCGCTCCATCGCGCTTTCCACTGCGGTCCGGATCTTCTCCACAGGTGTCCCGCGTTTACAGCCGATCCCAAGCGCCACACACCGTGGGATCAGGCGCAGGACACGGTCCGACGGAATCCCTTTCTTTTCTTTTCCGGACACCGTAACCCAGAGATTCCGCTTACAGATCCGATCCTCAAAAAGTCCCTCCGGAATCTTTTTCCATGCTGAAAATCCGAAATCCGAGAACACTCCCACCGGCTCACCTGCAAGGATATCAGCTGAAATCTCCTTCGCAAGTTTCCGGTCCGTGATCGCAAATCCATGATCCTGTGCGAACATGTCCACCGCAAATTTCTTCTCCACATCCGTCGCCGTTGTCACCACCGGCACTGCTCCGATCCCGGAAGCCACCATTTCCGCCAGTCGGTTCGCTCCGCCTACATGTCCGGAGAGAAGCGGGATCACAAACTGTCCCGCCTCATCCACACAGACCACCGCAGGGTCCTGAAATTTATCCCGCACATATGGTGCGATGGAGCGCACTGCGATTCCGCAGGCACCCACAAAAATAAGAGCATCGTCCCGCAGAAAAGCCTCCTTCGTCCACCCCGTAAGTCCGCCCTCCGGCACCGCCTGATAAGGCACTCCGGCATCCGCCGCCGCGAGCTGCAGTGCGTACCGCCCGGCGATCCACAGAGACTTGTACAGAGTGTCCCCGCTGCATGGTCTGTCCTCCGCCTCCGCACTCTTATCGTATTGTTCAGGGCAGACCTCATCCGTCAAAGCTTCAGAAGCTCCGGAAAGGGTGTCATTGATCCGCTTCATCGTCTCAAATCCAGCTCTTGTAAAACAAATAAGCGATATATTCATAATTTATCCCCTTCCGAGATCTGATTTTTCCATATGACTGAACCGCTATATCTCTCTTT
>OBXM01002053.1_pt1 | contig 10050 bp, 10 predicted proteins | sample 1538141 | NCBI WGS metagenome assembly OBXM01 (sample SAMEA2580153, study PRJEB22360) | human gut metagenome | biome: human gut; feature: human-associated habitat; material: faeces | place: Denmark | collected 2008/2010 | reverse complement strand
TACTGCTTCTTATTATCAGAAGACAGCTTTTCCAGTGCTGCCTTAATATCTTGAAGCAATTCTTCCTGATAAACAGTTTTTTTATATACGGGATTTAAGCACATCCATAATTTTTTCAATTGTTTTCTCATTTGGTATCCCTCCACATTTCTACTTTACTTTGGTCCTTTGCTGTATTTCATTCTCACCGCTAGGGAAGCCAAAGGATATAGGCAAAACCTGCTCTTCCGCAACAGGTGAATCGCTGGATTGCCCATCCCGTTATATAAATCGATATCGCTATTTTTAATGTAATCATCAAAAACCATCAGTCTTCTTTTTATACTGGCTGAGCCTTCGAAACTAAGAAAGATTTTATATTGACTAGCAATAACACGATTAATCAGCCTTAAGATATACTGTTCTTTTTGATTCTCCGGATTTTGGCTTTGCTTGTATGCAAGATAAAAGCGAATCACTGAATCTAATACCTTAAGATGATCTGCCATTCTAAGCTGCATATTCCATATATTTACACTCTGCCCAATTTGTCCAACCCTATATTGATAGACAAAATCCGGAACAAATGTGATTGTATTGATATGAGGTATTGGGTAGAGAATATATTCGGTATCTACATAAAAGCATTTTTCATCTAAAAATATTTGATGATTTTGCAATACTTGAGTTTTTATTGTCATAGAATGCATTTTCATATACAGCTTTTGGCATACGTTAGAAAACAGATATTCTTTATGATATTGAACACCTGCAAAAGGCTCTTTCATTTCTGCCTTTCTGTTGCCGGTGCTTTCATCTACCCAATAGAAATTGTGAAAAACAACATCGGAATTACTTATTCTCAATGTTTCGATTAAGGCTGTCAATGCCTGCGGATCTACCCAGTCATCTCCATCTACCACCTTGAAGTATTTTCCAGTTGCTTCTTTAATACCCATGTTAATCGCGGAGCCATGTCCACCGTTTTGTTTCGTAATTACTTTAAAAGTATCCGGGTACTGCCTCTCATAGGCAGCGGCCATATCATAAGTAGCATCATTAGAACCATCATTAATGATAAGCACTTCAATAAAAGGCAAAATTCTTTTAACTACAAAGGAATGAAGACATTGGTTAATATATTTTTCAACATTATAGGCGGGTATTACGACAGATAATAATTTCAAATGTAAACTCCTATGATTTAAACAAGTAGTTATCATATATAAGGAAAAGGTGAACGCAACATTTTGGGATAAAATGTTGCATTCAGTATTTAAAATAAAACAGTCGCTTTATAGTCGCTTTATTGATAATATATTCATGTATTGCTCTTCGTAAAAACAAAGATATCAATGGAGGTATGAACCAGTGGGTAAGACACAGCCTATTAAAAAAGCAGATGATGTACAGCGACTTAAAGAATATTACTTAGAAAAAAAACAAATAAGAAACTACACAATGGTAACGTTGGCTCTCAATACTTCTTTACGCATTAGCGACTTGTTACATTTAAAGTGGATTGATGTTTATAACTTTAAAACACATAAATATAGAGAACATATTAATCTTGTAGAACAGAAAACCGGCAAAAAAAATTCAATAGCATTAAACAGTGAAGCTACAAAGGCATTGGAACTTTTAAAAAGAACACTTGATACTTTTTGTCAGGATACATATATTTTTAAAAGCCGTATAGGAGATAATCAGCCAATAGGGCGGATATGTGCTTTTCGAATTATTAAAGAAGCTGTGAATGATTTAAACTTAGAAGGAATTATCAGTTGCCACTCACTACGCAAAACCTTTGGCTATCATGCCTGGAAAAAAGGAGTTCCCCCTGCACTTATAATGTCTATATACAATCATTCATCGATTGAAATCACCAAGCGATATCTGTCAATTGATCAGGATGATAAAGATGAAGTCTTTCTGGGAATGAATCTTTAAGCTTCCATTTTAAGAAATATTTGAGAAAAATGGGACGAAATTATTAATAAATGGGAGTGAAAAGGTCTTGAATTATGGGGAAAGACATGCTATTCTTATAAGCGAACACAAGGGCAACATTTTATCCCAAATTGCTAAATAGCCAATTTGCGTTGCTCCTTTATAAAGGAAGGAAAATAAATGCAGCTCGAAGTACTCATATCTTGTATGAATCAGAAAGATACTTCTATTGTTCAGAAGAGTAAGTTGACGGGGGATGTTCTGATTATCAACCAGTGTGAGATAGAATCGCAAGAACAAATATATAGGGGAAATCAGCGTATCCGTATGGTTTCAACAAATCAGCGTGGATTGTCAAATAGCAGGAATTTGGCAATCCATTTATCAGATAGGGACATTTGTCTATTGTGTGATGATGACGAAGTATTTGAGGAAGATTATGAATCCATTGTGCTGGAGAGTTTTGAAAAGCTGAGGGATGCAGATATTATCGCCTTTGATGTGAGCCATAAGAAAACACGTCTGAAATCGAAGACCCAAAGAATCCGCTGGTTGAAGAGCCTGAAGCTATCCTCTGTACAGCTTGCTTTCCGGCGAAAGAGCGTAATAGAAAGAATGTGCTTTTTTGATTCACATATGGGAGCTGGAAGTGGAAATGGATGCGGTGAAGAAAACAAATTTCTTTGGGATTGTTTAAAAAAGGGATTAACAATTTATTATGTTCCTCGGACCATTGCCGGCCTATTAACTAAAGATTCTACTTGGTTTAGTGTTTATGACAAGAATTTTTTTTATCAGAGAGGCGCTGCTACCAGATATATGATGGGAATTACCCTGGCCTTTTTATATGGAATCTATTATCTGATAGTTAAACACTCTATTTATAAAAAGGACATTTCTTTGATATGCGCAGCAAATGCTTTGTTTAAAGGAATTTGTATAAACCCTATTAGAAAGGCAGGATGATGAAATGGAAAAATCAATAACCTTTGTTATACCTGCCTATAATGCAGAGCCTTATTTAAAAAAATGTCTGGATTCTTTTTGGGATACGGCCGTTACGGATAAGATTGAAGTGCTTATTGTGAATGACGGCTCTTCAGATCAGACGGACCAGATTGCTCAGGCTTATGTGAAACGTAATCCGGATATGTACAAGCTTATTAATAAGGAAAATGGCGGTCACGGTTCTGTTATAAATATAGGAAGCAAACTGGCATCAGGAAAATATTTTAAAGTGATTGACGCAGATGACTGGGTTGTAACGGACAATCTTGCTGCGTTTGTGGAGTGTCTCGATAAATGTGATGCAGATATTGTATTAACTCCATTTCATATGATTCATATGATAAATGGAAAGAAAAAGGAATATCGGATAAAAACAGAATATGATTCCACATATATCGGCTTAAAAGAAGTGATTCATAACTGGGGAGAATTTGAGGACTGTATGGTATTTCATGGAATTACCTATAGAACAGTGTTTTATCGGGAGAATTATTATGAACTGCCAGAACACATCTTTTATGAAGACCAGATTTATTCGGCTATTCCATGCTGTCATGCTGTCAGTATTTATGTAAAGGATTTATTTATCTATCAATATATGGTTGGAAATATGGAGCAGAGTATTTCTGCGGCCAATCAATTAAAGAGAATACAGCACATAGAAATGGTTGCCGATGCTATGCTGGACTATTATACGTTAAATTCGAATCTCATAGAAGATGCGGGTACATTTCTTTTATGGAAAATAGAAAATGTAGTACTTATTTACTACTTAACAGCCTGTGTCTTTGAGCCTGATAAAGCGAAGGGGCGAAAGGTATGCAGGCAGTTTCAGTTGAAGCTGGAACAGGCAAATCATGAATTGAAAAGCAGGCTTTCCAGTAAATACAGGCTATATCTACTAATGAACTATCTGCATGTATCAGAAAAAATGTATGAATGGTTGATTTCCTCGGCTTTTTATAAAAAGGTAAAGGCAATGAGTTTGAATGGTATCCGGAACGGTTACAGGAGTTGGTGAGGATGGATCGATATCCTTTAATAACAGTGCTTACGCTCTCGTATAATAGCACTTATATATATGAAAGCATCCAATCTGTATTGGAACAATCCTATCCCCATATTGAATATATCATTGTGGATGATGGTTCAGGCGTTTTTTGTCAGGATGAGATCCGTACTTACATTAAAAATCGCAAAGGCAATAATCTTGAGGATTACCAAGTTATAGTACATCCGCAAAATTTAGGAACAGTAAAGGCTTCTAATACAGGTCTTGTTCATTCACATGGAGAGTATATTTTTAACCTGGCGGCAGACGATGTATTTTTTGATTCGGATGTTTTGACTAAATGGACACGGGAGATGATTTGCAGGAACTCCATGATTATGACAGGACGATATGCGGTTTATGATGAAGCAATGATGGAGTGTAAGGGATGGGGACCTTGTGATGAGGAAGTCCAGGTCCTGGAAAGCAAATCCCCAGAAAAGATATTTAGAAAGTTGATAAATGCTAATTTCATATACGGATGCTGTACTGCCCGCAGCCGGTTGTTGATTGAAAGTTATGGACTGTATGATGAAAATTATAGGTTAATTGAGGATTATCCGGCAGCCTTGAGCCTGAGCCGCCAGGGAGTAGTGATTGATTACTGGGAACAGCCTGTGGTGAAATACCGACAAGGAGGCGTGAGCTCGCCTTGGCGTTTTAATTCTGATTACGAGCGGGACTCGGATAAAATATTAAGACGTGAGATTCTGCCTTATGTTAATTTTAAATTTTTATATAAACTTCAATATTACTTTTGGAAGCTGAAGCGGTCTCAAGACAGCCGATTCGCTTATGAATACAGCCTAATATGCGGAGAAAAGCAGAAAGTAAAAGTGATATTTCTGATGGTCCGCTATCCGATTCCGGCGCTCCGCATATTAAAACGAAAGCTGTCCGGTAAATATAAGACAACAGGGAGGTAGTTATGCAGATATTAAAATATGTATTTCAGCAGCATGGCGATGAACGAGGCCAATTGGTAGCATTGGAGGAGTTTAAAGACATTCCTTTTGAGATTAAACGTGTTTACTATATGTATGATACAGGCGAAGGTATACATCGTGGTTTTCACGCTCATAAGACGTTAAAACAAATTTTAATCTGCATCCATGGTTCTTGTAAGGTGCTGCTGGATAATGGCGAAGAAAAAAAAATCGTCAGTTTAGAAAAGCCTTATGAGGGACTATACATAGCTCACAATATGTGGCGGGAAATGTATGATTTCTCTCCGGATGCCGTTTTGATGGTGCTTGCATCAGAGTATTATGATGAGAGCGATTATATACGTGATTATGATGAATTTTTGAACTCGGTCAAGGAGGCATAGAAGAAATGAACATACCATTTGTATCGTTTGAAAAGATGCACAAAGAAATAGAGCCAGATATAACTGATAGCTTCCTTAATATGTATAGAAACAATATCTTTATTATGGGAGAGCAGGTGACTGCATTTGAAAATGAATTTGCTGAGTTTTGCGGATGCAAATATGCTGTTGGTTGTGGAACCGGGCTGGATGCATTATATCTTATTTTGAAGGCCCTGGAAATCGGATATGGAGATGAAGTGATTATTCCATCAAATACCTTTATAGCCACTGCATTAGCTGTTTCATATGTAGGTGCCTGTCCTATTTTTGTAGAGCCAGATGAAAATACTTATACGATTCGACCTGATAGGATTGAGGAAAAGATAACTGAGAAGACAAAGGCAATCATCCCAGTTCATTTATATGGTAGATGTGCCGATATGGATCCTATTTTAGATATAGCTTCAAAACACAATCTATATGTAATAGAAGACGCAGCCCAGGCTCATGGAGCATTATATAAAGGAAGAAAAAGTGGCAGTATGGGAATTGCTGCAGGTTTTAGTTTTTATCCTGGTAAAAATCTTGGGGCCTTAGGAGATGGTGGGATTGTTGTTACCAACAATGAAGCTTTAGCAGAAAAAATAAGGATGCTGGGCAATTATGGTTCAAAAATCAAATATCACCATGAGTACCAAGGGAATAACTCACGTTTAGATGAACTGCAGGCTGGATTTTTAAGGGTTAAATTATCCCATTTAAATAAGTGGAATAAGGAGCGGAACAGAATTGCTGAAAGGTATTTGAGCGAACTTAAAAATCCATGTATTAAAATGCCCATTCCTACTTCAAAAGACTATTATAATGTCTGGCATTTGTTTGTACTGCAATGCAGCTCCCGTAATCATTTTCAGAGGTATCTAACAGAATGCGGAATAGGGACCAATATCCATTATCCAATTCCAATGCACTGCCAAAATGCATATAAAGATTTGAAAATAGCAGAAGGGGCTTTACCAGTTTGCGAAAAGTTGTCAAGAGAAATTATCAGTATTCCTATGTATTATGGGATGTCAGATCAGGAAATCCAATATGTAATTGATGTGATTAATAACTATGATGGGAGTATTCAATGAATATAGAGCTTCAAAATTTTGTTTTTGATAATCCCGGCCGGTTGGAGTTGATTAATTATCAACCCAAAACTTCTATACCTGCTATAAAAATTAATGTGTATAGAAACCACTCATTTGAATTAGTAGAACATTCAATCAGACCTTTTTTAGATTATGCCGGGGTATGTGCTGAATTTATTTATAGCGATTATGATGATACATTATCATTTTTTGATATGGATATGTCTGCAGATTTATTGATTCTCTGGTTAGATGCTAATCGATATAAAAATATTGATTTTACTGCATTTTTAAAGGGACGTTTGATGGCATTAAAAGAACAATACCACAAACCTGTTTTAGTGGTTCTGCTTGATGGTGAATTGGATATACAGGATAACCAGATAGTAGTATATTCTTTGGAAAAGTTCAGAGATGATTTAGGATCCCGGTTTTACGATTATCGGTTGGAAAAATTTTCAGGCACAGTTATGAGTTCGGCTCTTTCTTTACAAGTATCGCGGGATTTGGGGTTAAATTATATTCCGGCCTTAATACGTCCTTGCCTTAAAGCGATTGTGGTAGATTTAGATAATACCTTATATTTAGGTGTTCTTGGAGAGGATGGAATACATAACATTACGCTTACAGAAGGGCATCGTTTATTACAAGAAAAGCTAAAGGGACTTGCTGAACAGGGATTTTTCCTTTGTATTGCTTCTAAGAATGAAGAATCAGATGTGCTTGAGATGTTTCGAGAAAGAGCCGATTTCCCATTGCAATTAAATGATTTCACTAAAATCTGCTGCTCCTGGAATCCTAAAGCTGAATCAATCAGTCAAATTTCTCAATACCTTAATATTGGAAGTGATAGTATTCTCTTTATTGATGATAATCCAGGTGAGTTGTATTCGGTTGCTAATGTTCATACGGATATCCATGGTTTATTAGCGGCATCGGATGCTTTAAAAACCAGATATATGCTGGAAAATTATCCTGGTATTTTGAAACTGAACTGTTCTGCTGAAGATTCGATTCGTTCGGAAGATGTTCAGGCTAATGAGCTAAGGAATCAAATAAAGGCCACATTGTCTTCTGAGGACTATATAAAGTCTTTGGATATGGAACTGGTGTTTCATATTGATGATCCGGCACAGATAGACCGTATTTCTGAATTATCAAACAAGACAAATCAGTTTATTTTTAATTATAAAAGATACTCCCCAGCAGATATTGAATATCTGATGAGGCTAAATGATTCAGTAGTCATTACAGTGCAGCTTTCAGACAAACTTTCAGAAAGTGGGTTGATTGCAGTTTGCACTGGCAAAAAAATAGATGACTATTTAGAAATCCAGGAGTGCTTTGTCAGTTGCCGGGCATTGGGGCGTGGCATTGATGAAGTAATAGTCCTTGGAATGATTTCGTATATGCAGGAAGCATTAAATGTTACAAATATCAAGGTTCAATTTCAAAAAGGCGAGCGAAATTTACCGGCTGAGAAATTTGTTGCAAAATATTTATGCACTTATTTGGAACAGCCATCTGGCTTTTCATACAATGTTCCCAATGAGTTGTTAGCCGTTCGATTGGAGAGGTATGGATTATGAGAGAAGAAATAATTACTGTAATATCAGCTGTAACCGGTTTATCTATAGAACAATTATCCAATAAGTCTGCCTGTGAAAGACCATGGAATTCTTTAACACACGTAGAACTGGTTATTGCTTTGGAAGATAAATTCCAAATATTTTTTGAGCCTGAAGAAATTGCAAACATGACTTCCGTTGATTTAGTGATAGAGGAAACAGAAAGGAAGGTTCAGTAATTATGCAGCATCGTCTATCTATCGATGGACTGGGATATTCTTTACGTCCTGTCCAGCTTTCAGATGCCCGGTTTATTTTAAAAATTCGTTTAGAAGATATGAACCGAACCCAGTATATCCATGAAATTCCTGATGATATAGAGTTAGAGGAAAATTGGATTAGAAAATATTTTCAACGAAATGGGGATTTTTTCTTTATTATTGAGAATAAAATCACCGGACAGCCGGAAGGAACAATTGCTATTTATGATATGGAGGATGGACGAGCTGAGTGGGGGCGTTGGGTCGTCCAAAAGGGATCCCTTGCCGCAGTTGAAAGTGTGGACTTGATTTATAAGGCGGCGTTCCAAAAGCTCAATTTAAGAGAATTGTATTGCAGGACAATAGAAAGAAACAGTTCTGTAGTATCCTTCCATGATTCTCTTCCGCAAAAGAGAAGGGGAATTTTAAAGGATTTTTTTGAACTGCGCGGTGAGTTTTATAATGCAGTCGAGCATTATGTGGATAAAGAATATTATCTTGAAGAACTTTCGCCGGTTTTAGAAAAAAAGGCATTTGCAATCTTTCAGAGGAATCTGCGCACAGCTGTGGGGAAATTCCAGTTCCATCACATTGGAGTGGCCTGCAGTAGCTTAGAGCGTGACAGAAAAGCCTTTCAGTTTCTGGGGTATCAGGCAGAATCCCCTTGCTTTACAGATTCATCTCAGGGAATTATAGGACAGTTTATGGTTGCTAATAATCAGCCGCGTATTGAGCTGTTACAGAATTTAGAAGGTAGTACCACGCTCACGCCTTATTTGGAAAAAGGAGTAAAGCTATATCACTTTGCCTATTCTGTAGACCAGATTGAAAAAGCATGTGAATATTTAGTAAAGTGCCGGGCGAAAGTGATGTCACCGTTAAAAGAGTCGGTATATTTTGGAAAGCGGATTTGCTTTTTAATGTTATCTAATATGTTTTTGATTGAGTTGGTGGAGGAGTAGATGACATAATGGCTAATGTGTTTATTGCTATGTACAACTTTGGGAGAGATCGGGAAGACTATTTTCTTTAGATACAGAGCGGCTTAAGGATTGAATAATAAATGGCAACAGACAGGAGATAAAATGAATTACCCCCAAATTTCGGTTATTATTCTTACTCATAATAGCTTTAGATATTTACTAGAGTCAATAGATAGTATTTTAGAACAGACATATAACAATATTCAATTAATCATTTCTGATGACAACTCTGCTTCTTTTCCGGCAGAAGCATTGATAAATCGATTAACAGTTAAAAGAACTTCAAATTTGGAACAGATTATTGTACATGAGACAGAATATTCAAAGGGAAAAATACAACAATTAAGTGAAGTGTTTCATAGATATTGTAATGGGAAATATGTAATGTTTATGGATGCGGGGGATGTATTTTATAGTAAAACAACTCTTGAAGAATTGATTAGAGTATTTCAAAAAGACGGTGAGAATATAGATGCAGTTTTATCCCAAGCTAAATTATATGATGAGTGGATGCTCCATTTTAAAAGAGACTCTTTAACACAGGAAGCTATTCATGCAGTCCAGGATAATAAAGCTTACAATTTAGTACATAACAGTCCTGTCTTAATAAGGTTACCCCTAGCATCTATGATAATAAAAAAAGACTGGCTGGAATTAAATATTGAAGGTTTAAAATCATACAAAGAATGTGCTTCTCTTGCGCTACAACTAGCCTTATTAAAAGAGGGAATGCATATTAAATACTCTAATATTATAAGTATAAAGCATCAAGACGAAGAATTCCGAAAAATGTTAACACAGTC
>OBXM01002042.1_pt1 | contig 10112 bp, 8 predicted proteins | sample 1538141 | NCBI WGS metagenome assembly OBXM01 (sample SAMEA2580153, study PRJEB22360) | human gut metagenome | biome: human gut; feature: human-associated habitat; material: faeces | place: Denmark | collected 2008/2010 | reverse complement strand
GGAAGAATCACCCAGCCGATCTGGATCACGGTGTCAACGACTCAGGATGCAAAACCGGGGCTTTACAGTACAAAAATCCGGGTGAGAACAGAACAAGGTGGGGAGCAGAGCCTGAAGTTAAAGATCCGGGTGCTGGATCTTAAGCTGGACCAGGACAATGAGTATTATCTGAATTTGTGGCAGTATCCTTATGCCAGTGCGGCATATTATCAGGTTGAACCTTTTGGCAGGGAGCATCTTCAGATCATGAAACGGCAGATGCGGCCTTATATGGAGGCTGGTGGAAAAATCGGAACAGCTTCGATCGTGGAAGAACCGTGGTATCATCAGACATGGTGTGACTATCCGTCCATGGTCAGATGGAAAAGAGAAAATGGAAAATGGAAGTTTGAATACGGAGAGTTTGACCGGTGGACTGGGTTTTTGCTGAAAGAAGTAAAGGTGTCCTATATAGAGTGTTATTCTGTTGTTCCCTGGGGGAATGTGTTGCGATACAGGGAAGATGGAAAAGAAATAGAGAAGCAGGCAGAACCCGGAAGTGAGTTCTGGACTGAGGCGTGGAGTGCATTTTTACAGAGTTTTGTACAACATCTGGAAGAAAAAGGATGGTTTGACCGGATGATACTGGCGATGGATGAACGCCCGAAAGAAGAGATGGAGGCAGCTCTGAACCTGATCGCAACTTTCCCGGACAGGCACGGAAATTCCCTGAAAGTGGGCGGTGCGGTGGTGCATTATAATAAAGAAATGTGGGACAGACTATTTACGGTGACACCCCATCTGTCTGCACTGGCAAATGAGGAGATCCCGCGGGAGTTGTTCAGGGAGATTGTCCGCAGGCGGAGGCAGGAAGGAAAGCTGACAAGCATTTACAGTATGATCCATGATTATCCGGGCATCTTTTCCATGAGTGATCCGGGTGAAGCTGCATGGACAATCTGGTATATCGAGTCATGTGGTGCGGATGGATTTCTGAAATGGGCATATGATGCCTGGTGTAAAGATCCTCTGGAGGAAAATGTCCACTGCTATTTTGAAGCAGGGGATATGTTCCTGGTGTATCCCGGAGAAAGGCGGGAAAAAGAGCCGGATGTGCGGGTTTCACCGAGGTTCAGGATGCTGGAAGAAGCCATCCATGATGTAAGGAAACTGTGTCAGATGAAGAAAGTACCGGAATATGAAAAGAAGGCAGAACAGCTTTTGGACAGTGTCAGATGCTTTTATGGAAAAGGAAAAAGCAACGGAGTCGGAACAGCCGGATTTATGGAGGCAGATGAGCAGATAAAAAGAGAACTGGCAGAAGAAGTGGAACGGCTGCATCGGGCAGTCGGTACACTGTCTTGCCGGTATGCAGTGGATGAAGAACAACTGATGGAAAGGATCAGGCTGCCGGAAGAGGGAAGAGATGTGGTACGGAGTCTGAAGATGACGGAGCAGGAATACCACAGATGGAAAGAATTATTTTATAAAAAAGAAGAAAAATTTTTTGAAATGCTTGCAGGAGAACAGGAAAAAGAAGGACTTCTTCTTTCTTTATATGTCCGTTTTGCAACGGATCTGTATAAAGCGTATGTAGAAAAAGAAATACCGGACGAAGTGTATGATGCGACATTTTCAGATTTTACAATCTGGTATCGACATTGTGTAAAAGAAAGAAAAAAGATCGGACTTTGCGAGGAGCAGTGGCTGAAACTTCATTTGAAAATGAAATTATTCCGGCTTGGAAGACTTCAGTTTGAGCCGGATGAGGAGCAGAAAGTGATCCATGTTCATGTACCGGAAGGAGAATCTCTGAGCCGTGAAGGATGTGAAGCATCTTTTGCATGGGCGGATCGTTTTTTTGATTCTTCCTATAAACTGTATGACTGCGAATCCTGGCTGCTTTCTCCGGCACTGAAAGAGTTGCTGGAGAAAGAAAGCGGAATCCTTCAGTTTCAGAATTGCTTTGAAATTCAGTCTGTGAATCTGGAAAACCGTCAGGCAGAGGAAAGGGTTTTTGGAAGCATACTGGAAGATCCGGAGGCATATCCTGAGAACACCAGTCTGCAGAAAGCATTGAAAAACTATTTGTCAGAAGGGAAAAAAACGGGAGCCGGATATGGGTGTCGGATAAGAAAAAAGATCTTTTGACCAAAAAATTAAAATATAGTATGATAAAAGACAATGCAAATAAAAGGAGCAGATGCCTATGTTACAGATAAAGAATATCTGCAAGGAATACAGAACAGGGGGATTGGTGCAGAAAGCCCTGGATGATGTGAGCCTGAATTTAAGGGATAATGAATTTGTTGCCATTCTGGGTCCCAGTGGTTCCGGTAAGACAAACCTGCTTAATATCATTGGTGGGCTGGACCGGTATGATAGTGCAGCACTCCCATTTGTCCCGGCAGTGGTTCTGATCCTGTTAAGTATCGGACTTACGTTACTTGGAGGACTGATCCCCTCTAGAAAAGCAGCAAAAAGTGATCCTGTAACGGCATTAAGAACGGAGTAATAAAATGGAAAATTTGATTTTTAGTTTAAATGCAACAGTTCCGATTTTTCTCATGATGGTGTTGGGAATGATTTTTCGTAAAATTGGATGGATGGACATAGAATTTGCGGAAGAGATGAATAAGTTTGTATTCCTTGTTCCGCTTCCGGTGCTGCTTTTCAGTGATCTTGCAACGGTTGATTTTGAGGAAGTATGGAATATCCGCTTTGTGATCTTCTGTTTTATTGTTACATTTATCAGTATTGCAATCGTGGCAGGAATTTCATTTTTATGGAAAGATAAGACGATTCAGGGAGAATTTATCCAATCATCTTACCGGAGCAGTGCAGCACTTTTGGGAATTGCTTTCATTCAGAATATCTATGGAAATGCAGGGATGGCTCCATTGATGATCATTGGGAGCGTGCCGCTTTATAATGTGATGGCAGTAGTTGTCTTATCCTTTTTCCAGCCAGAAAGAAAAGCACTGGACAGGGAAGTGTGGAAGAAAACTTTGAAAGGGATCATGACGAATCCGATCATTATTGGAATTGTAGCAGGATTGATCTGGTCTGCACTCAGGATTCCGATGCCACTGATACTCAATAAAGCGGTGTCCAGTATAGGGGCTGTTGCAACACCCATGGGTCTGATGGCAATGGGAGCAGCCTTTGATTTTAAGAAAGCGATGGGAAAAGTGAAGCCTGCTGTTACAGCTGCTTTTATTAAGCTGATCGGGTTTGTGGCAATTTTTTTACCATTGGCTGCATATCTTGGATTCCGCAGGGAAGAGCTGATCGCAATCCTGGTGATGCTTGGATCAGCAACAACAGTGAGTAGCTTTGTAATGGCAAAAAATATGGGACATGAGGGAGTGCTTTCCTCTAGTGTTGTTATGCTGACAACGCTGTTCAGTGCATTTACTCTGACCGGATGGCTGTATCTTTTAAAGAGTCTGTCACTGATCTGACAAGATATAGTGGATTTCAACCTGGGGAACGGGAAATAGAGATAGTATAAAGAAGATTTATACTGTGAAAGAGCTGTCATAAAATGCAGTTCTTTTTTCTTGACATTTAAAATTTTTGAGAGTAGAATATGTCAAATATAAAATAGTTCCATATCGAACAGTTTTATATCGAACTATTGCATGATAGTGTGAAAAAAAGCATGCGATTACAGGAAAAATGTAAAGAATTTTACAGAAGTACTGTGGAAAGGAGGAAAGAAAGTGGAAGATGTACGTCATTACGGATTTGAAGTGCGTCGTCTTGATCATGTATTTGCCAGGAATCTAGAAGCAAAAGTCCGGGAGAAAGGAATTGATGAACTGACGTTGATGCATGGATTATAAGATATCTGATTGAGAATCAAGACAAGGACATTTATCAGAAGGATATAGAGAAGCACTGCTCAATTGGAAGATCTACCGTGACAAATATTTTACAGCTGATGGAAAAAAAAGGACTGATCAGAAGAGAAGCTGTACCTAATGATGCACGGCTGAAAAAGGTCATGCTGACTCAAAAAGGACTGGAGAGTCATGAAGGGATCGAACAACTGATCATGGAACTGAATCATCAGATGATTCAGGGCATCAGTGAGGAAGATTTGGAGATTTTCCTGCGGACGACACGGGCACTGAGAAAAAATATTGAAAAAAATCTGAAATTCAAAAGTGGAGAGAACAGGGAAGGAGGATGTCCATGCTAAAGACATTATTAAAAGAAGTAAAAGAATATAAGCGGGCTTCTGTCGTGACTCCGGTATTTATGATACTGGAAGTCCTGATGGAGACGCTGATCCCGTTCCTGATGGCATCGATCATTGATGAAGGGGTCAATGCAGGAAATATGCAGCATATTTACAAAGTAGGAGGCATTATGGTCGTTGCCGCCGCAGTCGGATTATTTGCAGGACTGGCAGGCGGAAGGTTTGGAGCAAAGGCTTCTGCAGGATTTGCAAAAAATCTGCGTGAGGCAATGTTCAACCATATCCAGAGTTTTTCTTTTGCCAATATCGATCATTTCAGTACGGCAGGACTGGTAACCCGTATGACAACTGATGTGACGAATGTACAGAATGCGTACATGATGACACTGCGTATGTTCACGCGTGCCCCTGCCAGTATGATCTGTGCCATGGTGATGGCATTTGCGATCAATGCAAGACTTGCAAGCATCTATCTTGTTGCAGTCATTATATTAGGTACGATCCTTTTCTTCATTATCCGTCATGCAACGGCGTATTTTCGGCAGGCATTTCCGAAATATGATGACCTGAATGCATCGGTACAGGAGAATGTCTCTGCGATCCGTGTCGTGAAGGCTTATGTAAGAGAGGAGCAGGAGACAAGTAAGTTTCAGAAAGCAAGTGAAAATATTTACAGAATTTTTGTAAAGGCAGAACGAAATGTTATTTTTAATGCCCCGCTGATGATGACAACGGTTTATACCTGTATTATCCTGATTAGCTGGCTGGGAGCAAAAATGATCACAAGTAGTACGCTGACGACCGGGGAACTGATGAGTCTGCTGGCATACTGTATGAATATTCTGAGCAGTCTGATGATGCTGTCCATGGTATTTGTCATGATCTCTATGAGTACAGCCAGTATGCAGCGAATTTCAGAAGTACTGAATGAAGAGAGTGACCTTCATAATCCGGCAGATCCTGTCTTTGAAGTAAAAGATGGAAGAATCGAATTTAAAAATGTAGAATTTGCTTATAAAAAGGACAGCAAAGAGCCGGTTCTGACCGATATAGATCTGAAGATCCGTTCAGGGGAGACGATCGGGATCATCGGGGGAACAGGAAGTGCAAAGACCAGTCTGGTCAATCTGGTCAGCCGTCTGTATGATGTGACAAAGGGAGAAGTTCTTGTCGGTGGCAGAAATGTCAGAGAATATGACATGGAATCTCTGAGAAACCAGGTAGCAGTTGTACTTCAGAAGAATGTTCTTTTCTCCGGCACGATTCTGGAAAATCTGCGGTGGGGAAATAAAAATGCTACAGATGAAGAGTGCATAGAAGCGTGTAAACTGGCATGTGCAGATGAATTTATTGAACGATTTCCAAAGAAATATGAGACGTACATCGAACAGGGTGGAAATAATGTATCTGGTGGACAGAAGCAGAGACTCTGTATTGCCAGGGCAATTCTGAAAAAGCCGAAGATCCTGATCCTGGATGACAGTACCAGTGCGGTAGATACAGCTACAGATGCGAAAATCCGCAGAGCATTCAGAGAAGAGATCCCTGATACAACCAAGCTGATCATCGCCCAGCGTGTCTCCAGTGTGCAGGATGCAGACCGTATCATTGTGATGGATGAGGGCAGGATCAATGGATTTGGAACGCATGAAGAATTGCTGGATACAAACGAGATCTACCGGGAAGTTTATGAGTCTCAGACGCAGGGCGGCGGTGATTTTGATGAAAAGGCAGGTGAATAAAATGGCAGGAACAATGAGGAAAACTCCCCGTGGAGCAAAGGGAAAAGTGGAAAACCCGGGAAAACTTTTTGTACGGCTGATGAAATATGTATTCAAAGATTACCTGTGGCAGTGTATTCTGGTTTTTGTCCTGATCCTGACAGGAGTTATCGCAAATGTACAGGGTACGATGTTTACCAAAAATCTGATCGATGATTATATTACTCCGTTCCTTCTGACGGATTCACCGGATTTTGGACCTTTAGCCCAGGCAATCGGCAGGGTGGCGGTCTTTTATGCAGTGGGTGTGGTGGCAACCTATCTGTATAACCGGATCATGGTCAATGTGACGCAGGGAACTTTGCGGAATCTGAGAAATGAATTATTCGAACATATGGAAACGCTGCCGATCAAATATTTTGATACCCATGCTCATGGAGATATCATGTCAGTTTATACGAATGATATCGATACACTGCGACAGATGATCAGTCAGAGTATTCCACAGATCATCAACAGCGGGATTACGATCATCAGTGTCTTTATCAGTATGCTGATCCTGAATATCCCACTGACGGTGGTTACGATGGTTATGGTGGCAGTTATGGTTTTATGCACGAAGGCATCAGCAGGACGAAGCGGAAGATACTTCCTGGAACAACAGGTGAATCTGGGAAAAGTCAATGGATTTATCGAGGAAATGATGAATGGTCAGAAAGTCGTTAAAGTTTTTTGCCATGAGGAAGAAAATAAAGCCGATTTTAAAAAGTTGAATGATGACTTATTTGTCAGTGCGGATCGTGCCAATACTTTTTCCAATTTTTTAGGACCGATCAATGCCCAGCTTGGAAATATCAGTTATGTCTTATGTGCGATCGTCGGTGGAGGTCTTGCATTGAACGGAGTCGGTGGCTTTACATTAGGTGGTCTGGCAAGTTTTCTGACTTTCAATAAAAGCTTCAGTATGCCGATCAATCAGGTCAGTATGCAGCTAAATGCGATCGTCATGGCAATGGCGGGGGCAGAAAGAATTTTCCGTCTGCTGGATGAAAAGCAGGAAGTAGATGAAGGTTATGTCACTTTGGTACGTGCGAAAGAAGAGGATGGAAAGCTGACAGAGTGTAAAGAAAGAACCGGACGCTGGGCATGGAAGCACGTGCATCAGGCAGATGGCTCAGTGGATTATATTGAACTGAAAGGAAATGTTGTCTTTGACGGAGTTGACTTTGGATATAATGATGATAAGATCGTTCTGCATGATGTCAGGTTATATGCTGAGCCGGGACAGAAGATCGCATTCGTCGGATCGACCGGAGCCGGAAAGACAACCATTACGAATCTGATCAACCGGTTCTATGATATCCAGGATGGTAAGATCCGCTATGATGGCATCAATATTAATAAGATCAAAAAGGCAGATCTGCGGCGTTCCCTGGGGATTGTTCTTCAGGATACGCATCTTTTTACCGGAACAGTCCGGGAAAATATCCGGTTCGGAAAGCTGGATGCAACAGATGAAGAAATCGTGGCGGCAGCAAAGCTTGCCAATGCAGACGGATTTATCCGCAGGCTTCCGGATGGATATGATACCGTACTGACCGGAGACGGTGCGAATTTAAGCCAGGGACAGCGTCAGCTTCTTGCGATAGCAAGGGCAGCAGTGGCAGATCCACCGGTTCTGATCCTGGATGAAGCGACAAGCTCGATCGATACAAGAACAGAGCGGATTATTCAGGAAAGTATGGATCGTCTGATGAAAGGAAGGACAACGTTTGTGATCGCACATCGCCTTTCTACTGTCAGAAACTCAGATTGTATCATGGTTCTGGAACAGGGAAGAATCATAGAGCGTGGAACGCATGAACAGCTGATCGAAGAAAAAGGCAGGTATTATCAGTTGTATACCGGAAATGCGATCAGTGCATAAAGCATCCGCAAAATAGACACGCTGGATTCTTCAATCAGTACTAGTACATCGTTTTCGAAATAACTATACCACTAACTTGTCTGCAAATTCGATTGCACAGGCATAAAAGCCTCGGCGTAGCCCGCTACGCCTACATTTTTATACCTGCACACTCGAATCTGCATCCTGCGTGATTGGTATAGTTATTTACGAAACGATGTACTAGGAGATGAATACAGCCAGCTTTTTCTGCTCCCAGCTAATGACAGGACCAAGGAAAAATGCAATCGCAAATGTGACCGGACCGACATTTCCACCGGCGATCCATCCCAGAAGAAGAAAAGATGTATCCCATGCGATACGGACGTATTTAAATGGAACGTGCGGTACTTTCTTTGCAAGAATAAATGAAATTGCATCGTACGGTGATGTACCAAGAGCAGCAGTCATATACATGGCGGCTCCGAAAATAAATACAATCAGTGCAGGCAGCAGGATACAGATGCGAACCGGCATGGATTCAAAGAAATGTGCGGGAAAGATTCTGCTGTAGATCCATCTGCAGGTATCGGAGATATATCCGATAAAGATCATATTTGCAATCGTTCCAAAACCGATCAGGCTTGTATCGGACAGGAAAATGATGATAAAAAGGATCAGATTGATCAGAAGCTGGGCTGTTCCAAATGTCAGTCCGACATGGGAGATTACTCCCTGCGTAAATGCCGAACATGGATCTGTACCGAAATGGATCTCGATCAGCCAGGAGAGTCCGAATCCCTGGATGAGAACTCCAAGTATGACCATGATCAGTCTGTTCCTGAATTTTTCAGGTCTTGCAAACCAGTTTAATTTTTTCATAGATACCTCCTCAAGATATAAAAAATAAAGTCACAAAAAATGCAGTAACAGCATATAGCTTATCGTTCCGGCAGCGATGGACAGGAACATATTCCGTTTCCATATTTTTTTCAAGCATCTCGACAGCGACAAACTCCAAAGAGCCACCGTAGATCAGAAAACTCATGCAAAGAGGGTAGACAAAAGAAAACCCGGATGCATTCATGTAGATTCCATAAGCCATTCCGAGAAAACTGAACCCGGCTAAAATAGGGAGAGTATAAGGAAAAGCGGCTTTGAAAGCTTTGCGTTTCATAAATCCTCCTTGAAATCATTTCCAACATACGATAAAATTTTTAACAGATGCAAGTATAGCATTAACGACAAAAAATTACAATCATCAGAAAAAGAGGCAGGTATACCAGAAGAAAGGACGGGTATACAGAAAAAGCAGGTGGAACTATGACATTGCAACAATTAAAATATGTCTGCATGGTAGCAGAAACAGGGAAGATCACTGAAGCAGCAAAAAAATTATATATTTCCCAGCCGAGTCTGACAAATGCCATCCATGAGCTGGAAAAAGAGATGAATGTGGTTATTTTTAACCGGACGAATAAGGGCATCAGCCTCTCAGCAGAGGGGGAAATCTTTCTGGGGTATGCCAGACAGGTTCTGGAACAGGCAGCAGTACTGGAGGACAAATATAAAGGAGGACACGGGGAAAAGAAAAAGTTCTGCGTGTCGACGCAGCATTATTCTTTTGCGGTAAATGCGTTTGTAGATCTGATCAAAAGGTATGGTCAGGATGAGTATGATTTCAGCATCCGGGAAACGCAGACTTATGAGATCATTGAAGATGTGGCGAGAATGAGAAGTGAGATTGGTCTTCTCTTTTTAAATGATTTTAATGAGACGGTACTCCGCAAGATTCTGAAATCCAACGGACTGGAGTTTCATCTTCTCTTTGTGGCGAGGCCGCATGTCTTTATCAGCAGACGGCATCCGCTGGCAGACAGGGAAGTCATTACCAATGAAGAACTGGAAGATTATCCATATTTGTCCTTTGAACAGGGGGAACATAATTCCTTTTATTTTTCCGAGGAAGTTTTTTCGGTTTCAGAGCGAAAGAAAAATATCAGAGTCAGAGACAGGGCAACACTTTTCAATCTTTTGATCGGGCTGAATGGCTATACTGTATGCAGCGGTGTCATTGATGAAAATTTAAATGGGAAAGATATCATTGCAGTACCGCTGGCAGATGAGAATGAAATGAAGATCGGATATATCGTGCATCAGAAAAACCGCATAAGCAGACTTGGAACTACCTATTTAAAGGCACTGGAAAAGTATCTGGATCCCAAAGAAGAACCGGGAAGGGAATGTCTGCATATGCGGCAGGAATAAGTAAGAAGATGTCGGGGTCAAAAGCCCCCGACTATGATACCTACGGATTGTT
>OBXM01002040.1_pt1 | contig 10121 bp, 10 predicted proteins | sample 1538141 | NCBI WGS metagenome assembly OBXM01 (sample SAMEA2580153, study PRJEB22360) | human gut metagenome | biome: human gut; feature: human-associated habitat; material: faeces | place: Denmark | collected 2008/2010 | reverse complement strand
AAAGCGAGCCGATGCTCAACGACACGGAAAGTTATTTTAATACCGCGATCAAAAACGCTGTCGCGAAAGGTGATGTTGATAAGGCGTTAAAACTGCTTGATGAAGCTGAACGCCTGGGGTCGACATCTGCCCGTTCCACCTTTATCAGCAGTGTAAAAGGCAAGGGGTAATTACGCCCCACAGTGCTGATTTTGCAACAACTGGTGCGTCTCCTGGCGCACCTTTTTTTCTCCTCCTGTACTATTGTTGCGTTTTTGTTGCGCATTAGTTCACTTAATTTGCTTTACATCTCCCGTAAATATTTTTCTGCGATACAATGCCTTTACGTTATGTAACGGAGAGTTCGGCATGTCACACCCCGCGTTAACGCAACTGCGTGCGCTGCGCTATTTTACAGAGATCCCTGCCCTGGAGCCGCAACTGCTCGACTGGCTGTTGCTGGAAGATTCCATGACAAAACGTTTTGAACAGCAGGGAAAAACGGTGAGCGTGACGATGATCCGCGAAGGGTTTGTCGAGCAGAATGAAATCCCCGAAGAACTGCCACTGCTGCCGAAAGAGTCTCGTTACTGGTTACGTGAAATTTTGTTATGTGCCGATGGTGAACCGTGGCTTGCCGGTCGTACCGTCGTTCCTGTGTCAACGTTAAGCGGGCCGGAGCTGGCGTTACAAAAATTAGGTAAAACGCCGTTAGGACGCTATCTGTTCACATCATCGACATTAACCCGGGACTTTATTGAGATAGGCCGTGATGCCGGACTGTGGGGGCGACGTTCCCGCCTGCGATTAAGCGGTAAACCGCTGTTGCTAACAGAACTGTTTTTACCGGCGTCACCGTTGTACTAAGAGGAAAAAAATATGGAGTGGAGTCTGACGCAGAATAAGCTGCTGGCGTTTCATCGCTTAATGCGTACGGATAAGCCAATTGGCGCGTTACTGCTGCTCTGGCCAACATTATGGGCGTTGTGGGTGGCGACACCGGGCGTTCCCCAGCTCTGGATCCTGGCGGTGTTTGTCGCGGGCGTCTGGCTGATGCGCGCTGCTGGTTGTGTGGTGAATGATTATGCTGACCGCAAGTTTGATGGTCATGTTAAGCGCACGGCGAACCGACCACTTCCCAGCGGCGCGGTAACGGAGAAAGAGGCGCGCGCGCTGTTTGTAGTGCTGGTACTGATTTCATTTTTACTGGTGCTGACGCTGAATACGATGACTATTCTGTTGTCGATTGCCGCGCTGGCGCTGGCGTGGGTATACCCGTTTATGAAGCGGTATACCCATCTACCGCAAGTGGTGCTGGGCGCGGCGTTTGGCTGGTCGATTCCAATGGCTTTTGCCGCTGTGAGTGAGTCGGTGCCATTGAGTTGCTGGTTAATGTTCCTCGCCAATATTCTCTGGGCGGTGGCTTACGACACGCAGTATGCGATGGTTGACCGCGATGATGATGTGAAGATTGGCATTAAATCCACCGCAATCCTGTTCGGCCAATACGATAAATTGATTATTGGTATTTTTCAGATTGGCGTACTAGCGCTGATGGCGATCATCGGTGAGTTAAATGGCTTAGGCTGGGGATATTACTGGTCAATTCTGGTAGCTGGCGCGCTGTTTGTTTATCAACAAAAACTGATTGCCAACCGCGAGCGTGAAGCCTGCTTTAAAGCATTTATGAATAATAACTATGTTGGTCTGGTACTGTTTTTAGGGCTGGCAATGAGTTACTGGCATTTCTGATGATGTAAAAAAGCCGGATGATCATCCGGCTTTCTTCTGGGTTGCCTGATGCGCTGCGCTTCTCAGGCCTACAACATATCGCAATTTATTGAATTTGCAGATCATGGTAGGCCGAATAAGGCGTTTGCGTCGCATCCGGCAATTCTCACTGATTACCCTTCGCCCTGCGTCGCACTCTCAATCGTCAAACGCACGTCTGATGTAATCAACTCCGCCAGCAACTGATACACCTTCATCGTTTCTGCCGGTTCGGCGTCGCCGCTATCGCTGATATACCCTTCATCACGCAGTGTCAGCACCAGAGAACTGAACACCGCCTTGTCGAAGAACTCCGGCGCGTTGATACCGTGCAGCACGGAGAGACGTTGCGCGACGGTGCGGCTCTCTTTTTCCAGCGTACCGCGGTTGATCGACGGGTTGGCACTCAACAGCCAGAAGGTGATGGCATAACGTTGCAGCGTTTCGCGCGCGCCTGCGGCCAGCAGCTGTAGCGTGCGAGAATGCGCCGGGTTGATATGCAACTCATCATCTTGCAGGGTAATCAGCCCCTGACGTTGCATCTCATTTGCCAGCGCATCAATAACGTCCGGTAACTCGTCGCGATCCCAGCGCAGGAACAGCTCCGCTTTCAGCATTGGGTAAAGCACATTGACGTGCTCCATCAATACGTCGCGGGAGATGTGGCGATGCTGGGTGACAATTGCCGCCATCAGCGAAGGCAGCACCAACATATGTGCAATGTTGTTGCGATAGTAGGTCATCAGCACCGCTTGCTCGCGCGGCAGAATGATGATGTCGCCGATAGTGTCTTTCTCAACTTCAAACTTGTTCATTTGCAGCGCGTGATCGATAAGCTCGCTGGCGCTGGCTGAAGGAACGGTAGAGTCCGTGGAGTAAGGCACGTTGCGCATCAGATCCAGGTAGCAGTTGAGTTGCTCGGTTAACTGCTCGCGGGTGAGTGAGCGCTGACGTGACGCCAGAAGCGCAGTACAGCACAGGTTCATGGCGTTTGCCGCGCCTGCGTTGTTAATGCGTACCATCAGATCGGCAGCAATATTATTGACCGTCGGCGTTAACCAGGCCGGACGCACCGCTTCGATGGGATCGATAGATTCACGCCAGTCTGGTACGTGCTGGTTAAGGTAGGTCATCAACGGCATTGGTTCACCGAAGTTGACGTAACCCTGACCGAGATTACGCAGCTTGCTTAAACCACGCAGCATCTGCGGCAGGCTCTCTTTCTCTTTCGTCGCACCGCGCAGTTCTTTGGCGTAAGTACCCACTTCCATGACGTGCTCATAACCGATATAGATCGGAATCAGCGTAATCGGACGAGTGCCGCCACGCAGCATCGCCTGAATGGTCATCGATAGCGTACCGGTTTTCGGATCCAGCAAACGCCCCGTACGGGAACGACCGCCTTCCACGAAATACTCGACGGAATAACCACGGCTGAACAGTTCGCCGAGATACTCACGGAAAACGGTGGAATAAAGTTTATTGCCTTTAAACGTACGGCGAATAAAGAACGCCCCCAGACGGCGGAAAATCGGCCCGGCCGGCCAGAAGTTCAGGTTGATCCCGGCGGCGATATGCGGCGGCACCAGCCCCTGGTGATACAGCACGTAAGAAAGCAGCAGGTAGTCCATGTGACTGCGGTGGCAAGGCACATACACTAGCTCATGGCCGTCGTGGGCCAGCTGGCGAACGCGCTCGGCGTTATGGACGTTGATACCCTGGTAAAGTCGGTTCCAGGTGAAGCCCAGAATGCGGTCAGTCAGGCGGATCATCTCGTAAGAGAAATTCGCCGCAATCTCTTTCATCAGCGCAATCGCGTTCTGCTGCGCTTTTTCATGGGAGATTTTTTTGCTGCGCGCTTCATCTTCTACCGCTTTCGCAATGGCGCGGGAGGCGAGCAGCTTATTAAACAGATCCTGACGAGCAGGCAGACGTGGACCCACGGCAGCCAGGCGTTGACGGGCAAAGTGCATACGCGCCACGCGCGCCAGTTTCTGAGCGATAGTTTTATCCGTGCCGTGTTCATCCGCCATACGGCGCAGCGAAACTGACGGCGAGAAACGCACAAAACTGTCGCGACCGAGCCACAGTACAGCGAAAAATTTCTGTACACCGTTAAGCATACGCAGCGGCGGGTTCACTTCGCCTTTTTCACGCCCCGGCGCGCGACCAAACATCACCGATACTGGCACCATCTGCACATCCAGATTTGGGTTGCTGCGGTGCAAATCGAGATAGTCGTGGAACAGCTTAATAGACTCTTCTTTCGGCGTGTAATAGGTGAACACACGCGGCCCGCCGTGAATGAACACATAGCGCGGCAGTAGCGTGCCGTCGATTTCCAGCGGCTCTAACGGGTCAGGCAGGTCATGTGCCAGACACTGGGCGCGCAACGTCAGCAAGTCAGCTTTCGAGTTGTACGGTAAAACGTACATAATTGGACGAGAGGTATCCAGCCCCAGTTCCGGGGCAGGATCCGCCGGAATAGACTTGCTTTTTACCAGGATGCTTAATGGTAAATTCAGTAATTTGTAGTAAATTCGTGGCCAGCCGGACATAAACGATGTAAAGCCTCTGGTTAATAATGCAAATGCGCGGCAAGGATAGCAGAAAGTCATGGGAAATTCTGTGGTATCCGCTCATGTTTCGCGCGGCGTTACGCAAACCCGAATCATCGGATTTAACGGTACACTGATATTGACGCTCATAATGTAAAAAGGTTCTTTCAATGGCCAATAATACCACTGGATTCATCCGAATTATTAAAGCTGCTGGCTATTCCTGGAAAGGTTTACGCGCTGCATGGATCAACGAAGCGGCATTCCGTCAGGAAGGCGTAGCGGTATTGTTAGCGGTGGTTATCGCCTGCTGGCTGGATGTGGACGCGATTACCCGCGTGCTGCTTATCAGCTCCGTGATGCTGGTGATGATTGTGGAAATTCTCAATAGCGCCATCGAAGCTGTGGTTGACCGAATTGGCTCTGAATACCATGAGCTTTCCGGACGCGCTAAAGATATGGGATCCGCCGCAGTGCTGATTGCCATTATCGTCGCCGTGATTACCTGGTGCATCCTGTTATGGTCGCATTTTGGATAACCCTTCCAGATTTCGATAAATCTCTGGTTTATTGTGCAGTTTATGGTTCCAAAATCGCCTTTTGCTGTATATACTCACAGCATAACTGTATATACACCCAGGGGGCGGAATGAAAGCGTTAACGGCCAGGCAACAAGAGGTGTTTGATCTCATCCGTGATCACATCAGCCAGACAGGTATGCCGCCGACGCGTGCGGAAATCGCGCAGCGTTTGGGGTTCCGTTCCCCAAACGCGGCTGAAGAACATCTGAAGGCGCTGGCACGCAAAGGCGTTATTGAAATTGTTTCCGGCGCATCACGCGGGATTCGTTTATTGCAGGAAGAGGAAGAAGGGTTGCCGCTGGTAGGTCGTGTGGCTGCCGGTGAACCGCTTCTGGCGCAACAGCATATTGAAGGTCATTATCAGGTCGATCCTTCCTTGTTCAAGCCGAATGCTGATTTCCTGCTGCGTGTCAGCGGGATGTCGATGAAAGATATCGGCATTATGGATGGCGATTTGCTGGCAGTGCATAAAACTCAGGATGTACGTAACGGTCAGGTCGTTGTCGCACGTATTGATGACGAAGTTACCGTTAAACGCCTGAAAAAACAGGGCAATAAAGTCGAACTGTTGCCAGAAAACAGCGAGTTTAAACCAATTGTCGTTGACCTTCGTCAGCAGAGCTTCACCATTGAGGGGCTGGCGGTTGGGGTTATTCGCAACGGCGACTGGCTGTAACATATCTCTGAGACCGCGATGCCGCCTGGCGTCGCGGTTTGTTTTTCATCTCTCTTCATCAGGCTTGTCTGCATGGCATTCCTCACTTCATCTGATAAAGCACTCTGGCATCTCGCCTTACCCATGATTTTCTCCAATATCACCGTTCCGTTGCTGGGACTGGTCGATACGGCGGTAATTGGTCATCTTGATAGTCCGGTTTATTTAGGCGGCGTGGCGGTTGGTGCAACGGCGACCAGCTTTCTCTTTATGTTGTTGCTGTTTTTACGCATGAGCACCACCGGGCTGACTGCACAGGCTTATGGTGCCAAAAATCCTCAGGCATTAGCCCGTGCGCTGGTGCAACCGTTGCTGTTGGCGTTGGGGGCCGGGGCGTTAATTGCGCTGCTGCGTACGCCGATTATCGATCTGGCGCTGCATATTGTTGGTGGTAGTGAAGCAGTCCTGGAACAGGCGCGACGCTTTCTTGAAATCCGCTGGTTAAGCGCACCGGCGTCGCTGGCGAATCTGGTATTACTTGGCTGGTTACTCGGCGTGCAATATGCCCGTGCGCCAGTAATTTTGTTAGTGGTCGGCAATATCCTCAACATTGTGCTGGATGTCTGGCTGGTGATGGGGCTGCATATGAACGTGCAGGGCGCGGCTCTGGCGACGGTTATTGCGGAATATGCAACATTGCTGATTGGTCTGCTAATGGTGCGTAAAATTCTCAAACTACGCGGAATCTCCGGCGAAATGCTGAAAACAGCCTGGCGAGGAAACTTCCGTCACTTGCTGGCGCTTAACCGCGATATCATGCTGCGCTCGCTGTTGCTGCAACTCTGTTTCGGCGCGATCACTGTACTTGGCGCGCGACTGGGGAGTGACATTATCGCTGTTAACGCAGTTCTGATGACGCTACTCACCTTTACCGCCTATGCGCTGGATGGTTTTGCCTACGCGGTTGAAGCACATTCCGGTCAGGCATACGGTGCGCGCGACGGTAGTCAATTGCTGGATGTCTGGCGGGCAGCGTGCCGCCAGTCGGGGATCGTAGCGTTACTGTTTTCGGTGGTTTATTTGCTGGCAGGGGAACACATCATTGCGTTGCTGACGTCGTTAACCCAGATTCAGCAGCTGGCTGACCGCTATCTTATCTGGCAGGTGATTTTGCCGTTGGTCGGCGTCTGGTGTTATCTGCTGGACGGCATGTTTATAGGCGCAACGCGTGCCGCCGAAATGCGTAACAGTATGGCGGTGGCCGCCGCAGGTTTTGCACTGACGCTCCTTACGCTGCCGTGGCTGGGGAATCATGGTTTGTGGCTGGCGTTAACCGTCTTTCTGGCGTTACGCGGGCTTTCTCTGGCGGCTATCTGGCGGCGTCACTGGCGTAACGATACCTGGTTTGTCGCAACGTGACGGTTAAAAATTCTGAATAAATAATCCTAAGCCAAATTGCTGACTACACTTAATCTCACGTTCAGAAGAAAAGTGAACGTACTCTCATTCACAACCTAACGATGAGGTCTTGATTATGAATAAAGATGAAGCCGGCGGTAACTGGAAACAGTTTAAAGGTAAAGTGAAAGAGCAATGGGGCAAACTGACCGATGATGATATGACGATCATTGAAGGAAAACGTGATCAGTTAGTGGGTAAAATCCAGGAACGCTACGGTTATCAGAAAGATCAGGCAGAAAAAGAGGTTGATAGTTGGGAAAAACGCCATGATTACCGCTGGTAATTAATCCCTCCTGCCCGACATGTACAAGGATGTACACCCTTTTAGCGAGGTTTCTTTTTCACCTGAATAGAGTGGTCATGATGGCACTGTTCGGGATGACGACACGCTTCTACTTCTACACATGCTGAACATAATCCATGTGCTTCAATAACATTATGCCGCAGGGCAAAACCCATTTTTGCCGCCAGCGTATGCATGATGTCTTCCACGCCTTCAGCACATTCTTCTTTCACCGCGCCGCAGCGATCGCAAATAAACATGGCTGAAGTATGGGTGGGCTGATCGAACAGATGACAGAGCACATAACTGTTGGTGGATTCCACCTTATGCACAAAACCTTGTTCAAGCAGAAACTCCAGCGCGCGATAAACCGTTGGCGGCTTGGCTTGCGGTTCAGCTTCGCGCAGCAAATCAAGCAGATCATAAGCGCTGATAGCGCCATCCTGCAGACTCATCAGGCGCAACACTTCGAGACGCTGTGGGGTCAGGCGCACATTACGCTGTGCGCAGATTTTTTCAGCCTGCGCTAATAACTCCTGCGTTGTGGTCTTTTCCATTGGGCACCTCGACAGTGGGGTTAAGAATGCCCTTACTTTACCATAGTTCTCGCTTAAACGCCGAGAACAGGGTGTCATGGCTGTCATATTGCCTGATCGCATATTCGTTATGCTATAGTAGCGCCCCCAATTTACCAGATGCTTAAAAAGTCGCCATGCCAGCAGAATCACACACTGTTTATCCCGCTTACCGTTTCTCGATTGCCCCGATGCTTGACTGGACGGACAGACATTGCCGTTATTTCTTGCGTCTGCTTTCCCGCAATACGTTGCTGTATACCGAAATGGTGACCACAGGGGCGATTATTCACGGTAAAGGTGATTACCTGGCGTACAGTGAAGAAGAACATCCGGTAGCGTTGCAACTCGGGGGTAGCGATCCGGCGGCGCTGGCACAGTGTGCGAAGCTGGCAGAAGCGCGTGGATACGATGAGATCAACCTGAATGTCGGCTGCCCGTCTGACCGGGTGCAGAACGGCATGTTTGGTGCGTGTCTGATGGGTAATGCGCAGCTGGTTGCCGACTGCGTGAAAGCGATGCGCGATGTGGTGTCGATTCCGGTGACGGTGAAAACGCGTATTGGCATCGATGATCAGGACAGCTATGAATTTCTCTGCGATTTCATCAACACCGTTTCCGGCAAAGGTGAGTGTGAGATGTTCATCATCCACGCACGTAAAGCCTGGCTTTCTGGGTTAAGTCCGAAAGAAAACCGTGAGATCCCGCCTCTCGATTATCCGCGTGTGTATCAACTGAAGCGTGACTTTCCGCATCTGACGATGTCGATTAACGGTGGTATCAAGTCGCTGGAAGAAGCTAAAGCGCATTTGCAACATATGGATGGCGTGATGGTCGGGCGCGAGGCGTATCAGAATCCGGGGATTCTGGCGGCGGTAGACCGAGAGATTTTTGGTTCCTCGGATACCGATGCCGATCCGGTGGCGGTAGTGCGCGCCATGTATCCGTACATTGAGCGTGAACTCAGCCAGGGTACGTATCTCGGCCATATTACCCGGCATATGCTGGGCTTGTTCCAGGGTATTCCTGGCGCGCGGCAGTGGCGGCGTTATTTAAGTGAAAATGCCCATAAAGCGGGTGCAGACATTAATGTGCTGGAACACGCGCTCAAACTGGTGGCGGATAAGCGTTAACTTTTCACCAAAAAGTAGTCAAATTCACCACGCCCTGCGCCCCGTCGCGGGGCGTTTTGCTGTTAAATCAATAGATTATTTTTGGCATGATTCTTGTAATGCCAGCAAGAGATTTCATATTTGGGAGAGCATCATGCTGGAACTACTTTTTGTAATTGGCTTTTTTGTCATGCTGATGGTCACCGGTGTTTCGTTGCTGGGTATTATCGCCGCGCTGATTGTGGCGACGGCCTTTATGTTCCTCGGCGGTATGCTGGCATTGATGATTAAGTTGCTGCCGTGGCTGCTGTTGGCGGTTGCGGTGGTGTGGGTGATCAGGGCGATAAAAGCACCAAAAGTGCCGAAATATCAGCGTTATGACCGCTGGCGTTACTAAGGGATTGTGCGGATGATCACAACCTAAGGTTTTATCCTTAGAACAAAATAGGAATTGATAATCAAATCTGTCACTATTGCGCGTCAAACAAATTCATCGAGCTGTACCCTACATACAGCCGAACTATAAAAGAAAGGGCTTCCCAGGTGGAAGCCCAATTTCTTTTATGGAATCAATAGGCTGGAACCCTGCGTCGCCCGGCTTTCCAGAATCTCATGCGCACGCCGCGCATCCTTCAGCGGATATTTCTGCTGCTCGGCGACATCGACCTTAATCACACCGCTGGCAATCAAAGAGAACAGTTCATTACTGGCCTCGGTTAATTCCTCCCGCGTGGTGATATAGCCTTGCAGGGAAGGGCGTGTCACATACAACGAGCCTTTCTGATTGAGAATGCCTAAGTTCACACCGGTAACCGCACCTGATGAGTTGCCAAAACTCACCATTAAGCCGCGGCGTTGCAGGCAATCCAGCGACCGTTCCCAGGTGTCTCTGCCCACTGAATCGTACACCACGCGCACTTTCTTACCACCGGTGATCTCTTTCAATCGCTCGACCAGATTCTCTTCACGATAGTTAATAACCTGCCACGCGCCCGCTTTTAGCGCACTCTGCGCTTTTTGCGCGGTTCCTACAGTGCCGATAAGTTTCGCGCCCAGGGCTTTTGCCCACTGGCAGGCAATCAAGCCAACGCCGCCAGCCGCTGCGTGGAACAGGAACTGTTCATCGGGTTTAATTTCATAGGTTTTG
>OBXM01002037.1_pt1 | contig 10129 bp, 8 predicted proteins | sample 1538141 | NCBI WGS metagenome assembly OBXM01 (sample SAMEA2580153, study PRJEB22360) | human gut metagenome | biome: human gut; feature: human-associated habitat; material: faeces | place: Denmark | collected 2008/2010 | reverse complement strand
TCCATTTTTCGGAACACGAAAAACTCCGACATACTCAACAGGCTAAAGCCCATAAGGAAAAGACAGGGACCGCACCCCCATGGTCGCGGCCCCTGCCATAAAAATCCACTATCAGCTACCGTATGAAATTCGTCCTCTTCTTTTCCTTTTCCATATCCGGCACAGCGATTCCCGATGCCTTCCCTGCCTCAATGGATTGTAGCAGCCACGCCATGTTGCGGCCCAGTACCCGCATGATCTGAAGGCCTTCCTCATCCTTTTTCACATCTTCCGGACATCCTCCGTGTACCATGTTCCAGTACTGGGAAGACACCACAGGCATCTGTGAAATCATGAAATACTTATTCAACTGGTCCAGGGTGGCCGTGGTGCCTGCCCGGCGGGCGGATGCAACTGCTGCTGCCGGCTTATGGGCGGCATATGCGCCGCCTGAATAGAAGAACCGGTCCAGGAAGGAGGTGACGGCGCCTCCCGCAGACGCATAGTGCACCGGGGAGCCAACAATGAGTCCTTGGGATTCCTTCATCTTTTCCACTGCCTCATTGACCTTGTCTTGGCTATAAATGCATCTTCCCAGCTTGGAGCAGGCGCCGCAGCCCATGCAGCCGTGAACCAGATCTCCGCCGACATGCATGATTTCCGTCTGGATTCCGGCTTTCTCAAGTTCTCCCGCCACCTCCATGAGCGCTGTGTAGGTACATCCCTTTTCATGAGGGCTTCCGTTTAACATCAATACTTTCATTCCTCTACCTCCTGGGTTACTATGTTCAGGATATCTTCCTTGGTCAGGCTGCCAAAACTGACCGTGCCTTCGGTCACAATCTGGTCCGCCAGATATTGTTTGGACTCCTGAAGCTTTAAGATATTCTCTTCTATGGTATTTCGTGTAATGAGTTTATAGACCGTAACCTGTTTTTCCTGGCCAATCCGGTGGGTCCTGTCCGTGGCCTGGTTCTGGGCCGCCACGTTCCACCATGGGTCATAATGGATGACAATATCAGCCGCGGTCAGGTTAAAGCCCGTGCCCCCTGCCTTCAGGCTGATCAGGAATACAGGGACATCATCCCGCTGGAACTCTCCCACCATCCGGATCCGCTCTTCCTTGGACGTGGCCCCCGTAAGCTTGTGGCTGGCCACGCCTTCCTTTATGAGTCTCCTCTCAATCAGTTCCAGCATGGATGTGAACTGGGAAAACAAAAGAATCTTGTGCTCTCCTGAGATACCCCTGCGGACCAGGTCCATACAGGTTTCCAGCTTTGCAGATTCACTTTTATAATTCTCATAACACAGCCGCGGGTCGCAGCAAAGCTGCCTCAGACGCATAAGCTCCGCCAGTATCTGAAGCCTGCCGTCCCCTGTTTCGGCAAATCCCCCTGATTCCAGCTTTTCCTTCAGTTTCACGGCATTGGCTGCATACAGTTTCTTCTGCTCCCCCTCAAAGTTTGAATACACCACCTGTTCCAGCTTGTCAGGAAGCTCCTTCAGCACATCCTTCTTCACCCTCCTGAGCACAAACGGGCCGATGATGCGCCTCAGCCTTATAAGGGCATCCTCATCCCCGTCCCTGACAATGGGATTCTCAAATTCCTTTTTAAAGTACTGGCTAGCGAACAGGAATCCCGGCATCAGGTAATCAAATATGCTCCAGATTTCACTGAGCCGGTTCTCCACCGGTGTCCCTGTCAGTGCAAAACGGGTCCTGACATCAATGGCCTTGACTGCTTTAGCGCTTTGGGTGGCCGCATTCTTGATGTACTGCGCCTCGTCAATGACCTGATAGCGGAAATGGATGTCCTCATAGAACCGGATGTCGCGTTTAAGCAGGTCATAGGAAGTGACCAGAACCTGGCAGCCGTCCCCTGTTCCTCCTGATAACTGCTCCCGGACCGACTCAAGCCTTGCTTCCCTCTCCGGTCCGTTCCCAACAATGGAAAGCACCCGCAGGTCCGGTGCGAATCTGCCGATTTCATGCTCCCAGTTATACACCAGGGATGCCGGGCATATGATCAGGGATGGCTGCCGCTCCCCTGTCCCATAAGCGTCTTTAAGAAGCGTAATGATCTGGATTGTCTTTCCCAGTCCCATATCGTCAGCCAGTATGCCGCCAAACCCATAGCTGTCCAGTGTCTTAAGCCAGCAGTAGCCCACCCGCTGGTATTCCCGCAGCACGCCCCGCAGGCTCTCCGGCACAGGATAGTCGCTGTCCTCCACTGACTTGATTCCACGTACCATGGCCTTTAACATCTGGTCCCTGTAATATGCCACCCCCGGACTTTCCTTCATCAGGTGGTCTAGGTACAGGGCGCGGTAAGCAGGAAGCCTGAACTTCCCCTTCTGCAGGTCTTTCCGGCTGATCCCAAGGTCTGAGGCCATCCGGCCCACCGCATAAAGGCCGCCTTCTTCCAGCTTCAGGAACTGTCCGCTTTTCAGCCTGTAATACTTTTTCTTCTGGCTGTAGGCGGCCAGGATTTTGGACAGTTCTTCATTCTGCAGGTCCCCCATGTCCACAGACAGTTCCAGCCAGCCCGAGGATACCCCTGCCCCCACGCTGACCTTGGGGGACGGGACCACCTTCCACTGTTTCAGGCTCTCTGATATATAGACCTGGCCCACTAAGCGGAACTCCTCCATCCCCACGTCCAGGAGATGGTAAATGGCATCCTCATCTTCCTTAATCAGCAGCTTGATTCCCTCTGGGTCCCTGTATTTAAAATACTTCTTAATCAGCTGACTCACGCGGAACTCACCGGGCACATCCCTGCAGATGGTCTTAGGCAGGTTCTCATCCTCCAGAGGATGGAACACGTACCCGCCGTAAGAAAGCTCCGGTTCCATGAGAAGCTCCCCCTGTCCGCCGGTGTCAAAGCGGAAGGCCGCCCTGAGGGGTTCCGGTTCATACTCCCCAAAATCCACCTGTTCCAGGATTAAACGGCTGTAAGGACTTATATGCTTTACCACACGCTCATAAAAAAGAGGGATATCCTTCTGCCCAATCAGCACGTATCCCTCCCGCTCCTTGGATATCTGTTCCAGGAAAGGCCCTGCTGTTATGGTAAATGTCTCACTGCAGCAGTAAACCGTGTTTCCTGTTATGGCATAGAGATGGCGTTCCCCCTTGAAACAGGCGTTCATTCTGTTTGGCTGACCCTTTTTTTCCTGGGCAAGCCCCTCAAAGGAAACCTTCAGACCATCCCTTCCATACCTGGACACCCGGATGACCATGACCGGGTCCCCGTCCAGCACAGACATCCTTGCGCGCATCCCTCCTGCCAGCTGCACATCCATCTGCCGTCCGGTGAGCATACCGAAAAAGCGGTCCCTGTTCATACGGCTCAGGACAATGTCCCGCACAGCCTTCTGGTTCTCCGTCACCCCCAGGAGCAGGGACAGCAGGCCCTGGCTTTCCTTCGCAAAAGCTGATTTCTGATGATGGAACCCCAGATCCCTGCCATACTCCACATAAGTCCCGCTTTCCACTGCTTCCCTGAACGCGCCCAAATCCTTCAGCACATAAAAGCGGCTGATGCCAGCCTTAAACTCCAGCCGCATCTCCCGGCCGCTTATGATAAGGACCGGTTCCAGGCTCACCCGTCCGGCCTCATCCTCGGCCAGTATCTGGGCCACCTCCCGGTTGGTGTATTCACGGATCATGGTGTGGGCCTGGTTGGATGTATGGACGGGAGGCTTTGATTCTTCTTCCTTCTGCTGTTTATAATACGCAAAAAGGGCGTCCCCATGGGCACACATGCCCTTATAAGAATTGCCCTCTTTGCAGGAACAAGAGTAATCCTTTACACGGCCACTCCCTAAATATAAAGTTACATTATATGTCTTGCCCTGGTCTTCCACCAGGCCTTTCACACCAGCCTCTCCTTTCCAGAAGCTGCTGGTGTTCATCCTGACTATCTTCATTGGATTGACGCTTCCTTTCGGCGTTCCTCTACATGCGGTCCGGCGCCTCGATTCCCAGCAGGCCGATGCAGGTTTCCAGTACCCGCCTGGCAAGGGTTATAAGACCGATGAAGCTGTCCTTCCTGGCTTCATCCGGCTCTGTGAGAATCTTGGTTTCATGATAAAAGCTGTTAAATGCATTGGACAGCTCATAAATGTACTGGCATATCTTATGGGGAGCTGTCTCGGAAAAACCGGATTCCAGCACCTCATTGTATCTGGAAATCAGAAGCATCAGCGCTTCCTCGGAGTCATTGGCAGCCGGCAGGATGTCCTTCTCCAGTGCCTCTTCACTGACAATGCCGCCGTTTTCCCTGTATTTGTTAAGGATGGATTTGATTCGCACAATGGTGTAAAGGATGTAAGGCCCTGTGTTTCCTGAAAATGCAGTAAAACGCTCGATATCAAACACGTAATCCTTAACAGCCTGATTGGACAGGTCGCCGTACTTAAGGGCTGCCAGGCCCACGATGCCGGCCGTCCTCCTGGCTTCTTCCTCGGACACGGTGCGCTCTTCGTCTTCCATTATCCTTGCGTACACTGCTTCGTTAATCTCTGCAATCAGGGTCTCCAGGCGCATGACGCCTCCCTCCCGGGTCTTAAAGGGCTTGCCGTCCCTGCCGTTCATGGTGCCGAATCCCAGGAATATCATAGGTGTGTCCTGTTTTACGATACCGGCTTTTTTGGCAACCCGGAATACCTGTTCAAAATGCATGCCCTGGCGTTTATCCACCACATAAATATAACGGTCCGGATGGAAGTCCTGCTCACGCTCAACAATGGTGGCAAGGTCGGAGGTGGCATACAGGGAAGCGCCGTCGGATTTCCTTATGAGACAGGGAGGAATCTCCTTGGTATCTGTCTCCTCTGCCACATCCACCACAAGGGCGCCCTGGCTTTCGTAAGCCAGGCCTTTATCCACCAGCATCTGGATCATGTCCGCAATATATGGCTCCGCATCGCTTTCGCCCTTCCACAGGTCAAATTCCACATTCAGGTTGGAATAATTTTTCTTAAGATCCTCCACGGACACGGACATGATATGCTGCCAGATGGCCCGGTAGGGGGCATATCCCTTCTGAAGCTTCAGGGTCGCCTGATGGGCCCTTTCCTTAAACGCCTCATCGGTCTTTGACTTGGCGCTGGCAGCCGGGTAAATCTCTTCCAGCTCGCTGATGGTAAATGGGGCCTCGGACGGGAACTCCCCTGCAAAGGCTTCGTCAAAGTATACCAGCCCTGGCTTCCTGTCCCTCAGCTCCTCAATAATCAGCCCCATCTGAAGGCCCCAGTCGCCCAGATGTACGTCCCCGATTGTATTATGTCCCAGGAACCGGCCCATACGCTTAATGCTCTCTCCAATGATTGCAGCCCTTAAATGACCCACATGAAGGGGTTTTGCCACATTGGCTCCGCCGTAGTCCACCATCACGGTCTCAGGCTTTGCCGGCGCTTCCAGCCCCAGCTTATCCGCCGCAGCCATGCCTTGCATATACTCAGCCAGGAACTGCCCGGACACCTTCAGGTTGATGAATCCAGGCATCACGGCCACTGCTTCGCTGAATACAGGATGGGCGCTGCCTGCCTGTATGGGCCGCGCATCTGCACTTGCGCCTGTCAGTTTCTCCACCACTGCCGCGGCAATATCAATGGGTTTCTTCTTATATGCCTTGGCCGCCGCCATGGCGCCGTTACACTGGTATTCACACAGGTCCGGCCGGTTGGACAGTACGACCTTGGCGAACTTTGCTTCATACCCGCAGGCTTCAAAAGCCTGTTTCAGTTCCTGCTCCATTAAGTCCAGAATTTTCTTCACAATCCTCGTTCTCCTTTGCTCTAACATTTCCTTCCGGGAAAGCTAAAAGTGCCCCGGCTGACGCCGGAGCAATCTTTAAGCTCTTTTCCTACAGACCATTATACACGTGAAAGATACTCGCCGGTCCTGGTATCAATCTTAATCTTGTCGCCAATCTCCACGAATAAAGGTACGTATACGGTTGCACCGGTTTCCACAGTTGCAGGCTTGCTGGCGCCCTGTGCCGTATCGCCCTTGAATCCTGGCTCTGTCTCGGTAATCTCTAACTCTACAAACAGGGGAGGCTCCACGGAAAATACATTGCCGTTGTAAGAGACAACCTTACATACCTCATTCTCCTTAACGAACTTCAGGGCGTCACCGATGATATCCTTGTTCAGTGCAACCTGGTCGTATGTCTCCTGGTTCATGAAGTTAAACAGCTCGCCGTCAGCGTAAAGGTACTGCATGTCAACCCTGTCAATCCTTGCTGCCGGGAATTTTTCCGTTGGACGGAAGGTGCGCTCTACAACGCCTCCGTTGATTACATTTTTAAGTTTGGTACGCACGAAGGCAGCGCCCTTGCCTGGCTTAACATGCTGGAATTCCAATATCTGAACAACCTGTCCATCAATTTCCAGTGTAACACCATTTCTAAAATCACCTGCTGATATCATAAAGATATTCCTCCTTGAGTTCGTTCACGGCGCCAGACACAGCGCCCAATAAGTCTTTAATCTTTTATATTCTATACTATGTAGACATCATTTTCAAGGTTTTTTTTATTGGCAGTGTAAATTTCTCCAAAATTCTTCTATATCCCTGCCTTTTTATGGATTTCCTCTACAATTTCATCCACCTTCCGGCCATTTACATCCACAACTATATGGGAGGCCTTCACATAAACCGGACGGCGGAAGGACAGAAGTTCCCGGATTCTTCCCTCCACATCCTCCGACTGAAGCATGGGGCGGTCAGACACATCCCCTCCGATCCGCTCCATCACGGTTTCCGGCGATACGTCCAGATAGACCACACAGCCCAGCTGTTTTAGGAGCGCCCGGTTTTCTTCCCTTAAGGGAAGTCCGCCCCCAACGGATATGATGGCATGGTCCGTATGGGCCAGAAGCTGGTTTAAGACCCCTGTCTCAAGCTTTCGGAACGCATCCTCCCCCTGGGCGGCGAATATGTCCGCAATGGCCATGCCTGCTGCCTCTTCAATCCTCTGGTCCGTGTCAATGATGGGAAGCCCGTACTGTCTGGCATAGGCCTGCCCCACGCTGGTTTTTCCCGCTCCCATGAAACCAATGAGGATCAGGTTGCGTTTGGACCTGGCCCCGGCCAGCTGTTCCTCAATCAGCCGCCTTGCCATACATATGGTTTCATCGTCCACCTGCACCTGGGGATTCCACAGTTCATATGCAATGATTCCCTGGTACAGCAGCATATCCAGGCCATTTACCGACCTGCCGCCAGCTTCCTCCACCAGTTCCATGAACCTGGTCCTGGCAGGTGTATATACAATGTCCACACCGGTGTGGATCAGTTCGTAAAAACGCGGGTCCCCTATCACCGCCTGGTCCCCATTTGGATACATGCCCACGCTGGTGGACTGTACCGCCAGATAACCGGACCTTACCTGGGGCAGGCCGCCATACCCGTCAAGAGGCAGGGCCGAGGCTATGGCGCGGCCCATCAGCCCGTTGATGTAACCTGCCAGTCCCGCGGCCTTTTCCTGGTTCCGGTTCAGTATGTAGATGGATTTGGCGCCTCCCTTTGCCAGCACATAAGCAGCTGCCTTGGCAGCGCCTCCCGCACCGATAAGGATACAGTTTTCATTGCATATCCCGATTCCCGCCGTATCCAGGGCGCGTTTTAAACCTGCCCCATCCGTATTATAACCCTTATACCCATCCTGCACCCGCACCAGGGTATTGACAGCGCCGATTGCCCGGGCATCTTCATCCATATCCGCCAGGTACTCCATTACCCGCTGTTTATGCGGAACCGTCACGTTCAGTCCCAGGATATTCAGGGCAAATGCGCCTCTGACCGCATCACCTACCTTGTCATCCTCAACCTTAAACGGCACATACGCCAGGTTCACACCTGTGCGCTCAGCATAAAAATTCTGCATCAATGGGGACATGGAATGCTCCACCGGGTTTGCTATCAGCCCGCATACTCTTGTCTTTCCGTCCATTTTCCGTCTCGCTCCCTGCTGTTCATTCTATAATATATCACGTTCCGTGGTGTGTTTGATAATCCATTCCCGCCATACGTACGCCCTGATACGCCGTCCTGCCTCACACCGCCCTGCCTCACGCCTTCCTGCGGCGGTGCCTTTCGTAAAAATACAGCACCGGCTTTTCCAGGTACCGTTTCAGGACAATCTGTATCTCCTCTTTTGGATTGATGGGTTTGACTAAAATGCTCAGGATACCGGCCCTGTTGGCCCCATACACATCCGTAAACAGCTGGTCACCCACAAAAAGTGTGCTCCCCCTGTCCGTGCCCATGCGCTCCATGGCCTTCCCATAACCGGCTGTTCCTGGTTTCCCGGCCTTATAGATGTAGGCAGAACCCACATCTTCCGCAAAGGCCTTAACCCTTGGTTCCTTATTATTGGACAGAAGGCAGGTTTCCATCCCCATCTCATGAAGATGCCTGAACAGTTCCCTGGCCTGGTCATCTGCCGGCGCATCATGGGGGACCAGGGTATTGTCAACGTCAAATATGACGCCCCTGATTCCCTGGGCATGGTAGTGGTCATATGGAATCACATAGGCAGAAACCTCATACCGCTGTGGATAAAACATTTCCAGCATAATCCGCGTTAATCCTTCCTTGTCTACTTTTTAAGCAGTTTTCCAATCTCATCTATAAATGTGTTCACATCCTTGAACTCCCTGTATACGGAAGCAAAACGCACATATGCCACTTCATCCAGCATCTTAAGCTTCTCCATGACCAGCTCGCCGATGACAGAAGTAGGTACTTCCTTTTCCTCCATATTAAATATCTGGTTCTCAATCTCGTCAATCACCGTGTTGATCTGCTGGGTGGACACAGGACGCTTATGGCAGGAATGGATAATCCCGGCTTCAATCTTGGAGCGGTCATAGGTCTCCCTGGATTCATCCTTCTTTATCACCATCAGGGGCATGGTCTCCAATTTTTCATAGGTGGTAAAACGCTTGCCGCAGCTCTCACACTGGCGGCGCCTGCGGATGGAACTGTTGTCATCGGCAGGCCTTGAATCGATAACCTTTGTATCTGATTCGTTGCAATAAGGGCATTTCATCTCTTCAATACTTCCTTTCCTCTATTCACGGCTTTCGTGCTGCATTTATTTTAACCGAATCATCTATGAATCGCAAGGACTTTGTATTTATTTTCATATCCGTATGGACGAATCCTCCTCCCCGTTTTATAATAAGACCCATAGCAGAACAAAGAAAGGCTGGTTCCATATGAATATTGTGAAGATAAAAGATGTAATACTGGGGGAAGGGATTCCCAAGATATGCGCGCCTCTGGTGGAATCCGGCTTTGATTCCCTTATACGGGAAGCCGGACGTTTTACCACGCTTCCGGTGGATGTGGCTGAGTGGAGGGCTGACTGGTATACGGGCATACTGGACCCCGGCACCCTGGACATGGTGATGCCTGTCCTGGCCCGGACCCTGGGCAGGATTCCACTGCTCTTTACCTTCCGGACCCAAGGGGAGGGCGGGAACCTTCCTGCATCCGCGGCTGATTACCGGACCCTTCTTGAACGGGCCATCTGTTCCGGCTCAGCCGACCTGGTGGACATCGAGCTGTTCTCCGATGACCATACGGTCCGGGACCTGATTAAACTGGCCCATGCAAACAACGTGGGCGTCATCCTCTCCAACCATGACTTTACCGCAACGCCCGATGAAAAGGAGCTGTTAAAGCGCCTGGAACGCATGGACTTCCTGGGCGCTGATATTGCCAAGATTGCCGTGATGCCACAATCGGCCGGCGACGTCCTGACCCTTTTGTCAGCCACGGAAAAAGCATCCCGCACCCTTTCCTGCCAGGTCATTTCCATGTCCATGAAAGGCACCGGGCTTATCAGCCGTTTAAGCGGGGAGGTCTTTGGCTCCTGCCTGACCTTTGGATCTGCGGGCGGGGCCTCGGCGCCCGGACAGATTGATGTGGGGGAACTGCGCGGGATTCTGGAAACCATCCACAGGAACCTGTAACCCGGCCCAGCCGTGTCCTCCATGAATATTTCCTATGGCGCTTCCTATATGGAAGATACGGCTGCATGGACTGCCGGGTTCACATTTTTTTCACATTTCCCACATAAAATCATCACATTTTCCATGTATTCTTAAACATGTAAAAAAGCTAATG
>OBXM01002029.1_pt1 | contig 10159 bp, 9 predicted proteins | sample 1538141 | NCBI WGS metagenome assembly OBXM01 (sample SAMEA2580153, study PRJEB22360) | human gut metagenome | biome: human gut; feature: human-associated habitat; material: faeces | place: Denmark | collected 2008/2010 | reverse complement strand
CATGATACAGTGCATGAAATGGCACGTGATGAAGCACGTCATGGAAAAGCGTTTGAAGGATTGTTAAACAGATATTTTGGTAAATAATAATTGGATATTAGATTAAACTAGGGTGACAAACCCTAGTTTTTTACATCTAGACAGAAGTAGATTTAAAAATAAATATTTTAATTTTTTAGCACTTTAACCTTGACAGTGCTAAAAAGAGATGTATAATATAATTAGCACTTAGGGATATAGAGTGCTAAAGGAGTGATAGACATGAATATTGAAAAATGGACTGCCAAGATGCAAGAAGCAATTCAAAAAGCAATAACAATGGCTAGTGAAATGGGTCATCAAGTAGTTGATGTAGAGCATTTTCTATTAGCTTTGCTGGAAGACAATGCAGGTATATTATATCGAGTCTTAAGTAAGGCAAATGTCAATATTGCCGATCTACAAAATAAATTGAACGTAAGGTTGCAAGGTAAGCCGATTGTAAGTAATGTGGATATAAATAGTATTCGAATCTCATATGATTTGAATCAACTGCTTAGTTTAGCGGATAAGCAAATGCATAATTTTAAAGATGAATATCTAAGTGTAGAACATTTAATTATGGCATTATTTGAATTAAATAGTAGCTGGTTAAAAGAAATATTAAATGGTTATAATTTAAATAAGAAAAATGTAAAGAAAATTATTGATGAAATGCGAGGTGGAAATATGGTCGATAATCAAAATCCTGAAAACCAATACGAAGTATTGGAAAAATATGGACGTGATTTAACAAAAGATGTTGCCGATGGAAAACTTGATCCAGTTATTGGGCGAGATGAAGAAATTCGTCGTGTGATTCAGATCTTATCACGAAAAACAAAAAATAACCCAATTTTAATTGGTGAACCTGGTGTGGGTAAAACAGCAATAGTTGAAGGATTAGCTTGGCGTATCTTTAAAAATGACGTGCCAGTTTCTCTGCAAAATAAAACACTATATGAATTAGATCTAGGAGCACTAGTTGCAGGAGCTAAATATCGTGGTGAATTTGAAGAAAGATTGAAAGCCGTTTTAAATGAAATTAAGAAGGCTGAAGGAGATATTATCTTATTTATCGATGAAATCCACCAATTAGTTGGTGCTGGTAAAACTGATGGGGCAATGGATGCTGCAAACTTATTAAAGCCAATGTTGGCTCGTGGTGAGTTGCATTGTATTGGAGCAACAACATTAGATGAATATCGGATGTATATTGAAAAAGATGCTGCCCTTGAAAGACGTTTCCAAAAAGTTCAAGTTGATGAACCAGATCAAGATGATACAATTGCCATTCTTCGTGGTTTGAAAGATTCATTTGAATCACATCATGGAGTACAAATTACTGATAGTGCAATTATTGGTGCTGTTAATATGTCACAACGATATATAACTGACCGTTTCTTACCTGATAAAGCAATTGATCTAATCGATGAAGCTTGTGCTTCTATTCGTATGGAAATAGATTCATTACCAGAAGAGTTAGATGTTATAACACGTGAGAAAAATCGATTAGAAATGGAACGAATTTCAATTGAAAAAGAAGACAAAAATGAAGATAATGAAAAACGTTTAAATGAGATTAAAAGTCGGATTGCTTCTTTAGACGAACAAGTAAAAGGTTTAACTGACAAATGGCAAGAAGAAAAGAAATCATTGGATCATATTAAAGAATTAAAAGACCAAAAAGTAAGATTAGAAGCTTTAACGGATAAATATCAGACAGAGGGTAATTTGGAAGAAGCATCAAGAATCAAATATCAAACATTACCACAAATCGAAAAAGAAATTAAAGAATTTGAAGCTTCTAAAAAAGAAGATGACTTATTACAAGAAAAGGTCACTGTAGATACAGTTAGCGAAGTAATTGCTCGCTGGACAGGAATTCCAATGAATAAATTAATGGAATCTGAACGTGAAAAATTATTAAAGTTAGATGCTGCGTTAAAGGTACGGGTAATCGGTCAAGATGAAGCAATTGAAAAAGTTAGTGATGCAATTTTAAGATCAAGAGCAGGAATCAATGATGAAAATCGTCCAATTGGAAGTTTCCTATTCTTAGGTCCAACTGGAGTTGGTAAAACAGAAGTAGCTAAGTCATTAGCTGAGCAATTATTTGATACAGAGCGAAATATAGTTAGAATTGATATGTCAGAATACATGGAAAAATTCAGTGTTTCTCGTTTAGTTGGAGCGCCACCAGGATATGTTGGATATGAAGAAGGTGGACAATTAACAGAAGCTGTGCGTCGTCATCCTTATAGTATTGTTTTATTGGATGAAATTGAAAAAGCACATCCCGAAGTATTTAATATCTTGTTGCAAGTGTTAGATGATGGTCGAATTACTGACTCTAAAGGAAATCTAGTCAGCTTTAAAAATACGATTATCATTATGACTTCAAATATCGGTTCAAATTACTTATTAGAAGGTAATAATAGTGATACAAGAGCAGCGGTTGATAATGAATTGAAAGCACATTTCAAACCAGAATTCTTAAATCGTATTGATGAGATTGTTTATTTTAACTCATTAGATCAAGCGGTTGTTAATAAAATTATTGATAAATTTATTAAACAACTATCTGATCGTTTAAGTGATAAAAAGATCACTATTACAGTAAGTGATAGAGCTAAAGCTGTAATTAGTGAACAAGGTTATGATGTAACATTTGGTGCACGACCACTAAAACGTTTTATTCAGTCACGAATCGAAACATTGGTTGCTCGTGAAATGATTAAAGGTGATATTAAAAATGGAAGTCATGTATTAGTTGACTTTGATGATGATTTTAAATTAGCGATTCAATAAGTTAAAGGTGTTCTTTGAACACCTTTAACTATTTTTTTGTATGCATTTTTGTGATATAGTTAACAATAAAGAGGGATGGTGGATTATGGAAAGATTTCAAAGAGTTGTAATGAAATTTATTTCGCCCCAGGGAAACTTGTTTCGTTATTCGTTAAGTTTTTGTGTTTTGTTAGCTTTATTGCCGGCACTGATTATTTTTTTAAAGGTTTTTCAAACGGATATTTTAAGTGCGCCTAATTTAATTAATTTACTATATGATTATGTTCCTGAAACAATTTTAGCACCTTTTGTTGAGTATGTAATGTCACAAGAATATACAACATTTGTATCATTGATTATTTCAATGGGATTTTCTATTTATTTAGCGAGTAATGCTTTTTATTCTTTTATGTTGATTTCAATGACTGATGAAGGTTTTGATACTTATGCGATTTTAGTGCGAATTAAAGCTATCGTAGTTTTTGTTTTGTTAGTAATTGGTTTAGTAGGATTAACATTATTTAATTATTTAGTACCAATTAACAGCACAATTGTTATGTTGGCTGGTTTATTTATTGTATTTTACTGTTTTTATCGATATTTATCATTTGAAAAAAAACCATTATCATATGGCTTGATTGGGGCTGCTTTTACTAGTGCATGCATTGTTTTAATTGGAGTATTCTTTTTCTATATTGTCAATCATTATACACGATATAATGCTTTGTATGGGCCGCTTGCCAGCTTAGTAATCATGCTGATTTCAATTTATTTAATTTCTAGTGTAATATATTTTGGTTATTGTTTAAATCATGAGTATGGTAAGTCTTTTTCTAAAAGAACTTACAAACATCAAAAGTTTTATGATTATGGAAATAATTTTTTGGATAAAATCGTAGAAAAATTTGGAAAATTAATTTGAAATTTTACTGAAATTGGATTATATTTTTATTAATGGTTTCACTAAAAATATTGATAATATTCATTTCCGTGTTATATTTATACCATAGAAGGATTGTTGCTTTGAGGAGGTAAGACCAGATATATTTTTGTGTTTTTAGGCAAAATTATATTTGGTTTTTTTATTGGGAGGGAGTGATAAGAGAGCTATGATATCATTAGATGGCAAAGGGTAACTCCACACTCAGACAGTTAAATTATTATCTAAAGTAACGAATGAAACAGTAGGTCATCATTTATGACGGAAAAGAATGCAATGATAAAAATTTCTGCTAAAGAAACAGAAATAACTGGTAAAAATGCCAAACCACAAATAATTCCAGAGTTACGTGAATAGGTAGCGAGTGACTATCGAGTTTTAACAAGTTGTGAAATTGTAATAGGGGACAATAACAATTTAAAAAGGTGATATTTGTAGTGAACTGAATAAGTTGTGGTCCAACTTATTCAGTTCACTACATTTTGCTTATGGAAATCAACTTTTTAATTTACTAAATTAATACTGATAAAAATAGAAGAAAAAAGTAAAAAAAGTGATGTCGTTTATTGCTTTTCTCTGTCGATAATTCGTGTTAGAATGTTAGCGGAGGTCTATTATGCAACGATATTTTATAAATGAAGATTTAACAAGTAAACAACAACTAATTTTACCGGATGATGATTTACATCATGTTAAAAAGGTAATGCGAAATATAAATGGTGATGAAATTATCTGTATAGATAATGCTGGACAAGTATATTATGGCGTAATTGAAGATATTGAGATAGGTTTAGTTAAAATTGATAAGCGGCTTGAAGAAAATAATGAATTAGATGTCGAGATAACTTTAGTTTATGCTCTACCCAAAGGGGATAAATTTGAATTAGTATTACAAAAAGCTACAGAACTTGGTGTCAAGCGTATTGTTCCAATTCAAACAAAGCGTTGTGTAGTAAAGATGGATGAGCAAAAGTTTGCTAAAAAAATCACTCGTTATCGAAAAATATTAAAAGAGGCTGCAGAACAGTCATGGCGTAATTTTATTCCAGAAATTACTAATGTAATCAAACTAGAACAGCTTGATCAATATTTAGGTGATCATAATCTAGTAGCTTTTGAAGAACTTGCTAAACAAGGTGAACATATGGTGCTAAAACAAACATTAGACCAATTATCTTCAGGTGATAAAATTACTATTGTAGTTGGAAGTGAAGGCGGCTTTGAACTTGATGAAATTGAGATGATGAATAAATTAGGAATTAAAGCTTGTTCACTAGGAAAAAGAATTTTGAGAAGTGAAACAGCTCCATTATATTTTTTAAGTGTAATTGGTTATGCTAGGGAGATTGGATAATGAGTATATTGGATTTATTAAATAAATATCGTTATGAAATAAAATTAAATAAGACAGGATTATATAATTTTGTGACTGGTGGTAATAAAGAGCTGGCAGGAGAAGGCTTTAATTATAAACTAAAGACACCGGAAGATTTATTTGCATATGAAGTTATTTTAAATGGAATTAGGACAAAAATAGCGATTGATGAGTGTTATAATAAATTTATGGCAGCTAATTATGATATTTTTGAATATGTGAATTATGAAGAAAAAAGAAAAATGTTTAATCATGATGAAGAAAAGATAATTAATAATTTCCCAAGTTTTCAAGATCATCAAAGTGGAGAAATAATTTATATTCCTTATTTAGAACCGTTTATAAACAGATATTATGCTAATGATTATCAATTAGTAACACTAAAACAACATCAAGTTTATTTAAATAGTTATGCTAAAACAATAGATAAAGTTATTGAATTATATGGAATACAACCATACAATTCACAATTTTCATCGTTGCAGCTGGTTGGTCAAGATGATGAAAGTTATTATTTTTATCATGATGATTTTAAAACGGTATATCAATTTAATGGACAAAATTATCGTATTGCAAATGAAATTAATTTAATTGATCGATATACAAAAGAATACCCTAATCTTAATTTGATTAAGGAAGCAATGGTTAAATTAGCTAATAGTCAGGATGATGAAGAAATATTAGAGTTTTTATATGAGAATAAATTTGTTGGTGATAAGACCTACAAAAAATTAATAAAGAAATTAAAAAAGGTGAGTAAATGAAGACAGTAGCATTTCATACATTAGGATGTAAAGTAAATACATATGAATCCAACGCAATGTTGAAGATTTTTAATGAAGCAGGATATCAAGAAGTTGACTTTAAACAAGTTGCTGATGTTTATGTTATCAATACTTGTACAGTTACAAATACGGGTGATAGTAAATCACGTCAAATGATTCGCAAGGCAATTCGTAAGAACCCTAAAGCGACTATTTGTGTAGTTGGGTGTTATAGTCAGACAGCCCCGGAGGAAATTGAAAAAATCGAAGGTGTTGGTGTTGTTCTTGGAACTCAATACCGTAGTGATATAGTCAAATATGTTGATGAGCATTTGGAAACTGGAGAAATGGTCATTAAAGTTGATAATGTAATGAATCTAAGGAAGTTTGAAGATCTAAATATTGATCGATTTAAAAATACACGGGCATTTTTAAAAATTCAAGATGGATGTAATAATTTTTGTACTTATTGTATTATTCCTTATGCTAGAGGAAGAGTGCGTTCAAGACAAAAAGAAAGTGTGTTAAACCAAGCCCAAAGGCTAGTTGACAATGGATATGTTGAAATTGTCTTAACTGGAATTCATACAGCTGGTTATGGTGAGGATCTAGATGACTATAGTTTTTATGAACTGCTAGTAGATTTAGTGAAGATCAAAGGCTTAAAGCGATTAAGAATCTCATCGATTGAAACAAGTCAAATTAGTGATGAAATTATTGATTTAATCGGCTCAAATGAGATTATCGTAGATCATTTACATGTTCCTTTACAAGCTGGAAGTGATGCTACTTTGAAGCGGATGAATCGTAAATATACAACAGCTGAATATTTAGAAAAAATTAATAAGATTCGCAGTTATTTACCAAATATTGCTTTTACGACAGATGTAATAGTTGGTTTCCCTGGAGAAACGGACGAGGAGTTTGAAGAAACATATAACTTTATTAAACAAGTTAATTATAGTGAATTACATGTTTTTCCATATTCACCACGAAAAAATACGCCAGCAGCTAAAATGAAAGGTCAGGTAAATGATCAAATTAAGCATGAACGAGCTAATCGTTTATTGCAGTTATCGAAAGAGCTAAATCATGAGTTTGCTTTAAAACAGATCGGAAAAACTTTAAAAGTTTTATTTGAAAAAAGAGATGGAGAATATTTAATTGGTCATGCTGGTGATTATTTAAAAGTTAAAGTTAAAACAGCTGATAATTTAATTGGTGAGATCGTAACGATCAAAATTGATAAATATGATGAAATTTTGGAAGGAAGGGTTGTTTAATGAAACGCTTAAATGAATTGTTTGATACTGACAACGATATGAAAATCTATTCAATTCATAGTGATTCAAGATATGTAAAACCTTATTCGATTTTCTTTTGCATTGAAGGTTTAAGTGTTGATGGACATCGTTATGTTGAAGATGCTGTTTTTCAGGGTGCAAAAGTAATCGTTCATTCCAAAGATCTTAATTATTACCATGATAAGATTATTTATTTTCGGGTTGAGAATACTTTAGTAGAACTTAATCGTGTTTCAAATCTTTTTTATGATTGTCCAAGTAATAAAATGAAAATTATCGGAGTTACTGGCAGCAGTGGTAAGACGGTAGTTGCTTCAATGATTAAAGATGCTATGGCAAAATATTGTAGTAGTGGATATATAGGAACGATTTCATTAGAATATAATGGCCGTAAAGAGGAATGTCCTTATACCACTCCAGAAGCTCTGTATTTGCAACGAAAATTGTTTGAAATGAATAGAGCTGGGGTCAAAGTTGTTGCAATGGAGGCATCAAGTCATGGTTTGGCTTTAGGACGTGTTGACGGGATTAATTTTAATATTGCTGTAATGACTAATATTGGGGCTGAACATTTAGATTTCCATGGAACAAAGGAACAATATGTTTTAGCTAAACAAAAATTATTTGAAATGATTAAACCGACGGGATGGGCGATTTTAAATAGTGATGATTTAAATTTTATGACTTTAAAAAATAATACCCAAGGACGCATTTTGACTTACGGAATTGAAATTGAAAGTGATATTATGGCTAAAAATATTCAATTACATTTAGATCATAGTGAGTTTGATATTTCATTTAAAGGAAATACTTTTCATGTTAATTCCCCAGTAATCGCAATGTTCAATATTTATAATGTCTTGGCTTTAACCGGTGTGTTGATTGCTATGGGATGTGATGATAAGATGGTCATTGATGCAGTTGAAAATGTAAAACCGATCGAAGGGCGAATGGAACTGATTCAAACAGAACAACAGTTTGCAGTTATTATTGATTATTGTCAACACATTAGTAATTATGAAGCTATTTTTGAATATGTTGATGGAGTTCGACAAGGGCATGGGCGAATTATTGCGGTTTTAGGGGCTCCTGGGAAGCGTAATTACAAATTACGTAAGGAACTTGGGCAATTAGCGAATCGATACTTAGATCATGTTATTTTGACACAATTGGATGATCGTGGTGAAGATGTTTATGAAATTTGTAAAACGATTCAAAAAGAAATTGTCGATATTAATAGTGTAATTATCGAGTCACGTCAAATTGCAATTGAACAGGCAATCGAGATAGCTTGTAAAGATGACATCATTTTGATTCTTGGTAAGGGACATGAAAAGTTCATTTCACTCGATGTAGGACAAGTAGATTATCCTGGTGATAGCCAAATTGTTAAAGAGGCACTTGAAAGAATATATTATAAAGGAGAAGATGAAGATGAATTATAATAAAATGATTGACCACACTGTATTAAAAGCTGATGCAACTAAAGCAATGGTTGCTAAAATTATTGATGAAGCAAAAGAGTATAACTTTGCTTCAGTATGTGTTAATCCAACCTGGGTAGCTTATTGCGCTCAAGCTCTAGCTGATAGTGATGTTAAAGTATGTACTGTGATTGGATTTCCTTTAGGAGCTAATACAAGTGCCGTTAAAGCGTTTGAAACAAAGGATGCTATTGCTAATGGTGCTGATGAAATTGATATGGTTATTAACATTGGAGCACTAAAAGATGGGAATACCGATCTAGTCTTTAATGACATTAAGGCAGTTGTTGATGCTGCTGCGGGTAAATGTGTAAAAGTGATTATTGAAACCTGTCTTCTTACCGATGAAGAAATTGTTACAGTATGTAAATTAGCTAAGGAAGCTCAAGCAACATTTGTTAAAACATCGACTGGTTTTTCAACAGGAGGGGCTACACCTGAAGCTGTTTCTTTGATGAAACAAACTGTTGGAGATGATTTAGAAGTAAAGGCATCTGGTGGAGTGCGGACAATTGAAGACATGGAAAAAGTTGTAGCTGCAGGAGCTACAAGAATTGGAACTAGTGCGGGATGTAAATTGGTTAAAAATAATAATTCATAACACGAATAAGTGAGTTGGTTATTTTAAATAAATAAAAAATATCTTCATTTATTACTGTTTAGTTAGAAAACTGACTAAGCACAACGAAATGAAGATATTTATTTTATTCATCGATGCGATTATTAGCAACAACAAAATGTAATGCGATAAAAGCTAATTCATCATCATCGAATGATAGATTTAAATCATGTCTAACAACATCATTTAAAATCTTACTATAATTAAATTCCTCTTGATGACGTTCGATTATTTTTTCTTTTAAAGGATTTTCAACAAGTTGACCATTTGCAAGACGTTCTAAAGCTGGTTCTAAATGTAAACCGATAGCAACGAATAATTTATCATCATTTCTAAAGTCTTTATGATAGTCTTGATAAATTGTATACATTGTTTCTCTTAAAATCTTAAAAACTTGATCGTCAAGTAAATCAAAACCAGAATTTATTTCTAAATCTAATTTTTGATTTTTTGATAGATACATGGAAACCAATGAAATCTCAGCTTCAGGAAAATCAATTTCAAATTCACGTGCTAAACGGTCGCATAACATTTTTGCATATGGATAACTATGATCTTGTTTATATGAAGCGATTTGACTGTTACTCATGGGAATGTAATTATTTGATTTGATCCGGATAATTGCAATGGTTAAATGTACTGAGAGATTATTGATTGAATTTTCTGAAAGAAATAAATCATAGTCATCAGCAGTATTTTTAATGATATTAGTAATTAGTACTTTTGTTTGATCAAAATCAGTATTGGTGTTGAATGTTAAATCCATTTTGTACCCTCCTAACAACTAGATATTACTATATAATAAATTGAAAAAAAAATCTACTATTTAATAGATTTAATTTTTAATGTAAAAATATTTTTATTT
>OBXM01002027.1_pt1 | contig 10173 bp, 6 predicted proteins | sample 1538141 | NCBI WGS metagenome assembly OBXM01 (sample SAMEA2580153, study PRJEB22360) | human gut metagenome | biome: human gut; feature: human-associated habitat; material: faeces | place: Denmark | collected 2008/2010 | reverse complement strand
TAAAAAATAGCGGTCATGGGATACCGCTAAAACAGGGCCGGCAAAAGATTCTAGGTATTCCTCTAAAATCGTCAATGTTTCAATATCCAAATCATTGGTCGGTTCATCGAGCAGCAAAATATTTGGGGCAGCCATTAAGATACTGAGCAAATAGAGTCTTCTTTTCTCTCCCCCGCTCAACCTCCCGATGAGCGAGTACTGCAAATCAGATGTAAATAAAAATCGTTCCAACATCTGCGAGGCAGAAAAAACACCCTCTTCGGTTTTAATTTCATTAGAAATCTCAGTGATAAAATCATATACGCGCTGTTCGGGATTTAACTCGCGTCCCTCTTGCGAAAAGTATCCTATGTTAACCGTCGTTCCAACGTCTATACGACCGGTATCCGGTTGTATTTTACCGCTGATTAAATTAAGCAAAGTAGATTTTCCAACCCCGTTTCTGCCTACAATGCCAATTCTGTCATTTCTGTTAACCCAGTAAGAAAAATCATTGAGAACTGTTCGCCCTCCCAAGCATTTACTGACTTTATCAATTTCGATGACTTTTTTGCCCAACCTGCTGGTAAAACCTGTCAGCCGCACCTTTTCATCGACTTCTTCTACCGTTTGATTTTTGAGTTCTTCATAACGGTCAATACGGGAACGGCTTTTGGTACTGCGCGCTTTGGCACCACGAATAATCCACTGATATTCTTTCCGCAAGACAGACTGACGTTTTCTTTCACTGGCAGCACTCATTTCGGCTCTCTGGGATTTTAACTCCAAATATTTAGAATAATTTGCCTCATAAGTAAAGAGTTTGCCATGTGTGAGCTCGACGATACGATTGACCACCCGTTCCAAAAAATAACGGTCATGCGTAACCATAATAATGCCGCCGTTAAAGCGTTTTAGTTTTTGCTCAAGCCATGTTACCATTTCGCTGTCTAAATGGTTGGTAGGTTCATCAAGCACTAAAATGTCAGCCGGATGAATTAAGGCAATTGCCAAGGCCACTCTTTTGCGTTGCCCTCCTGATAATGTACCGATTTTGGCATCAAAATCAGAGATTCCCAATTTGGTAAGCATAGCTTTTGCTTCATATTCATTCAATTCCCGAAAAGCAGGAGGAAACTCAGCAAAAACTTGCTCTAAAACCGTTAAATCATCCTCAAAAGGGGGATTTTGCGGCAAATAAGAAAGCTGTATATTCGGGTTTACGGCCCGAGTTCCACTGTCGGCAGATTCTGCTCCAGCCAAAATTTTTAAAAGCGTACTCTTGCCTGTTCCGTTAATGCCGATAATACCAATCTTATCACCTGTATTTACATAAAGAGAAACATCGTCTAACAACTGTTTCAATCCATAATTTTTGGATAGATGTTCTGCCGATAACAGCATATTTAACTCCTTTATCTTTGGTTCTCCATGATACTATTAGATATATTACATTTTGATTTACCGAAAATCTTTCATATGCCAGATATGCTAAATTGATTATAGCATAATTTCACATCCTTTTTCTACTGCATTAGTACCAAAACATTTATTAATAAATATATTGAAGAATTAATTTGATGAAATAATTGATGAAATATTGATTTTTCTTCTTTTTAATAATATTTTCAAATTTAACAAAAAAACTAAATAAATTTTATTTGACTATTGACTTTTATATATCATTTATGCATAATTGGTATAGAATTAATCGATTAACTAAATGTTTTAGATAGAGTAGGAAAATAAAATGGCAAAAAACTCTCCTATGTCCATGAAAAAAATTGCTGAGTTGGCGGGTGTTTCTTCTGCAACCGTATCCTATGTTATCAATGGCAGAGATAAGGTTTCTCCTCAGACCCGTGAACGGGTTTTAAAAATCATCGAAGAGAATCATTACCAACCCAGTAACATTGCAAAAAGTCTTAGAAAAAAGAGCACTAAAACCATTGGTATCGTTGTGGAGGATATCCGAGGTTTTTCTGTCCCTGAGGTTATCAATGGAATCAGTGAATATGCTGAAGAAAACGGATATCAAATTCTTCTGTATGATTTGAGAATTTTAGAAAAAATTTATAACCAATATGCTCATATCGTTGATTATAAAGATAAAATCAATAAAGCCATTTCTTTTTTAACAGAATCTGCTATGGTTGATACGGTTATTTTTGTGGCGATGTTTGACCGTGATATCACCGGAATTATTGAAGATAACCGCCGGCCGGTTGTATTTGCTTACTGCACCTCCGAAGACGAAAACCGTCATTGTGTATCCTACGACAATTTTCAAGGAGGATATATGGCAATGCTTCAGCTTTTGGAGGCCGGTCACCGCAAAATCGGTATTATCGGTGGTTTAGAAGGTTCCTCTCCATGCCAACAACGTTTGGAGGGCGTACAAAAAGCTTTTATGGAATACCACCTCAGCTTTGACTCTTCCTATGTTCAATTTGGAAAATGGGATTATCTCAGCGGCATAGATATTTCAAAAAATCTTCTTGATTCTCATCCTGATATTACAGCCCTTTTTTGTATGAATGACATTATGGCGGCCGGTGCCTATCAAACCATTTATCAGCAAGGCAAAAAAATACCGCAGGATATTTCATTAATGGGATTTGATGACAGAGATGTTGCTTCCTTTCTTTATCCTCCTCTTTCTACCATTAAGATAAATCTTAAAGAGATTGGTCTTGTTGCGGCTGAAATTGCTCTTGAAAACCTCCATAATCCAAACATGAATTATCAAAAAAACATTATAGCCAATCATTTAATGAAAAGACATTCGATTCAAACCATCAACTGATTTTCTAGTAAATTCCCTTATACCAAAATAAATACGACTTCAGTAAATTAACACTATATTGTAACCAATGAGGAGGCATTTCATGGTTAACAACAGCGAAAAACAAAAAGTCAGTGCCTTAGGTAAACTACGGCGTCAATTCTCGAAGGAAGGAGAATTATGGGTTATTGCCATTATTGCTCTTGTGTGGGCCGCTTTGTTTTGTTTCTACCCTATGTACGGGATTATCTATGGCTTTTTTGATTACTATCCGGGTATGACACTTGCCGAATCAGACTTTGTGGGTTTCAAATTCTTATTTGATTTTATAAAATTGCCTGATTTCCCCAGCATTATGCGAAATACCTTGGTCGTCAGCCTTTTAAATATGACCGTTGGTTTTGTTGCCCCTATTATCTTGGCCTTGCTATTTAATGAACTGCATAATCGATTTTTTAAACGTGTAATTCAAACTATCAGCTATCTGCCTTATTTTGTATCCTGGGTTGTAGTGGCAAGCTTATTGATGTCTATGCTTGGAAACGACGGTATTTTAAACAATCTGTTATTACGACAAGGTATTATTGATAAACCCATTGGTTTTCTCACCGATGGCGAAAAATTTTGGGGTTTGCTTGTCGGCAGTAATATCTGGAAAAGTATTGGCTATGGGAGTATCATTTATATCTCCGCCATTGCGGGAATCGACCAAGAAATTTATCAGGCAGGCGCTGTTGATGGTTTAGGCCGTTGGGGCATGGTGCGGCATATTACCATTCCCTCTATTATGCCTACGGTTATCTTGCTCTTTATTTTAGGGCTGGGCAACATTTTATCCGCAGGATTTGAACAGCAGCTGTTGTTAGCTTCTCCTACAACAAAAGAATATGCGGAAGTCATCGATACTTATGTTTATCGATATGGTATTCAGCTTGGGAACTATTCATTGGCTACTATGGTGGGATTTGTAAAATCAATCATCGGGATTGTTATTGTCGTCATGGCAAATTTGATTTTAAAGAAAACCACCAAAAGTTCCATTTTCTAAGAGGAGATTATCATGAATCAAACATACGTTAAGAAAACGTTCGCCGGGAGGATTTTTGACATCTGCAATATCGTGTTTATGCTTTTTTTAGCTTTTATCATGATCTTCCCCTTTTGGAATCAATTTATCATGTCCTTTAATGACGGTTTGGACACGATGAAAGGCAGTCTGTATTTTTTGCCCCGTAAATTCACTTTTTCCAACTATATCTATATCTTTGAAAATTCCAATATTGCAGGCGGTGCGGTCATCTCCGTTATGCGTGTATTAATCGGCACCATCAGCAGTTTATTCTGCACGGGTATTCTTGCCTACATTACCACTGTGCCTTTCTTTACCGGACGCCGTATTATCCGCATTATCTTTATGATTACCATGTATTTCAGCGGAGGACTTGTCCCTACTTATTTGGTATACACACAATACGGACTTACCAATAATTTCTTGGTTTATATCCTGCCTTCTCTGTTTAATGCCTACAATATGATGTTGATTGCTTCTTATATGAATAATCTTCCCCACGCCTTGGCAGAATCCGCCCGTTTAGACGGTGCCAGAGAAATTACGATTTATGCCAAAATTTATCTTCCCATATGTATTCCGGTTTTCGCGGCCGTGGCTGTTTTTACCGCTATCGGACATTGGAACAGCTGGTTTGACGTCGTAGTGTATAACTCCTCAGGAACATGGGATACCCTGCAAGTCTATCTGAGAAGAATTCTTTTAGAAGCCGAAATGATTTCTAAATTACAAGGTGACCAACGCGCTATGGCAGCTTACCGTAATTTAACCCCGGGTTCCATCCGCGCTGCTACTACAATGATTGTGACCATTCCTATTATCATCGTCTACCCATTCATGCAGAAATATTTTATTTCCGGTATGACTATTGGTGCAGTAAAAGAATAATGAGAAAAAACACAGAAAGGACTATTGTTATGAAAATGCAAAAAAGACTTTTAGCCCTCTGCCTTTGTGCCGCATTGACAACCGGCTTGCTGGCAGGCTGCAACAACAAGAATGATTCAAAAAAAGATAATTCTTCTCCCGCTGCCACAAATACTTCTTTAAAGGTAAAACCCGGAGAGGATAATGGTTACGGATGGATTGTTCCCGAAGAACCTCTCCACATCTCAGTTTTCGGTACAACTGTTCAAGATCAGGACAAAACCGATAAAGACGAAAAGGTCATGCGTGAGTTCTATGAGCAATATTTCAATGTATTCATTGATGTGAGAACTTTCAGTATGGATAACACAGAAAAGCTAAATCTTATGCTTGCCAACAATGACTATCCCGACGTATTGGCGGGTATAAGCGATATGATGGCCGAAAAATTCATCGCCCAAAAACGTGCCGTTGAATTAACCGATTTAATGGCAGAAAACGGCACAAACTTTGACCGTCGACTAGGTAAATATATGAACTTACTTAAAAACGAGGAAGGCAAGCTTTATAAACTGCCTATTTTTTGGGGCGAAACCCCCAACGTAGCCGGCTATAACTTTGCTGTTCGTTATGATTACTGGAAAGAAACCGGCTTGCCCATGTACGAAACGTTGGATGATTACTACAATGTGCTGAAAAAGATTGTGGAAATGCATCCGACCAATGCCAACGGCGATAAAGTATATGCCCTCTCCAACAACTCCAAAAACGACGCGCCCCCCAATGACAACATTTTAAATACGATGTTGGCCGCTTACGGGTTTAAATCCGGTTACAAAGTTGACCCTAATACCAATGAATTTACCCATTGGGTCAATACGCCCGAGGGTCTGGAAATTGCCCGCTATGTCAACCGTTTTTACCGTGAAGGTCTTATTGACCCCGATTTCCTAAACAACGACTATGAAACCATGCTGACCAAAACCTTTAACGAAACCATAGTTGGCAACATCGGTGTTTGGTGGCACTCTTGGACAGCCGGTCAGGAAAAATGGGCACAAGAAATGGGCGATGATTATAACATTGAAAAGCGTTTTATCAACGTCACCATTGATGTTCCCGGTGTAGAAGAACCCACCTACTTGAACAGCAGTTTCTTGGGCAGTTACCGTACCATTATCACCAACAAAGTAGAAACAAAAGAGAAAGCCGCTGAAATTCTGCGCTTTATGAACTGGGAAAATTCAGAACTCGGAAACTTTATCGTCGGGTATGGACCGCCCTCTGATGACAATGTATGGAATATCAAAGATGATAAATGGATTTTTAAAGACAACACGTTTGATAATGCCACAAAGAATGAAAATGTTCATAATGTAAAAGAAGCAAATGGTGCCGGCACAATTTGGCTTTCTGCTTCCGGCGGTTTGCTGGAGGATGAACGTATCGACCCACGCGTTACCAGAGTCAGTGCTTATGACTTCTGGCCGGTAAATGAAAAGGGCGAGTTTTTGGATGAAGGTGTGAACCTCAGCTGGCAGCACGCTACAGCTAAACCTTGGGATTCCACTCTCTTTGCCATTACGTATGATGCTAAAAATCCTATTTCTCAGGTTTATCAAACCGTTAGTGAGAACATTATCACAGAATGGGCAAAGCTGATTACATCAGAAAGTGAAGAGGCTCTGGAAAATCAATTTAAGGAAACACAGGCTAAATTAAATCAGCTCGGCTTGGAAGAACTGACAAAATTTAATCAAGAAAGCTATCTGAAAAATCTAGAAAAACTAAACGGTTAAGACCCATATCAGAGCAGTTCACTCGATTGGTGAACTGCTCATTTTTAAAGGAGAGATATTGCATGTCATTTCAACAAGCTGTTTTTCATAAAAAAGGGTTGTCGAGTTTAACAGACATCGGCGGACAAACCGAATTTATTCTCCCCTCACAAGCCTTTGGTTTTCCTTGTCTGCAAGTGAAAAAAAGCAATGGTGATATTGTATGTATAGACGAATCTCGTTCTGCTGCCGTTTGCCCTGACATTGCCGCCACCTCTTATTCTTTATCGCAGGATGATCTAGCGGTTCAATGGTTTTTTACACCGCAGGGAAAAGAAATGGCGTATCAAATCACCGTGCAAAATACAGGAAATTCCCCTTTGACAATTCAGAATCTGTCCCTTACTTTCCCGATGAATACGGAATTTAACTGGGGTGAAAAAGCTGGACAAAAGGTCATTCGGCACAGCCATATTGCCGGCCATAACTCTTATCTGTTCTTTACCCGCTGTGACGGTCAGGCGCCATATCTTATATTCCTTCCCCAAAAAAGCACTTCTTTGGAATACTTTGATTTAAAGCACGAGAGCAAAAATGAAGGAAACGAGGGCAAACAATACGAATTATATCGTGCTTATCTTCATGCCTCTGCGCAAGAAAAGGTTGCCGCTGAAAAAGGTTGTACATGGCGCCAGCCTGTCAGTGAAAGAAAGCTGAATCCCGGTGAGAAAGCCGAATATTCTTTTGTTTTCTTATGGGCCGAAAATTACGAGGGAATCCGTGAGGAACTTGTCAGTCATGGGTTAATCGATGTGAAGGCTGCGCCCGGCATGGTTATTCCTGCCAAAGAGAAAATGCAGCTGTTGATGACCACACAAAAAGAAATTCATGCTGTTGCGGGCGAGCATTCCTCACAGATTCATTTTACCAAAGTTAAACAAAATCAATATTTAGCAGAGATTACCTTTGAACAGCTAGGTGAAAATGCAATCATCATAGATTATGGAGAAAATCAAAAAACTTTATTAGAGTTTTTTGTCACAGAGCCAATTGACACCCTGCTCGCCAAAAGAGCCGCCTTTATTGCCGACAAACAGATTCATGATGCTTCCCTTTGGTATAACGGTTTGTTCTGTGAATGGAACAACGAAACCCATACCCTGCTTTCACCCGATAATTACGATAACATCAAAGGCTGGCGTATTTATGAAGTCACCTGCGATGACCCCGGCTTGAGTAAGCCTGCTTTTCTTGCTTCAAAAAATGCTGTTTTACCCAGACAAGATGAAGTTGCCGCATTGGACCATTATATCAAGTATTTTGTTTGGGGCGGTCTGCAGTGCACGACGGAAGAAGAATATCCCTACGGCCTTTACGGAATTCCCGATTGGCACAAAAACCGCAACAGCGATGATCCCGGCGAACGCGGACAAGAGCATATTTGGAGAATTTATGATTATCCTCATATTGCCCTAGTATATTTTCGTATGTATGAAATTGCCGCTTATCATTCTTATGTTCAAACTCAGCTTTCTAAAGAAGAATATTTAGAGCGTGCCTATCAGACTGCTTTAGCTATGTTTCAGATTCCGGATGAAATCGTGCAGTGGTCTGCCCTGCAAACCGGACTTTACAATGAATTGGTGATTCCCGAAATTATACAGGCACTGGAGGATGAAAACCAATTACAGAAAGCAAGACGTCTGCGTCGTTGGTGGGAAAGAAAAGTACATTACTTTGCAGTAAAATGCGACGATATTTTTGGCTCTGAATATCCCTTTGACACCACCGGTTTTGAATCCACACAGGCACTGGTAACCTATGCTTTGAACAATGGGCTTACTGTTTTTCAGGACGATAAAATCACGGCAGAAGAATTTCACCAAAAGGCAAAAGCTTTTCAAAAGATACAGTTAGAAGCCAATATTGCCTGCCGCGGTTATCTTGAACCTGTGTATTATCTGCTCGGCAGTGATATTCGCGGCAACAACGCTTTTTATACTCTCAGCTATATGTCACAAATGGCAAGCGGTGCTATTTTGGATGCCGGCTTTGATAATCCTGCTGTCCGCGATGAATATTTCAAATTGGGATATGCCTCATTGCTTTCTTCATGGGCTCTGTTAAACAGCGGAACAAAGGATAGTAACTATGGATACTGGTTCCCCGGTAAAGAGAGCGACGGTGCCGCAGGCGGGGGATTCGAACCCGCCCCCTACGGTTATACTTGGTTGGAACAGCCTCATCACCGAGGAAGTTGGTATTATTCCTGCGAAATTGATTTAGGGTATTGCGGATACCTACGCAATGCGTGTACAATAGTACATAAGGATAAAGAACTAGGCTGGATGTGTTATGGGGGTGAAATCACTTCTCAAGAAGAAAATCTATCTGCCACGATGAAAGACGGCGTTTATCAAAGATTCATTTACAGTGATGAACATCATGCTGTAAAAATCAATGTAAATTATGGGAAAATCCAAGCAGATTCTATTCTGTTAAAAAAAGATTTTTCTTCTTTGGAATTGGACTTGCAGGCCTTTTCTTCTCAAGGCATGAGAGTAACAATTTCCTCGTCAGAATCTTACACAATCACACAGCAGAATGAAGATTTCACCGTTTTGCCGCACAAGCCTTTCCAAATGTCCTGTTCTTCAGGCAAACTGGTTCTTCATCTTCTCTCATAATTTACAGAAAAGCAGGTAGAAATGTGATCGTACAAATTCTTGTTGCGGCTTTCTTTATCATTGGTGTCATTGACCATTTCTTTGGAAACCGCTTGAAATTAGGGGAAGAATTTTACAAGGGTCTCAGCACCTTTCCTTCCCTTATTTTAGGTATGCTGGGCATTTACTCTTTATCTCCTTTGCTTGGAAAAGGCATTCAATTTATTTTTTCACCTGTCAGCCGTTTTTCCGGGTTAGATGTTACCTTTTTTTCTTCTGTTCTGTTAGGAACGGATATGGGTGGTTATCGTATTGCCAAGGAACTGGCAGAATCACCTGAAATCGGACGCTTCTGCGGTATTATTTTAACCTCGCTCCTTGGCACCACCCTTAGTTTTTCACTGCCGCTTGCCCTAAGTATTTTGTCGGCCCGTGACCACAACCTTTTTATGAAAGGCTTTATTCTCGGAATGATTTCTCTGCCCTTCGGTGCTTTAGCGGGAGGTTTGGTACAGGGGCTTTCAGTTTCCTTAATCTTACCCTACACTCTGCCACTATTGATTTTTTCAGCATTATTGGGATTTCTCTTCTTCTGGAAAGAGCAATGGGTGATTCTTCTCTTTAAAATATTTCAATATATACTTAAAATCATCGGCACCACTGGACTTCTTTTACAGGGTGTGCGTTCCATTGCGGGTTTTAACCTTGTCCCTGATATGCTCACTCTGCAAGAAAGCTTTTTGGTCATCAGCCAAATTGCGCTGTTTTTAGGCGGCGTTTATTCTTTTATCCATATTATCAATCGCCTTTTAAGCCGTTATCTTTCTCGCCTAGGAGAAAAACTGGATTTAACCGACAATGCTTTTATCGCTATTTTGGGAAACTCTGTCAGCAATCTTGTTATCTTTGCTCACTTTGAAAAACTCCCTGAAAAAGACCAGCTGCTGACTGCTGTGCTTTCTGTCAGCGGCGCTTTTATGATTGGCGGGCAGCTTGCCCATATTTCTTTGGTAGAAACCTAGCGCGGGA
>OBXM01002025.1_pt1 | contig 10192 bp, 9 predicted proteins | sample 1538141 | NCBI WGS metagenome assembly OBXM01 (sample SAMEA2580153, study PRJEB22360) | human gut metagenome | biome: human gut; feature: human-associated habitat; material: faeces | place: Denmark | collected 2008/2010 | reverse complement strand
AAAAGCGGGCAGACCGTATTTTGTATATCAGCACTCTTTCAAACCGTGTTTTTGCCTCTTCTCCTGTGAGTTCACTCATTCTTTTAGCGGCACGGCCTGTGGGGGCAGCCAAAAGAACCGTTTCTCCCTTTTGCTTTAAAATCTGGATAATGGCATTCAGAGTCGTTGTTTTACCCGTTCCGGGTCCGCCCGTTAAAATCAAAACACCTTTTTCTATTGCGGCTTGAATAGCTGTTTTCTGTGTTTCGGCATATTTGATTCCGTTTGCCGCCTCAATAGCGGCAATATCATCTTCCACACCAAAGATTGCTTGGGGAGGATATTTCAACATTAACTTCATGCGTTCTGAAATATAAGTTTCACATTGATGATATTTCGGGAGGAATAGATAATCTCGTCCTTCAAAATTCTCATTGATTAACGCAAAAGATTCACAAAGCATATACACGGCATCCTGCACAAAAGAAAGTTCTACACCGAGCATTTTTTGAGCGGTAAGACACAGCTTGTCCGCCGGCAAGCAGGTGTGACCGTTGTTCAAATTATGCCGCAGCACATATAATACACCTGCTTTTATACGGTCCATATTATCGGCAGCGCGTTCCATTTCCTGTGCAATTGAGTCCGCAATGGCAAAACTGATTTCCAATTCATCCGAACACATACAATAGGGGTCTTCCCGAATGCAGTCAATAGAGCCTTCTCCAAAAATTTTCCAAATAGCAATTGCCTGTTCAGGCCGCACCCCGTATGTCGCCAAGTAGGTCATGAGTTCACGAATTCCATAGACACGCTTCATTTCTTCGCTGATTTCCATCGCTTTCTTTTTGGAAATTCCCTTGATTTGAGTTAACCGCTCCGGTTCATTTTCGATAACCTCCAATGCCTGATTGCCAAATAGACCAACAATTCGGTTCGCTGTAGCGGCGCCCACCCCTTTTATGGCGCCGGAAGAAAGGTATTTTAACATAGCAGACGTTGTGGCCGGACGGGCATGCTCAAAAGCTGAGGCTTTAAATTGCTCTCCGTAACTCATATGACTTGTCCATGTGCCATAAACGTGAAGGATCTCTCCTTCACTGGCATACGGAAGCGAACCGACTACTGTAATCAGCTCATCTCCCGTATTGATTTCCAGAACCGTATATTGATTTTTGTCATTCCGATACACAACTTTTTCTACCGTGCCGGTAAGTTGCAATAATTTTTCTTCTGCCATGATTTCTCCTGTATAACCCATTTAAATTGATAAACAATTCAATTGTAATGCGAACATAGTATCCTTAATTTATATTATAACGTAAATTATCTAAATTTGAAACCACTAAGTAAGGAATTTCAATGGTTAATCTTGCACAAATATCCTGAACTTCACTGTTTGATTCTTCATTGATACAAATAATTTGGCATGAGTTGCTTAGATTTGACCATTTAGCTCGTTCAGCAGCACTGCGAATTAGAAATTCACATTCTTCTGCATTTTTGGGATGGACCAACATATGAATTTTTTGATGTTTAGGCGGCTGTAATATATAGAAAGTAATTCGCCGAAGTAAATCCACCAAACCCAATATGGATAAAATTACAATAAGAATAATTAATAAAGTGTCCATTTTCTCACCTCACTTTTTCCATTCTATGATAAAAGCAAGTAGATTGTGAGAAAGAATAAACGCAGAAAACTGCCAAGCGAACGAATCACTTGACAGTTTTCTTATTCACCAAACAACTCTTTAAGTTTCGTGAAAAATTTTTTCTTCTTTTGATAATTTTTATCATCAGATGAAGCATCAAATTCTTTTAAAATTTCCTGTTGGCGTTTGGAAAGATTTTTAGGAATTTCAACCGTGATTTTCACGTATTGATCTCCGCGGTAACGTCCATGTATATTTTGAATCCCTCTGCCTTTAAGCTTAAAAGTATCTCCCGGCTGTGCACCGGCATGAACCGTGTATTTTACTTTACCGTCCAACGTAGGTACTACCACTTCACAGCCTAAAGCAGCCTGTGTAAAGGTGATGGGCATATCACACCAAACATCATTTCCTCTGCGTTCAAAGATTGGATGGGGACGTACTGTGACTGCGACCAATAAATCGCCTGCAGGTCCCCCGTTGGTTCCTGCATTTCCCATACCGCTGACCCTTAACATCTGCTCATCATCGATACCCGCCGGTATTGATACTTTTAGAGGTTTTTTACGGCGCACAAAACCTTTGCCGTCACAAGTGGGACAAGGTTTTTCAACCGTCTTTCCTTTGCCTTGGCAAGCAGAACAGGTTTGGCTTGATTGAACGACACCAAAAGGAGTTCTTTGACTAATTCTGACCTGTCCTGTTCCTTTACAAACAGAACAAGTTTTAGGAGAAGTTCCTTTTGCCGCACCCGAACCATGACAATCATCACAGACCTCTATTTTTTGATAGGTAATTTCTTTTTCACAGCCTTTTGCAGCCTCTTCAAAAGAAATTGCTACTCTTGTTTGGATATCACTGCCACGCCTTGGCGCATTGGGATTGGAACGTCTTCCGCCACCAAAAAAACCTTCAAAAATATCCGTAAAATCAAAACCCATACCGCCAAAAGGGTCGCCCCCGCCGGGACCGCCGCCAAAGTTAGGGTCAACACCGGCATGACCAAATTGATCATATCTTGCCTTTTTATCAGGATCAGAAAGAACCTCATAGGCCTCATTTACTTCTTTAAATTTTGCTTCTGCATTGGTATCCCCCGGGTGCAAATCAGGGTGATATTGCTTTGCCAATTTGCGGTAAGCTCTCTTTATCTCATCCTCCGAGGCACCCTTTGATACTCCTAAAACCTCATAAAAATCCCTTTTATCAGCCATTAATTCACTCCTAAAAGTGCAAAGACAGTTTTTGCCCCTGCACCCTTTCACTTGATTCTACACGGTTTTATTCAACATCCTTGAAATCAGCGTCATAGACTTCTCCGTCTGCCGGCGGCACTTGACCGTTTGCTTGTGACGGGTCAACATTTACGTTAGGAGTACCTTGCGGAGCATTTGCTTTATAAAGCTTTTCGCTGACTGCATAGACCGTTTTCTGTAAATCTTCCATAGATGCCTTGATGGCTTCTAAATCTGAACCTGCAATTTTTTCTTTTAAGGCTGTTACCTTTGTATTAATCTCATTTTTATCTGTTTCATCTATCTTATCGCCACTGTCAGTAATCAGCTTTTCGGCCGTATAGCAGAGGTTTTCGGCATTGTTTTTGGTATCAACCTCTTCACGGCGTTTTTTGTCTTCTTCTGCAAATTTCTCTGCGGCCTGTACCGCAGCTTCAATATCCTCTTTGCTCATGTTGGTGCTGGAGGTAATGGTAATATGCTGTTCTTTACCGGTACCTAAATCTTTTGCGGAAACATTGACAATACCGTTAGCATCAATATCAAAAGTAACTTCAATTTGAGGAATGCCTCTAGGTGCCGGAGCAATACCGTCAAGTTTAAACAAACCTAATTGCTTATTATCTCTTGCAAATTCACGTTCACCTTGCAGAACATTCACTTCAACCTGTGTTTGGCCATCAGCAGCGGTAGAGAAAATTTGACTTTTCTTAGTTGGAATCGTTGTATTTCTCTCGATGATTTTGGTCATGACACCACCCATGGTTTCAACACCGAGTGAAAGTGGGGTTACATCTAAAAGCAGCAAGCCCTGTACTTCACCGCCTAAAACACCGGCTTGAATAGCAGCGCCGATAGCAACACATTCATCAGGATTAATTCCTTTAAAGGGTTCTTTTCCAATAAAGTTCTTAACCGCCTCTTGCACTGCGGGAATACGGGAAGAACCGCCAACCAGCAAAACCTTATTGATATCATTGATGCTCAGACCTGAATCCTTTAAAGCTTGACGAACCGGTACCATTGTTGCTTCTACCAAATCAGCCGTCAATTCATTGAATTTAGCTCGGGTTAGGGTCATTTCCAAATGCTTGGGACCTGTGGCGTCTGCTGTGATAAAGGGCAGATTAATTTCAGTTGTTGTCATACCGGAAAGGTCGATTTTTGCTTTTTCTGCTGCTTCTTTAATACGCTGCATAGCCATTTTATCGGTACTTAAATCAACGCCTTCTGTCATTTTAAAAGTACTGATAATATGGTCCATAATTCTTTTATCGAAGTCATCTCCGCCCAAACGATTGTTACCGGCTGTCGCTAAAACTTCTTGAACACCATCGCCCATTTCAATAATGGAAACGTCGAATGTACCGCCGCCCAAGTCGTATACCATAACCTTTTGCTCAGCATCTTTGTCAACACCGTAAGAAAGAGCAGCCGCAGTAGGTTCATTAATAATTCTTTTAACTTCCAGACCGGCAATTTTACCGGCGTCTTTGGTTGCCTGACGCTGTGCATCTGTAAAATAAGCGGGAACCGTGATAACAGCACTAGTGACTGGTTCACCTAAATAAGCCTCTGCATCTGCTTTTAATTTTTGCAAAATCATAGCGGAAATTTCTTGAGGAGTATAATTTTTGCCGTCAACGGTTACTTTATAAGAAGTTCCCATTTCTCTTTTAATAGAGGCAATTGTCTTTTCAGGGTTTGTAATTGCTTGACGTTTAGCAATATGCCCCACCATTCTTTCTCCATTTTTGCCAAAAGCAACAACAGATGGTGTGGTTCTAGCGCCCTCTGCATTTGTTACAACGACGGGTTCTCCGCCTTCAATAACTGCTACACATGAATTGGTTGTACCTAAGTCGATTCCGATTGTTTTTGCCATACAAAATCATCCTTTACTATTTATAATTTAAAAGTATTTATCTAAATGAATTATGAGCATAATAAACATGAAATATCACTTCAATTTGCCACTTGGACCATTGCGTGACGAATTACCTTTTCATTGTTCAGTACATATCCTTTTTGCAGTACTTCAGCGATTACATTCTCACCAAGCTCTTCATCCTCAACATGAGAAACTGCATTATGAAACTCCGGATTAAATGTTTCACCCTTTTCACCAATTGCCTTTACACCTAAAGCTTCAAATGAGGAATCAAATTGATTGGAAATCATTTCAATTCCTTTTGTCAAGCTTTCAATACTGGCTTGGCTTTGTGCTAAGGCACGGTCAATATTATCACGCACCGGCAAAATCGCACTGATTGCATCACTTAAAGCATTGCTATAAGATTGCTGTTTTTCTGCTTGTGTTCGTTTTCTGAAATTATCATATTCTGCACACATTCTTAAAAATTTGTCATTCAGCGCATCATATTCTGCTTTGAGTTTTTCCAACTCTTCCTGCTCTGCATTTTTCTTTTTCTTTTTTTCCTTGTTTTTTTCTTCTTTTTCTTTTTTCTTTTCTGAGATTTCCTCAGTGTTTTGGTCATTTTGAAGTATTTCATCAGTTTCTTCAACTGAATGGATTTCCTTTTCTTGACTCAAGACCCTGACCCCTTTCCTTGTTAAAATATCATTATTGACTTGAAATAGCGCATTCAATATATTAATTAGTACAGATTAAAGAATGTCAATTTAAGCATACCTAAGCTTTTACTCTTACAAATCAGAAAAAGTCAGCATATTGAGCAGCTGCGTAACCTGTTCAGATGTGTAATCTACGGCGGCAATCAGTTTGGGATAATTCATTCTAACAGGCCCTAAAACCGCAATTACACCCACATCATAGCCATTTACTTTGTAAAGAGATTGAATTAGAGAAACCTCATTCAAAGCACGATGTCCTATTTCATATCCTATAGAAACTTTCACACCTTCCAAATCATTTTGAAGCAATATGGCAGACAGCGCTTCTTCGTGCTGCAAAAAATCTATAATCGCTTTAATTTCACCTTGTTCAAAATCAGGATAAAAAAGAAGGTTCATCTGTCCGTCAATAAAAACTTCAGACTTGGCTGTCTTTTGAGCTGCTTTTAGTAAAGCCACCATAGCAGAACCAGTTAAAATAGAAAGCTCTTGCATAGAAGCCGCCAAAGTTTGGATGAAAGGTATTGTAATTTCTGAAATTGGAACACCTGATAATTTTTCATTAAAAGCACGGAACAGAACTCTTGTAATCTCAGCGGTCAAATCAAAATCGCAATGAAAAATTTCATTTTTAATAGTTCCGGCAGAACTCATTAAAATGAGCATGGCGGTTCGGCGGGCAATCTGAACAAACTGTACGGCTCTGATTTTTGCAGATTTGCCTCCGGAAGCAGAAATAATTGAAACACCCTTGGTATATAAGGCAAGGGCTTTGCCTGCTCCCTTTAACAGCCTTTCCATGTCCGCTGCTTCGTTAAGGAGAACAGAGTCAAAAAACTTTTTTTCTTCATCCGAGAGCGTTTGTGCGGCCGGTAATTGATTGACATACTCACGGTAACCTCTTTGAGAGGGAACTCTGCCTGCTGAGGTATGTGGCTGGTCGAGCAAACCCATCTCAATCAACTCTGCCATTTCATTGCGTACTGTTGCAGATGAAACTCCTATTTCCTGAGCAATTGCTTTTGAGCCAACAGGTTCTCCGCCGAGAATAAACTCAGATACAATACAGGAAAGAATTTTTTTCTTCCGATCTGTCAGTTGCATATGATTCACCTCTTGTTCCAATTTTAGCACTCTAGGTCATCGAGTGCTAAAACCTTGTAATAAATGTACCACTTTGGTCAGCATAAGTCAATATTTATTTTGTAAATTGTTTGTGAACCAATATAAATGCACATACTAAAATTGTTAATTCCATAAAGTATCAGTATGGAAAAATTTAACGTATTGAATTTCGCCCTTTTTCTCTTGGTTCTTTATCTTTAACAATGTATACTAAGCCTGTCCGATATTTAAAAATCATAATAAAAATAAAAGAGGTATATCATGAAACGAAATTTATCTTTATGCTTTGTTTTTTTATTAATGCTTGTCTTTATGTCTGCCTGTAAAAAGGCTGCACCAAAACCGGAAACACCGGTATCTTCTCCTCCTGAAGTTGAACCTCTTGCCTCTCAAGTTCCTTTGGAACAAGAAAATAGTATGCCTGTCAATTCCCCTGATATTACCGATGAAACAAAATCAGAAATACCGGACGAAACCCCTATTGATGAAAATGGGAATCTCGCCTTGCCCGCTGATAACAGCAGCAATTTAAAAGATGATGAAGCCATTGTATTGGAACAGATTGTCAGCTTAGCTAAGTCAGTAGATACCTATCAAAAATCTGTAGATTCTTTGAAAAAAATTGGCATTGACATGGAAATCCTAACAAAAGATCATAAGTTAGTTTTTTCTTATCACGTAACCAATATCGCCTTAGGTGATACCGCAGAAGAATCCATAAAAGAAACAGCGCGAAATACTGCTGATGCACAGTTGATTGCCCTGCAGCCTACTGCTAACGCACTTTTGGCGCAAATGAAATTATTAGGAATTGAAACCCCTGTAATCTTATGCGAATTTTTCGATAAAAATGATGAGTTGTTCTTTGAAAAAGAGATTCTTCCTCAGTAATTTATAATTTCAATGCTTTTAACCAGCCAAGATATTTTTATGTTATAATGAAATTATCTTTTCTAAATTAAAGAGGTGATGCAGTTTGAAAATGCATCACCTCTTTATTATTTGCCAATATCTGTACGATACTCAGCACCTTCAAAATCAATTTTTTTAACCGCTTGATAAGCTTGTTCCAATGCTTTTTCAAGACTTTCCGCTTTAGCCGTTACACCCAGCACACGACCACCGTTCGTCACAATATCATGGTCAGCCAACTTCGTTCCTGCATGGAAAACAGTGGCATTTTCAATTTGACCGTTGGCGTCCAGTCCTTTTATTTGAATACCCTTTGGATAATTCCCAGGATAACCGCCGCTTGCCATAATAACACAAGCACAGGCGTCATCTGACCATTCAATTTGCATTTCGCCCAATTTCTGATGATAAATTGCCAGCATGATTTCCACTAAATCTGTTTTCAATCTTGGCAGAACCACTTGAGCCTCTGGATCTCCAAATCTGGCATTATACTCAATCACTTTGGGACCTTTCGGCGTAAGCATTAACCCAAAATAAAGACAACCGCTAAAGGGTCTGCCTTCTGCATTCATCGCCTCAATTGTTGGAATAAAAATTGTTTTCATGCATTTTTCAGCAATTTCTTCGGTATAGTAAGGGTTAGGACTAATGGTTCCCATACCGCCGGTATTGGGACCTTTATCACCGTCATAAGCCCGTTTATGGTCTTTAGAGGAAACCATGGGATAAATTATTTTACCGTCTGTAAAAGCTAAAACAGATACTTCCGGACCGGTAAGAAATTCTTCAATGACCACTTGATTGCCGGATTCTCCAAACACTTTGTCCTGCATAATCGATTGCAAACCCCGAATTGCTTCTTCTTCATTCTGTGCAATGATAACACCCTTGCCCAAAGCCAATCCATCCGCCTTGATAACGACCGGATATTCATTTTTACTTTTGATATAGGCAACCACCGTGTCATAATCTTCAAAAACTTCATATCCGGCAGTAGGAATTTGATATTTTTTCATTAACCCTTTGGAAAACACTTTACTGCCTTCAATTTGAGCCGCTTTTTGGTTAGGACCAAAAGTTTTGATACCCGCCGCCTGCATGGCGTCAACCATGCCTGCCACCAATGGATCATCCGGGGCAACCACTACGAGGTCAATCGTTTTTTCTGCTGCAAATTGAACCATTCCTGAAATATCCATGGCATTAATCGGTACGCATTCTGCGTCGAAAGCAATCCCTCCATTCCCCGGTGCACAGTAGATTTTCTCCGTATGAGGACTTTCTTTTAGCTTGCGAATAATCGCATGTTCACGTCCGCCGCCACCGACTACTAAAATCTTCATAGAAAACCTCCTGATTAATGATGAAATAGACGAATGCCCGTAAATGCCATGGCTATATTATACTTATCACAAGTTGCAATCACATGGTCGTCACGAATGGAACCGCCCGGTTGAGCAATTACCGATACGCCACTTTTATGAGCGCGTTCAATATTGTCGCCAAAGGGAAAAAAGGCATCACTGCCGAGTGCCACACCACTTTGTGTTTTCAGCCATTCTTGTTTTTCTTCTCTTGAGAAAATTTCAGGCTTTTCAGTGAAAAAATCTCTCCATGTATCTTCCGATAAAACATCCATATAATCATCTGAAATATAGAGGTCGATTGTATTGTCACGGTCTGCCCTGCGAATATCCTTTTTAAAAGGCAAATTCATCACTTTCGGTGCTTGACGCAAATACCAATTATCCGCTTTATTGCCCGCCAAACGGGTACAATGAATACGGCTCTGTTGTCCTGCACCCACTCCAATAGCCTGCCCGTTTTTCACATAGCAAACAGAATTGGACTGTGTATACTTGAGCGTAATGAGCGATACAATCAAATCGCGCTTTTCTTCTTGTGAGAAATTTTTATTCTGTGTCGGTGATTCTGCAAGCAGATTCTCATGAATCGCTAAATCATTTCTTCCCTGTTCAAAGGTTATACCAAAAACAGTCTTTCTTTCTATGGCTTCAGGAACATAATTAAGATTCATTTGTACCACATTATAAGTACCTTTTCGTTTTTTACGTAAAATTCTGTAAAGCCCGGAGCAATTACACCGTCAGAAACCTCGCGCGAGAGCAGCTTTGCGGTTTGCTCATCACAAATCTCTGATAAAGCGGCCCAATCTCCATAAGAGGACATACGGTCGGCTCCTCTTGCGGCGGCATAAGCAGAGGCAATCGGTGATAACTCTAAATCGTCGACAAAATAAATTTTTTTGAGAGTATCCGATAATGGCACATAGACCGCGGCACCCGCCGGGCTGACGTGCTTAAAGGACGCAGCGGCCGGCAAGCCGGTTGCTGCTTTTAATTCACTGACAAGCTGCCAGCTATTAAAAGCGTCTAAAAGATTAATGTAGCCGGGATTTCCATTTAAAATTTCAATCGGCAAGTCAGCGCCATTCTCCATGAAAATTTTAGATGGTTTTTGGTTAGGATTACAGCCATATTTTAATAATAATTCATTCATAAACAGAATTATCCTTTCTGCAAATCAATCACTTGTTTTTATTGACAATACGAGTTTCTATTTTGCCGGATTGTAAATCGACATAGCGCACAAATAAAGAAACCTTGTTTTCTTCATTTAACGAGGACCAAATTTTATGGGTAAACTGATCAATATCTTCATTAGATA
>OBXM01002016.1_pt1 | contig 10235 bp, 7 predicted proteins | sample 1538141 | NCBI WGS metagenome assembly OBXM01 (sample SAMEA2580153, study PRJEB22360) | human gut metagenome | biome: human gut; feature: human-associated habitat; material: faeces | place: Denmark | collected 2008/2010 | reverse complement strand
TTTAAGTGGTATCCCTATTGAAGAACAAACTTATGAACGTAATAGAGAAGCTGTTGATAAGTTAGGTGCTGCTGTTGTACTGAAGAAACACGGTACTGAAATATTCTTCAAAGATAAGGAATATAGACTGACAATTGGTACGCCAGCAATGGCAACTGGTGGTATGGGCGACACATTAGCTGGAATGATTACTAGCTTTGTTGGCCAGTTTGATGATTTTAGAGATGCAATTACAAGCGCAACATATACACACAGTTATATTGGAGAGAAATTATCTGAATCCATGTACGTTGTGCCACCTTCACGTTTAATTAGTGAAATCCCATATGTAATGAAAGAGTTAGAAAACTAATTGAATTAAATAAAAATAAGACTTCCCTAGTGAAAGGGAAGTCTTATTTTTATTTAATGAATATATTCTATTATCGCTGATCACTATAGATTAGCCTTTAATTCTCGTCGTCTTCATCATCGTTAGATGCATTATCAATGTCTTCATTCACACGATCCATAAAATCTTGTCTAACTTCAATACGTTCATCTGTTGCATTATCCTCAGCTACTGTTTCCGTATCTTCATCCGCTTCCGTATGGAGTGCATTACCTGGTGTATCATCATCTACAACTTCTTCGCTAGGGCTTTCTGTACTTTCTGCATTTGTTTCACCATCTTCAACTTGTGCTGCTTCAGTTGCATCTTCATCTTCTGTTTTATCAATGACTTTAGCAACCGTTGAAACAAATTGATCTTCACCTAGTTTCATTAAGCGTACACCTTGTGTTGCACGACCATTTTGAGAAATATCTTCTACTTCTAAACGAATAATCACACCACTATTGGTAACAATCATTAAATCTTCTTCACCAGTAACTGTTGTGATACAAACGATGTTACCATTACGTTCTGTAATCTTTGCAGTCTTAATACCTTTACCGCCACGGTTTGATAAGCGATATTCACTTACTGGCGTACGTTTACCATAACCATTTTCAGTGACAACAAGAATTTCATCTTCACTATCGGCATGGGCAACATCTAGACCTACTACAACATCATCTTCACGCAATGAGATACCTCTTACACCTGCAGCAGTTCGACCTAATGGACGTAAACTTGTTTCTGCAAATCTGATTAATGAAGCGTGAGATGTACCAATTAAGATGTCTTGGTGACCATCTGTAAGACGGACTGCAATTAATTCATCATCTTCTTTGAAACCAATCGCAATTTTACCATTCTTATTGATATGTGAGAAATTGCTTAACGCAGAACGTTTCACAATACCGTTTTTAGTTGCAAATACTAAGTAACTATCTTCATCTTCGAGATCTCTAACCGCAATCATAGTACTGATTGTCTCATCATTATCCAATTCAATCGCATTGATGACTGGAATACCTTTAGATTGTCGAGATAATTCTGGCACTTCATAACCTTTAAGTTTGTATACACGACCTTTATTCGTGAAGAATAAAACATGGTCATGCGTACTTAACGTAACAAGTTGGCTGACGAAGTCTTCTTCCAATGTATTCATACCTTGAACACCACGTCCTCCACGGTGTTGTGAACGATACGTAGAAACAGGTAATCGTTTAATATAGTTATTATGACTTAATGTAATAACAATTTGTTCTTCTGGAATAAGATCTTCATCTTCGAGATCATCTAAACCACCTAATTGAATTTCTGTACGACGTTCGTCACCGAAACGTTCTTTGATGTCTGTTAATTCATCTCGAACTAATTGAAGTAACACTTCGTCATCGGCTAAGATTGCTTCTAATTCAGAAATATAGCCGAGCAATTCGTTATATTCATTTTCAATTTTATCTCGTTCTAAACCTGTTAAACGTCTTAAACGCATATCAAGAATTGCTTGTGCTTGGCGTTCAGACAATTTAAAACGCGATTGTAATGTTTCCATTGCGACTTTATCTGTTTCTGATTCACGAATTGTCGTAATAATCTCGTCAATATGATCTAACGCAATGCGTAAACCTTCTAAGATATGTGCACGGTCTTTCGCTTTTTTCAAGTTATATTCTGTACGACGGCGCACGACAGTCTTTTGATGCTCTAAGTATTCAACTAAAGCTTGTTTTAAATTGATTAATTTTGGACGTCCATTAACCAGTGCAATCATATTCACACCGAATGACGTTTGTAATGGTGTTTGTTTGTAGAGATTGTTCAAGATAACATTGGCGTTTGCATCTTTACGTACATCAATAACTACTCTAACACCTGTACGTAAACTTGTTTCATCACGTAAATCTGTAATACCTTCGATTTTCTTGTCACGAACAAGTTCTGCTATCTTTTCAATCATACGTGCTTTATTAACTTGATATGGGATTTGAGTCACTACGATACGTTGGCGACCGCCACCACGTTCTTCAATTTCTGCACGTGCACGCATTTGAATGGAGCCACGTCCTGTTTCATATGCGCGTCGGATACCACTCTTGCCTAGGATTAAACCAGCTGTTGGAAAATCAGGGCCTTGAATATCTTCCATAAGTTCTGCAATCGTAACATCTGGATTCTTACTTAAATGTAAAACACCGTTGATGACTTCAGTTAAATTGTGAGGAGGAATATTTGTTGCCATACCTACAGCAATACCTGATGCACCGTTCACTAATAAGTTAGGGAAACGAGAAGGTAAGACTTCCGGCTCTTTTTCAGTACCATCATAGTTATCTAAGAAATCAATCGTATCTTTATTAATATCACGTAATAGTTCTAATGTAATTTTAGTCATCTTCGCTTCAGTATAACGCATGGCAGCGGCACCATCACCGTCCATTGAACCGAAGTTACCTTGACCATCAACAAGTGGATAGCGATAGCTGAATGTTTGTGCCATTCTAACCATGGCATCATAAATTGATGAGTCTCCGTGAGGGTGATATTTACCCATTACATCCCCAACGATACGTGCTGATTTTTTATATGGTTTATCAGGGGTCATACCTTGTTCATTTAAGCCATATAAGATACGACGGTGTACAGGTTTTAAACCATCACGTACATCAGGTAACGCACGTGAAACGATAACGCTCATTGCATAGTCTAAAAATGATTCGCGCATCTCGCTGGTTATATTTCGTTCATTTATTCTTGATTGAGGTAAGTCAGCCATCAAGATATCCTCCTTCTATAATCAATTCACTTAAAATAGCAAGACTGCAAGCCATTCGCTATACAGTCTTCAACATGTTCATTCGTTCACGCTAATTTAGAAATCTAGGTTTGCATATACTGCATTGTCTTCGATAAATTGTCTGCGATTTTCAACGACATCACCCATTAACATTTCAAACGTTTGGTCCGCTTCAATCGCATCATCTAATTTAACTTGTAACATCATACGGTTTTCAGGATTCATTGTCGTTTCCCATAATTGATCCGCATTCATTTCTCCTAAACCTTTATAACGTGAAATTTGCCATTTAGGCGTAGGACTTAATTCTGATTTTAATTTATCAAGTTCACGATCGTTAAATACATAATATTTTTGTTTACCTTGTGCCAATTTGTACAATGGTGGTTGTGCGATATATACATATCCCGCTTCAATTAATGGTCTCATGAAGCGATAGAAGAACGTTAGTAGTAGCGTTCTAATATGTGCACCATCGACATCAGCATCTGTCATAATTACAATTTTATGATAACGTGCTTTAGTGATATCGAACTCGCCGCCAATACCAGTACCAAAGGCTGTAATCATTTGACGTATTTCATTGTTATTTAGAATACGGTCTAGACGTGCTTTTTCAACGTTTAAGATTTTACCTCTTAATGGCAAGATTGCTTGTGTTTTAGAGTCACGACCTTCTTTTGTAGACCCCCCGGCAGAGTCACCCTCTACTAGGAAGATTTCACTTTCTTCAGGTTTCTTACTTGAACAATCGGCAAGTTTACCTGGTAAGCTTGAAATTTCTAAAGCTGATTTACGGCGTGTTACTTCACGCGCTTTTTTAGCTGCAACACGTGCACGTGATGCCATGATTCCTTTTTCCACAACAATACGCGCAACATTTGGATGTTCGTATAAGAAACGTTCAAAATGTTCAGCAAACAATCTATCAACAATTTGACGTACTTCAGAGTTACCTAATTTCGTCTTTGTTTGTCCTTCGAATTGAGGATCACCATGTTTAATTGATACGACAGCTGTTAAACCTTCACGTGTATCTTCACCAGACAATCTTTCTTTGTCATCTTTAATGATTTTACTTTGTGTGCCGTAACTATTTAATATACGTGTTAATGCACGTTTAAAGCCATCTTCATGCGTACCACCTTCATACGTATGAATATTGTTCGCATAAGATAATAAGTTCGTTGCATAACCACTGTTATACTGCATAGCGATTTCAATTTCTACATCATCTTTAGTTTGGTGAATATAAATCGGCTCTTCATGAATTGGCTCTTTATTTTCATTTAGTAATTCAACGTAAGATTTAATACCGCCTTCATAATGATATGTATCTTCACGTTGTTCTTCATCTTCACGTTCATCTCTTAAAGTGATTGAAATACCTTTGTTTAAGAATGCCAGCTCTCTAATACGTTTTTGAAGTGTTTCATAGTCATAAACGGTTGTTTCAGTGAATATTTCGCCATCTGCTTTAAAGCGAATCACTGTACCTGTTTTATCAGTGCTACCTACTTCTTTAAGATCAAATTGTGGTACACCTTTTTTATATGCTTGATGATAGATTGTATCGTTACGATGAACGTATACCTCTAAATCTTCAGACAATGCGTTAACAACTGAAGAGCCTACACCATGTAGACCGCCAGATACTTTATAACCGCCACCGCCGAATTTACCACCAGCATGTAGTACAGTTAAGATAACTTCAACTGCTGGACGACCCATTTTTTCTTGAATATCAACAGGAATACCTCGACCATTGTCAGTTACTTTAATCCAATTGTCTTTTTCAATAATTACTTCAATTTGATCTGCATAACCAGCAAGTGCCTCGTCGATACTGTTATCCACGATTTCCCATACTAAGTGGTGCAAACCTCTCTCTGAAGTTGAACCTATATACATACCAGGTCTTTTACGAACGGCTTCTAACCCTTCTAATACCTGTATCTGTCCAGCACCATAGTTATCTGTGTTGTTTACATCTGACAATGTATTCACCATCACTTTCTATTACTTTATAATTTCACCTTGATTGATTCGATAAAGCTTAGCATTGTTCATAATCTCATGGTCTATGCCGTCTACGGATGTTGTCGTTACAAAGGTTTGTACTTTATGTTGAATCGTGCTTAGTAAATGTGTTTGTCGAGAATCATCTAATTCGCTTAACACATCATCTAGTAGTAAGATTGGATATTCTCCAACTTCAATGTTCATTAACTCTATTTCTGCTAGTTTAATGGATAATGCGGTCGTACGTTGTTGTCCTTGAGACCCATATGTTTGCGCATCCATATCATTTACATTAAAGCCTAAATCATCTCTATGCGGGCCAAATAAACAAACGCCACGTTCCATTTCACGCTTAATGTTGTCATTTAACAGTGTAATCACTTCGTCTAATAACGCTTGCGCATCTTTATCCATATCACTGAGTTTTATACTTGGTAAATAAGTCAACGATAACGTTTCTCTGTCATTAGTGATACCAGCATGAATCGGTTTAGCCAATGATTCTAATTCTTTGATGAAATGTGCTCGTCTCAACGTTACATTCAATGCATATTGCGCAAATTGTTGGTTTAAGACTTCTAACATCGTAGTGTCTTGTTTATGACCAAGTTGCAACTGCTTTAAGTAGTTATTCTTCTGTTTAAGAATACGTTGGTATTGAGCCAAGTCATTTAGATAAACTGCAGAGATTTGACCTAATTCCATATCAATGAACCGTCTTCGTATCTGTGGTGCACCTTTGACAATATTTAAGTCTTCTGGCGCAAAAAGAACCACGTTAAGATGTCCAACATACTGCGTTAGTCGACTTTGTTCTAAGTGGTTCACTTTTACTTGTTTACCTTTTTTAGTTATAAACATCGTTAATGGCATCGTTCCATGTCTATAATTTAGTACACCCTCTATTTTAGCATACTCTGAGTTAAACCGTATAAGCTCCTTGTCATTCGATGTGCGATGACTTTTAGCTAAAGCTAATGTGTAAATTGATTCAAGTAAATTCGTCTTCCCTTGTGCATTTTCTCCGATCAGAATATTCACATCAGGATGACATTCAAGCGTAACTTCTTCATAGTTACGATAATTCTCTAATTGGAGTGTTTTAAGTTTCATTGTTCACCTTGATGAATAATGATTACAGAATCAATTTCAGGGATATCAGGGAAATCAATTCGATCTTGGTTGGCTAGCTTTTTACCACGACGTGTTTCGCGTTCACCATTAATTAAAACTTCATAATCTTGTAAGAACCATTTAGCTTGGCCACCTGATTCTATAATGCCTTCAGTTTTAAGAAACTGGACTAACGTAATATCGCCTTCAACCACTACTTCTTGAACCAAAATAATCACTCCGTTTCTTTATGTGTCATTAATATATTATACCTTTTTTAGGTTTAAATTTCATTTAAAATGGAATGTGAAACCGTTTACTTCACAATATCTTTATACATATTTAGATTTTGAAGGAAAATTGCCTATATTTTTCAAATTGAAGCGGCTTTTTTTGAATAACCAAAGGCGTTAAAAATGATTTCATTACTCATATAGCCCTATTTTTAATTTTAAGGGCCATTTTTGCGTAAAAAGAAGTTGTTTAGAGTTATCCACTAGTTTTTAAGATTAACATCTATATTGAAGGCTGAATGTGCTTATTATGTATTTTAAAAAGGAGTTAGACAACATTCTTTAAGAATGCATTGTCTAACTCCTAATTTTTTGATGTTGAGGGTATGGCCCTCTAAAACTAATATGTTCTAATTGGTAAAATTAATTGCGTAACAGAGTCATCTGCTTTTGGTTTAAGAATGAATGGTTTCATCGTACCAAAGAATTCTACTTCAACTTCATCATTATCAATTGCTTTCAGCGCATCCATCATATAACGAGAGTTGAATGAAATCTTCAAGTTGCCACCTTCCACATCAGTTGCTGTCACTTCTTCTTTTACAGTACCGATTTCAGGTGATGTTGATGATAATTCTACAACGTCATTACCTGTGCTCAACTTAATAACATTGTTACCACCTTCTCGTGCTAATAAAGAAGCACGATCAATTGCGTGATAGAATTCACCGTTGTCTAAACCTAATTTAATTTCATAATTCTCTGGGAATAGACGTGTCGTATCTGGATAATGACCTTCTAATAAACGAGAAATAAAGTTTACATTACCAACTTTAAATAATACTTGGTTTGAAGCGAAGAAAATATCGATTTCTTCATCACTATCACTCATAATTTTATTCAATTCTGATAAAGCTTTACCTGGAATGATGACATTTTTGTTTTCTGACTCATCTTCCAACTTCAATTTTCTTACAGCTAAGCGGTGTGAATCAGTCGCAGTGCATATTAATTCATTATCTTGTATAAGCCAGTTCACACCAGTAAGTACTGGGCGTGTTTCTGAGGTGGACACTGCGAAATTTGTTTGTGCAATGATATTTTTTAAGACTTTTACTGATAATTGAATGGCGTCATCACGTGATACTTGAGGTAATAATGGATATTGATCAGGATCTAAACCACTTAAGTTAAATTCTGAATGTCCAGATGTAATCAGTGTTTGGAATTGTTCGTTTGTTGATAATTTTACGTCTTTACCTGGTAATTTTTTAATAATATCTACGAAGAAACGACCAGGAAGCACGACTGAACCTGTTTCAGAAATAGTGACAATATCCTCACCATCAACTTGTTTAGGGATTGTAATTTCAATAGATATCTCAGAATCTGAACCAGTAAGAATGACCTCGTTGTCTTTAGCATCGATTTTGATACCTGTTAAAATCGGTAATGTTGTTCTTGGTGAGATGGCTTTTAATGTGTCATTTAATTGATTAATAAAATAATCTCTTCTAATTGTGAATTCCATCATTAATTTAAACTCCTTCCAGTCGTTTATATATAATTATATAGGTTTTAAATTCATAGTAATAGTAGTAGGGCTTGTGGATTAGTGGATATGTTAAGAAAATCCTTATGTGCCAAAGTTATACACATGTGGATAAACTGTTGATGCTGTGTATTACTTTTTAACATTATCCACAATTGCTAACAAAATCATCTTGCTCACTTGTCAGACTTATTGGCGCTTCATTCAAGGTAACAGACCATTTACATTATTTCCCACTCTTAAACGTCGTAATCTGTTGTATAACAGTTTCGAATGTTTACATTATTGATTGCGAATTTCTTTTTCTAAATCTTCTACTTCTTGTTTAAAAATTGGATCTGCTTTGATATCCTTTGCGATTTTCTCGTGTGCATGAATAACCGTTGTATGATCGCGACCACCGAATTCTTCACCAATCTTAGGTAATGAGAAATCAGTAAGTTCCCTTGATAGATACATAGCGATTTGACGAGGATACGCAATTGATTTGGTACGTTTTTTCGCACTAAAATCTTCAATACGAACGTTATAATAATGCCCAACGACTTTCTGAATATCTTGAATTGTAATTTTTTTAGATTTAGGAACTTGAATAATATCTTTAAGTGCTTCTGCTGCTAATTCAGTTGTAATCGGTCTGCCTTGAAGCTTCGAATAGGCAAGTAAACGCGTGAGTGCACCTTCTAATTCACGAATGTTTGATTGAATTTGATTAGCAATATAATTTAATGCTTCAGCTGGAATTTCTAAATTTTCTTCTTCGATTTTTTTCTGAAGAATTGCCATACGTGTTTCATAATCAGGAGGCGTAATATCAACGATTAAGCCCCATTCAAATCGAGAACGTAAACGGTCCTCTAATTTAGCGATTTCTTTAGGTGGGCGGTCACTTGAAATGACAATTTGCTTCTTATTTTGATGTAATTCATTAAATGTGTGGAAGAACTCCTCTTGCGTTTGTTCTTTATTTTGAATGAATTGAATATCGTCAATCAGTAACACGTCAATGTTTCTATATTTCTCTCTAAAAGCTTCAGGTTCATTGTTACGAATTGATTTAATGAAGTCATTTGTGAATTTTTCACTTGAAGTGTATAGCACTTTAGCATTTGGTTGATTACTGAGAACATGATGACCAATCGCATGCATAAGGTGCGTTTTACCAAGACCAACACCACCATAAATAAATAGAGGATTGTATGCTTGGGCTGGTGCTTCAGCAACTGCAAGACTTGCTGCATGTGGAAATCTGTTACCAGGTCCAATAACGAACGTATCAAATGTATTGTGTGTATTAAATTGATCTGTACCTTCATGAACATCCTCAATGATGTGACGCTGAGGTTCGCTGCTTGGTGATTTGGCTTTACGACTCTCTTCATCAAGTTCTGCTAATTGTTCAGCAGTGAAAAATTTGGGTTCAACTTCAAAACCAATAACATCTTTCATAATTGTTTGAATAACTTCTTTATAGTTAGAATTTAACCATTCTGCATAAAATTCATGTATTACGAAAATAATCGCAACGTTATCACGAATTTCTTTAAGCTCCGTATCTTTCAAAAAAGTATTAAATGTCGATTTAGATATTTCTGATTCAGCAACGTCTAATACTTTTTTCCAAATTTCTTGTTCTGACATATAATAAACTCCATCTTCTTTAAATTTAAGACTTATACACAGACATTTAGACAAGTGGATAAAAATAATCACAGCATGTTAATAATTATCCACAAGTTAATAACATTCGGTGGATAACTTTATATATGCTATGATTTATTCACACTAAAAACGTATATAAAATCAATAAATAAATCCTGTTAAAATAATGAATTAGACGACTTATCCACACAATTATACTTTTTAACCAAGAGAGATGTCAAATAGGTGTGAATATGTTGTTAAATTAGGTATAAATCTGTTAATAATGGTTATATTATCCACAATTATTGAATGGTCATCTGTGTATAAGTGGATAATTTTTGAAATAAAAGCACCATGTATTATAACAGCCTTGGGAAATAATTTATAAAGATGTATTTAAAATGAATAACGAAAGTACTATAGACTCGGCGCAAAATGTATAAATATTAAAAAATGATTTTGTGACAAAGTTTACTAAAAAATTAGTATCTTACTGCAAAT
>OBXM01002014.1_pt1 | contig 10238 bp, 7 predicted proteins | sample 1538141 | NCBI WGS metagenome assembly OBXM01 (sample SAMEA2580153, study PRJEB22360) | human gut metagenome | biome: human gut; feature: human-associated habitat; material: faeces | place: Denmark | collected 2008/2010 | reverse complement strand
CAGGCAGGACCACAGGCTGGCCTGATGGCTGGTAATGACCGGCATCCCAAGATCCTCCTCCAGGATTTCCACCAGTTCCATGGTGGCCAGGCCCATACAGCTTAAGAAAAACACCTCGGCCCCCTCTGTTTTCAATTTCTTGGCCTGGCGGTATAAAAAGGCCTTGCCCGGATGGGCGTATTCACCCACCTTGTTGAATCCCACTCCTGTAATGGAGGTGACCGTGATTCCATTGTCCTCCAGGAACTTTTTCTCAGCCTCGTTGGTTTCTTCCGGATACGGGGTCATGACCACGGTCCTGTTAAGCCCGAGGGCCTTAAAAGCCTCCAACACCGCTGTGCTGGTGGTCAGCCCCGGCCATCCGCAGGCCCTCTCAATCCGTTCGATACACTCCTTATCAAATCCATAACCTTTGATGCAGCTGCCTGAGGTACAGCCGAAAAGCACCACGTCATGCCGCTTTTTCTGATACATCCTTGCGGCTTCCTCCAGCTGGTCCGACAGATAAATCAGCCCCTCCGGCGTCGGACCCGGGAAGGAAAGCCGGGTACTGTCAAAGGAAACCCCCTCCGGGGCATATTTATTAAATGCATATTCCACCTGATCGTCCAAAGGGGCGATTACACCGATTCTTGCCCGTAAACTATACATGTCCCATTCCTCCTCTACAGCGTAAACAGTCTGCCCATTTTAGGAAGCTTTGCCCCTACCCGGCAGTGGCGCAGCGCGCTCCATAAAGTTGCCTGATGGCTGGTGACCACGGGTATCTTAAGGGCGTTCTCCAGATCATCAATGATTTCCATGGTGGTCAGGCCCATACAGCTTAAGAAAAAGGTGTCTGCCCCCTTTAAATCCATGTTGATGGCATTGCGGTAGAGAAAATATTCATCCGCCTCCTCAAGCTTATGTCCGTCCCGGCGTATATAACTTACGTCCATGCCGATGATATTTGTAACCTCATATCCATTGTCCTCTAAAAACTTCTTTTCCGCCTCATTGGTTGCCTCCGGATACGGGGTTAATACAGCCGCCTTCTTTGTTCCCAGCGCCTGGAACGCCTCCAGTACCGCCGTGCTGGTGGTAAGCCCCGGGATATTGCTGGCCTTTTCTATCCTGCGGATGCATTCCTTATCCCAGTTGGCGCCCTTGATGCAGCTGCCGGATGTGCAGCCGAACACCACCAGGTCCACATCATAACCTTTATATTTGGCAGCCGTCTCCTCCAGCTGGTCCGTTAAAATCATAAGTCCTTCCGGGGTCGGCCCCGGGAAATTAATTTTCATTGATGCAAAGGAAACCCCTTCCGGTGCATAAATATGAAATGCATGCTCGGCATTCTCACTCATTGGGGTAATCAGTCCGATTTTCGCTCTCCAACCATACATAATCCGTTTTTCCCATTCCTTTCCTGTAGTCATGCCCCTGACCCTGTCTGCTCCTGCCATCATTCTAGCAACCCTTTGCGCCTTTTGCCATCCGATATTTTTGGTATCCATTAGCAAAGAAATGTGCAGGCAGATTCTTTGGAATGTCTTTTATTTTTCCGCACAGATGATATAATAGCCCCAACCTGCTCCTTGCAACATCGTCTTTGCACCCTGCCCCGGGTGCAGGACGGATTAAATGACAGATTAAGTGATACAACTCAAAATAAGGAGAAGATTGGTATGAAGAAAGGTTATTCACCTATGATGTATGTACACATCATCATCACGCTGTTTCTTATGTTCGGCTTTGGTTTCCTTCCGCCCTTTGCCACCCTTACCCCCATGGGGATGAGGCTGTTAGGCACGTTCCTGGGCGTTATTTACGGATATTCCACCTGCGAGATCATCTGGCCCTCCCTTTTCGCCTTCATCGCTTACGGCTTAAGCGGGTTTCCGGGCAGCATGAATGCAGGCATATCCGCCACCATGGGAAGTTCTACCGTGTTCCAGATCATCACCCAGTATTTTACCGCCGGCGCCATTGTAATATATGGTTTTGGGAAATGGTTCATCCGCTGGTCCCTGTCCCAGAAGGCATTTAAGGGAAAACCGCTGTTTTATACATGGTGCTTCATGTTCATCTTCATGTGGTCCGCCATTGTATTGAGCCAGATAGCCATGGCCCTGCTGCTCTACGCCATCTGGACGGATATTGCTGATTCCTGCGGTTATGACAAGGACAGCACCTTCCGCTACTACGGCTTTGGCGGCATTCTTTTGTCCATGGTCATGGGCGGAGGAATGATTCCCTATAAGAGCTGGATGCTGGGCCTGGCAACAACCTGGGCTGATGTTACCGGGGAAATCGTCAACCTGGGATTCATGTTCCTTCTCACCGGCCTGGTGGGGACTATCGTGATGACAGCCTACGTCATCCTTGGCGCCAAACTTTTCAAAGTGGATTTCAGCATCATGAAGGGCTTTGACGTTGAAAAAATGGGGGAGGACAGCAAGCATTTAAGGCCCAGGGCCAAACGCATCATCATTGTTTATGTAATCATCATGCTGCTGTCCATTTTTGCCGGAACATTTACCAAAAACCCGGTTTCTGTTTTCGTTAACAATACCCTGACCGTGGGCGGCCTGTACTGCCTGTGCTCCGCCATCCTGATGGTCCTTCCCAGCGGTGAGGGGGACCAAAAGGCAGCCATTGTGTTCAATGATATCAAGCACTCTGACGCAGCTGTCAGCTGGCCTGTCATCATGATGTGCGCAATCACCATCCCCCTGGCCACTGCCATGACCAACGAGGCAACCGGAATCCTTCCCTGGCTTACGGGAATATTCGAACCCTTATTTGCAGGAAGGGGTCCGCTGTTTATATTAATCTTCACCATTATCGTGATGATGATCCTTACCAACATAGGGTCCAACATCGCCTTTGGCGGGGCCATGATTCCTGTGGTCAGCCCCTTTGTGATGGCCGCGGGCATGAACCCGGTCATAGCGGGCGCTGCCCTAATCTGGATTGCCAACATTGGGATTGTCCTTCCCGGCGCCTCTGCCCCGGCCTCTATTTTCCATGGACGGAGCGAGATACCGGACGCCGGCATGCGGACCAAAGTTGTCTGCTTTGGCGCCCTGCTCATCCTTATAACCACTACCGTTGTATTCTCCATCGCCCAGCTGATTGCGGGATAAATGATTAGATTGTGTAAGAAAGAGAGGAATTCAATATGATTCAGAATATTACTGTTATCGGAGCCGGTTCCACCGGCCATGCGGTTGCTGCTATCATGTCACAGAGGGGCTTTCAGGTAACCTTCCATGATGACGTTCGTTTCCAGAAGGAACTGGATGCTGTAAAAGAAATGGGGTTCATCCAGCTGCGCGGCAAAATCCACGGAACAGGCACGCCTGCAAAAATTACATTGGACCCAGAGGAAGCCGTTGAACATGCAGAGGCCATCTTTATCCATGTTCCCTCAGACCGCCATGAGGAAATTGCCCGCCGGATTGCCCCTTATGTCAAGGATGGACAGCACATCCTTATAATTCCGGGAAATCTGGGTTCCTTCATTTTCAGGGATGTGTTTAAAGAAATGGGGGTTACCGCAAAGGTCACCCTGACAGAAAAGGAAGGCAACTTCTGTCCCTGCCGTCTCTCCGCCCCTGCCGAGGTCACGGTCGGCATGCCGTTAAACTTAAAGGGAAAGGCAGCATCCCTACCCGCCTCTGACACAAAGAAGGTGCTGGATGCATTAGAAGGCGTAGTAGAATACACTGCCAATAAGAATGTATTTGAAGGCGTGGTCAATGCAGGTAATGTAATCAACCACATTGCCAGCACCGTCCTGTCCGCCCCTGAAATCGACCGCAGGGGAAATCAGTTTTCCTTATTCAAATATGCATTCACCCCCTCTGTGGTCCGCTGTATACGGAAAATCAGCGAAGAAAGAAAGCAGGTGATTGAAGCCATGGGCCTGACGGTTCACGGCAATCCCACCGGAATGATTGACAAGGTACTGGACCTTGACAATCACCCGGAGGTTCATGTATTCTATGAGTATATGGACGGCCCCAATGCCGTAAATCATCGTTATCTCCATGAAGACTGCAGCTGCGGAGGCGCCTTCGTCCTCTCCGCTGCCGGGCGTCTCGGCCTTGATATGCCGGTGCTCCGCTCCTTTTTAGGCGTGGCCGGTGCAATCAATGACCGCGATTATATCAATGGCGGCCGCACCCTTGGGAATCTGGGCTTTGCAGAGGGTATGGACATGGAGGATATCTACAAGGAACTCTGATAATAAGAGGACTGTACGATGTACAGTCCTCTGTTGGTTTTCTCATATTTACTTTGGGACTTATCCTGATACTTATGGAGGTCACTGCTTTCATGAAACTAGAACATTTTCACTATCTATTGGAAATCCACAGGTTCCACTCCATCTCAGCCGCTTCCCGTAAGCTTCACATCGGCCAGACAACCCTGAGCGCCATTGTTAAGGCGGCTGAGGAGGAAGTTGGGTTCCAGATTTTCCAGAGGGCGCCCGAAGGCGTGCTGACCACCTCAGCAGGAGAAAAATTCATGACCCTTGCCTGGGAAATCAATTTACAGTATGAAAAGCTGATGGCGCTGAAACGCCGCACAACGGCCGGAGCCCCGTCCATCAATGTGCTAATGGCGCCCACCATTTCCGTGCGCCTGTCCATCCCCCTCCTGGAGCAGTTCTATCGTTTCAATATACCGGGCGGCCTGTCCCTGGAGGAATGTTCCAGCGAGGATATCCCTGGTTTTATTTTGGAGCACAGGGCAAATATAGGCCTGCTTTACCTGTCCGAAGACGCCATCCGCCAGTCAGGGCACGGCAGCGGGAATCCGGCCCTTACCATCAAACCGCTGCTGGAAGACAGCCTTTACCTTCTTGTATCCAGGAACCACCCGCTGGCCGGGCTCAGGGAAATTGATGCCCGTTCCATTCCCCTGGAACGGCTGGCCACCATTAAACTGATGAAGAATGACATGGTGCTTGGCTCCCTTCCCTCCCTCTGTCCCGGCGTCACCAGCTTCGCAGATATGAGCGCCATGTATCAGGCAATACAAAATCAGGGCATGGTCGGTTTTATCCCCGGATTTTCAGCTGGCGGTGAATCTGCGGATGATATCAGGGACTTTTCCCTGGTTTCCTTAAAAAACACGCAACACCCAAACCATCTCTATCTCTGCATGATAACCTGCAGCGGCCGGAAGCTGAAACACCAGGAAGAAGTCCTGGCCACGTGTATCCGCAGATATTTCCGGGCAGTCAGCCGGAAAAAAGACAATGGCAAGGAGGAGGCTGCACATGAAGATTGAACAGCTTAAATATCTGATTGAAATCGGACACAGCCGCTCAATCTCATCCGCGGCCGGGAAACTATACCTGAGCCACACCACTTTAAGCTCCATCCTGAAAGGTGCGGAAAAAGAATTGGGATTCCCTCTGTTCCAAAGAATACAGGGGGGCGTGAAGGTGACCGCCGAAGGCGAGGAAGCCCTGGCCCTCATGGAAGAAATGTATCGGTGTTTTGAGGATATACAGAAGCTGAGCACGGTCAACGCCCTTCTTACCCAGCCCGTGTCCATCGTCATCTCCCCCAGTATCCACAGCGCGCTGGCGGTTCCCATCAACCAGCTGTTCTGGGAACAGGAATCCAGGGGAAGGCTGGAATTCCAGATTGTAAAGGGAATGGACGTGGGATCTTGCCTGATTAAAAACAGCGGTAATCTTGGCCTGACTTATTTTACAGAAGAAAGCCAGGAAAATTACCGCATGATTGCATCCCGTTACCAGATCCGGACAGACTGCCTGTACACCGACCATTTTTATCTCCTGGTGCGGAGGGACCATCCTCTGGCAGCCAGGAAGCAGATTTCCCAGGAAGAACTGCAGAACATCGACCTGGCCATGTTAGAACACTACGTTGCGTCGGAAACCTGTCCGGTCTATCTTAAAACCCTGGGACCGGACAACCGTTACACTATTTTTAGCAATATTGCCCTGATCAGGCGGAGCATCTTAAGCCAGAACATGGCTGCCATCCTGCCCGGTTTAGCCATCGGCAGCGCGCCCGGAGATGACCATCATCTTTTTAAAGCAATACCGCTCATTGAAACAGAGCAGAATCCCAATACAATGTATCTATGCCTGCTCCACCGCGGGACAGCCAGTCTGCGCGACCAGGAAAAGACTGCTTTAAACTGCATCAGGAACTATTTTAAGGACCTTAAGAACCTTCCCGTCCTTTCCATTCTTCCAGCCCCCTGACCGCCTGTGACAGCTTCATGCTGTTGGACCCTTTGAACAGGACACAGTCTCCCTGCTTCAGGTTCTCATAAAGCCACTGCCCCACCTGTTCCGGATTCTGCTAGGACACCACTGGCACCGGGGATGCGGACGCGCCCAGCCCATGTCCGATTTCAGCCGCCAGCCCGCCAAAAAGCACGACCTGGTCCACCGGATGTCCTGCTATGTATTCCCCGATTTCCCGGTGGAACCTGGGCGCATCCGGCCCCAGTTCCTTCATATCGGCCAGGATTGCAATCTTCCGGCCTTTTCCCTCCGGCTCCATGGAACCAAGGACCTCCAGCCCGGCCTTCATGGACACAGGGCTTGCGTTGTAGCTGTCGTCGATGACCGTTATACCGCCCTTCAGGGTGAAAATCTGCTGGCGCCCTTTAAATCCCTCGAATTCCTCCAGCTTGGCAGCGGCAGCTTCCATGGGTATCCCATATTCATGTGCCACTGCCAGGGCTGCCAGGGCATTGCTTACCATATGGCTTCCCATGACCCGCAGGCGGACCGTGACCCTCTCATTCCCATGGACCGCGGTAAACACCGGATATCCGTTTACAAGGTGCAGGTCCTCCCCCCGGTACTGGCAGCCATCCGTCATGCCGTAAAGGATTTTTCTCCTGTTCCCCATGGGGGTTACTGATTTTAATAACCGGTCGTCCCCGTTTAATATCAGGCTTCCGTCTTCTGCCATCCCATCCTGGATGTGCAGCTTCTCCTTAAGGATATTGTCCACTGATCCAAGCTGTTCGATATGGGTAACGCCTATATTGGTCATGACAGCGCAGTCCACCCTGGCTATCCTGGCTATCTTTGTCATTTCCCCGGGTTCACTCATGCCCAGTTCAATGACGCCGATCTGCGCCTGCTTTGGAATCGCTGCAATGGTGATGGGCACCCCCACCTGGCTGTTGCTGTTGCCCGGGGTCTTATAGACAGTAAAACCGGCGCTTAAGGCGGCCGCAACCATCTCCCTGGTGGTGGTCTTGCCCACACTGCCGGTAATCCCCACTAACGGAAGCTTCTGGCGGCCCCTGCAGTATATGCCGAAATCCTGAAGCGCCTGTCTGGTGTCCTCCACCCCGATCCAGGCAGCGGACATGGCTGCTTCCATCCTGGATACGTCCTCCCCGCACTGTTTAAGGATATCTGCCCTTACCTCCTCAGGCCGGCGGCTGGTGAATACAGCGGCCGCCCCGTTTCCGATGGCCTGGCAGAGAAATCCGTGGGCATCCACATTTTCACCGATAATGGGGACAAAGAGGTCTTCCCCTTCCATCTTCCGGGAATCCAGGCTGATATGCCGGATGGGCGTATCCTCCTTTCCCATAAGAAGTGTCCCGCCTGTGGCCAGGACTAAATCCCTGCACGTGAATCCATCCATACTCATGCCTCTTCACCCAGCTTTCCTACCACCTCTTCTATCACTTCCCTGTCCAGGAAATGGTGGCGTACTCCGTTGATTTCCTGGTAGTCTTCATGTCCTTTGCCGATAACCGCAATCATATCCCCGGGCATTGCATGGCTTATGCTGTATTCAATGGCCTCCCGCCTGTCAGGTATCTCCAGGAACGCGCCTCCGGTCTTCTCAATGCTTCCCCTGATATCCGCTATGATGTCCTCCACCTTTTCATAGCGGGAATTATCCGCTGTCACGATGCTTAAATCAGCCAGCCGCCCGCCAATCTCACCCATGGTATACCTGCGGTCCTTGGAACGGTTCCCGCCGCAGCCAAAGACCACCACCAGACGCTTTGGATGATACTGGCGCAGGGTGGTCAGCAGGCTCTCCATGCTTACCGCATTGTGGGCATAGTCCACCAGCACGGTGCACCTGGCAGAGGTGTGTACGATTTCCATGCGGCCATTGACGCGGATATGCTCCAGGGCATGGCCCACACATTCCTTCTTAAGTCCCAGGAAGCTGCACACGCTGACTGCTGCCAGGGCATTATCCACATTGAAAAGTCCCGGGATCCCAAGGCGGACATCCATCTCATACCTGCCCTTCACATCAAATTCAGTGCCCACAAAATCCGGCTGGGACACATAACGGACATCTGAAGCCGTAAAATCAGCCCCGGACTCCCCACTTCCGTGAAGTCCGCCCCTCTCTTCCGTCACGCTGTAGGTATAAAGCTCACAGTCCGCGTCCCTTACAATATCCTCAAAATGGCTGTCATTCCGGTTTACCAGGCCAATCCTGCACATATTCAGGAGCCTGGATTTACAGTACAGGTATTCCGCAAAATCCGCATGTTCATCCGGCCCGATATGGTCCGGGGAAATGTTGGTGAAAATACCGTAATCAAAGGTAATCCCATCCACCCGGTGCATCTTGATGCCCTGGGAGGAAACCTCCATGATCATATACTGGCAGCCGCTGTCTGCCATCTGTGCAAATGCCTGGTGCAGCTGCCAGGATTCCGGGGTGGTATTCATGGTCGGGGTCACCTTATCGCCAATCACGGTGCCTGTGGTGCCAATCATACCCACCTTTTTTCCTGCCGCCTCAAGGATTGTCTTAATCATATGGGTGGTGGTGGTCTTACCCTTGGTGCCTGTGACGCCGATGGTAACCATCTTTGCCGCCGGATAGTCAAACCTGGCAGCTGAAAGAAGGGCCAGGGCGTGCCGTCCATCCCCGGTCTGAAGGACCGTGACCCGGGACAGCTCCTCCTCCGTCAGGCCGCTTTCCTCTGCCGCCTTCCCAAGTTCTTCCTCAATCCCCCGTTCTGTCACCAGCACCCGGACACCGGCCTTTAATACATCCGGCACGAACCGGTGGGAATCCACCCTGGTTCCTGCCATGCAAACAAACACCGCTCCCGGCGCAGCCTTTCTGGAGTCATATACCACTTCCGACACTTCCGTGTCCAGGCTGCCCCTGATGCACTCATATTCCAGTCCTTTAAGCCAATCTCTTAATACCATATGAAATCCTCTCTGTCTGTCCTAAAAAAGTCCTGTTATCCTGCCATTCTTATCCACGTCAATATTCTCAGCCGCCGGTTTCTTAGGAAGTCCCGGCATGGTCATGATGGAGCCTGTGAGCGCAACCACAAAGCCTGCGCCTGCGGACACATAGGCATCCCGCACATTGATGGTAAAACCAGTGGGCCTGCCCAGCTTTGTCTGGTCATCGGACAGGGAGTACTGGGTCTTTGCCATACATACGGGCAGGTTACCGAATCCCATGTCCTCTATGTTCTTTAATGCCTTTGAGGCAGCGGGCGCATAGGTCACCCCGTCCGCGCCGTAAATCTCCGTGGCAACCGTGCGGATTTTATCCTTTAATGATATATCATCAGGATACAGCACGCGGAAATTGCCCGGCCTGTGCTCCAGGGTTTCAAGCACTTTTTGGGCAAGGGCAATCCCGCCCTCACCGCCCTTGGCCCAGACCTCGGAAAGGGCGAACTCGCAGCTTCTGTCCTCGCAGAACTTCTTGATATAAGCATATTCTGCCTCTGTATCGGTTATGAAGGAATTGAGGGTCACGATGACTGGCACATCGTATTTCTGGATATTTTCAATGTGTTTTTCCAGGTTGACGATACCGCGCTTTAAGGCATCCAGGTTCTCCACGGACAGCTGGTCCTTGGGAACACCGCCATTGTACTTAAGCGCCCTTACCGTGGCAACCAGCACCACTGCGTCCGGCTTAAGGCCAGCCATGCGGCACTTGATGTCCAGGAACTTCTCTGCCCCAAGGTCGGCGCCGAACCCAGCCTCTGTCACAACAATATCAGCCAGCTTAAGGGCGGTCTTGGTGGCCCTTACGCTGTTGCATCCATGGGCAATGTTGGCAAATGGTCCTCCATGCACCAGGGCGCCTGTGTGCTCCAGCGTCTGGATCAGGTTGGGCTTTAAGGCATCCTTTAAAAGGGCTGCCATGGAGCCGGTTGCATGAAGGTCATCTGCGGTCACTGGCTGGGCTGCAAAATCATAGGCCACGATGATCCTACCATATCCA
>OBXM01002010.1_pt1 | contig 10254 bp, 4 predicted proteins | sample 1538141 | NCBI WGS metagenome assembly OBXM01 (sample SAMEA2580153, study PRJEB22360) | human gut metagenome | biome: human gut; feature: human-associated habitat; material: faeces | place: Denmark | collected 2008/2010 | reverse complement strand
TATTTGAGCCGTGTTCTCGCACAGACAACATGGGCGGAGCCGATGGATTTGATGGTCGTGCGGACCGGAACGGCGACATGGCGCAGATGCATACCGATCAAGGTGTCACCGATATCGATCCCGGCGTGTGCCTGGATATATTCCACAGCGCATGGATGCTCGAATTCGTTCCATGCGGCGGTGGAGAAGGAGCCGCCTGCCTTTAACTGCGGTTTTACATTGACCATCTCCAGGCCATATTTCTCGGCGCACTCTTCCTCGACGATCAGGGCGCGGTTTAAGTGCTCGCAGCACTGGGCGGCGAGGTAGAGACCGTGTTTCTTTGTTACATGGGAAAGGGCGGTAAAGACAGCCTGTCCGACTTCGCTGCTGGAGTAGCAGCCGATCGCGTGGGCAGCAATCTCGCTGGAGGAGCAGCCAACAACCAGAATCTGGCCCGGTTTCATTGCGGCGGTATTGATCAGCTCCTCGGCGATCGCTTTTGTCTGTTCATAAATTAAGTCAAGGTCCACATCGACGGATGTGGCGATATCTGTTGCGCTCATAGTATTTCCCTCTTTTTGCAGAATGCCCGGAGACTGAAAATACTCCGGGCGGTATATGGTTTCATGGTTAAATGGATCCGGCGGTGCATGCCGCTGTCATGAGGAACGTGTGAACTGGAATTTACTCGAAATGATATTTGTCGAGCAGAGCATGCTTCATATCCCAAAGCGGCTTGGAAAGATCCACATGGACCTCATGCGGGTTTACGAGACGTTTTGTCTCATCCCATAAGGTATTGAGCTCTCCCTTGCAGTATTTCTGGATATCCATGACCTTCGGGGAGTGGTAGACACACTCGCCGTCCTTGAATACCTGCACCGGAAGCTCACGCATCGTATAAGTTCCGGGAGCGAGGAGTGTCTTTTTCCATGTCGCTATCGGGTCAAAGAGCAACAGTGGCTCGTCCTCATTGAACGTCTCGCCGACGAGACAGATGATATCAGCGATGACCTTGTGGCTGTCCTTTCCGTAGATACGGTAGGTGGTCTTGTTGCCCGGGTTTGTGATCTTCTCCTCGTTCTCGGAGAGCTTGATCTTCGGGATGAACTTTCCAGTCTTCTTGTCCATGATCGCCGCGAGCTTATAAACACCGCCGAAGGACGGGCAGTCCTTGGAGGTGATCAGGTTTGTGCCGACACCCCAGGAGTTGATGGTCGCGCCCTGGTTCTTTAAGCTTGTGATCAGGGTCTCATCAAGATCGTTGGATGCGGAGATCACAGCATCCGTGAAGCCTTCCGCGTCAAGCATTTTTTTCGCCTCTTTGGAGAGATAAGCGAGGTCGCCGCTGTCCATACGGATTCCGTAGAAGGTAAGCGGGATTCCCTCCGCGCGCATCTCCTTGAATACCTGGATCGCGTGCGGGATACCGGAATTTAAGGTGTCGTAAGTGTCGACTAACAGGATACATGCGGTCGGATAGAGTCGCGCGTAGGTGCGGAAGGCGGTGAGCTCATCTGGGAAGCTCATGATCCAGCTGTGGGCATGGGTTCCTTTTACCGGAACATCGAACATCTGGCCGCAGAGAACATTGGAGGTACCGATACAGCCGGCGATCATAGCGGCTCTCGCACCGTAAATTCCGGCATCCGGACCCTGGGCACGTCTTAAACCGAACTCCATGACTCCGTCTCCGCGGGCTGCATGGACGATACGGGAAGTCTTTGTGGCGATCAGGCTCTGGTGGTTGATGATATTTAAGATCGCGGTCTCAACAAGCTGGGCCTGCATGATCGGGGCGATGACCTTTACGAGAGGTTCTCTCGGGAACACGACGGTTCCTTCCGGGATCGCATAGATATCACCGGTGAATTTGAAGGTGGAGAGGTACTCCAGGAAATCTTCCCCGAAGAGTCCTGTGGTGCGGAGATAATCGATATCTTCCTTATCAAAGTGTAAATTTTCGATGTATTCGACAACCTGCTCTAAGCCGGCCGTGATGGCAAATCCGTTTCCATCCGGATTTGTGCGGTAGAATGCGTCGAAGATGACAGTCTCATTTGCATCCTTTGCATGAAAGTAACCCTGCATCATGGTCAGCTCGTAGAGATCTGTAAGCAGCGTCAGGTTTCGTTTGCTCATAATGTTTCTCCTTAAATTTCTCCGCGGTAAGTGTCAGCGGAATATTAAACGCAGCAGTCCGGAGCGTATAAAAATGCCGGACGATAACGACAGCTTAAGTGCGGTTCACCCCAAAAGAACCGGGCGGCTGTCAAACGTGTTGTGGTTGATTATATCAGTTCTTGTGCGAAAAGGCAAATTGCGTGTTAAAAAAGTAACGAATGCTTCAAAAGAAAGTAAAATGTGCCTAAAAAGTTAAGAAAGAAAGCAGGAAGACGGCATCAATATGGAAAGATTTCGCAACTCCCGAGGGATTTCCTTGACTTTTAAATACCTTATTACTATAATTATTTTGATACCAAGGTCAAAAGGGGCAAAAGACCTTTTGACCCCAACATCATTATTTTGTCTGAGTGTAAAAAATGTAACTATGAACAGATTCGATGGTTACATTCAGACGATCCATAGAAAAAAGCCATGACGGAGACAGTAGGTTCACAAGCAGAAAGCCAAAGCGAGCCGGGGACGATGGAAGCCCGGTGCTTTTTCGTGAAAGGAAGATCACTCCCGAGCTGGAAGCTGAACCCTGAAAGCGGTACTGCTTTTGGAAAGTAAGTGTACCCGGTGATTCCGCCGTTAAAGGGAACTCATATGTCAGTATGCAGCAATAGGTGGTTAAAAGCGTTATTTTCGCCCTGTTCTCATTGAGAATGGGGCTTTTTTATGTACCAGGAAATTCCGAAGAATTCCCTGGTACATAAAAAGGCACTGACGTGCCAAAGATGCGCACTCGCGCGAAGATGTAGACTGTCGCAAGCGACCGCGCGAGGCGCGAGAATGTGCCAAGGCACATTCTTTTTCATTACTAATTCAGCATACGACACACAAAACACGAAGAGCATAACAACGAGAAAGTTATGCGCAAAACATTGATTGGAGGAAATGTGTCATGTACGAGAAAGTGTCAACAGACCTGAACTTTGTGGACAGGGAAAAACAGGTTGAGAAATTCTGGAAAGATGAAAAGATCTTTGAAAAGAGTATCGACAGCCGCAGAAAAGGAACCCCTTACGTATTCTATGACGGACCGCCTACCGCAAACGGAAAACCGCATATCGGACACGTACTTACCCGTGTTATCAAGGATATGATCCCGAGATACCGCACCATGAAGGGGTATATGGTTCCGCGTAAGGCCGGTTGGGATACCCACGGACTTCCGGTAGAGCTTGAGGTTGAGAAGCTTCTTGGACTCGACGGAAAAGAGCAGATCGAGGAGTACGGTGTTGAGCCGTTCATCGAGAAATGTAAAGAGAGTGTCTGGAAATACAAAGGAATGTGGGAGGATTTCTCCAGCACCGTTGGTTTCTGGGCTGATATGGATAACCCGTATGTTACCTACCATGATGACTATATCGAGTCCGAATGGTGGGCATTAAAGCAGATCTGGGATAAGGGACTTTTATATAAGGGCTTTAAGATCGTTCCGTACTGCCCGCGCTGCGGCACACCGCTTTCCAGCCACGAGGTCGCACAGGGATATAAGGATGTAAAGGAAAAATCCGCCATCGCCCGCTTCAAGGTGAAAGGCGAGGACGCGTACTTCCTTGCATGGACCACAACACCGTGGACACTTCCGAGCAACGTGGCTCTCTGCGTAAATCCGAAGGAGACCTACGCAAAGGTAAAGGCTGCAGACGGCTATACCTACTATATGGCAGAAGCCCTGCTTGATGCCGTTCTCGGAAAGCTTGCGGATAAGGAAAATGGAACTCCGGCATATGAAGTTCTTGAGACCTGCACCGGTAAGGATCTTGAGTACAAGGAATACGAGCCGTTATTTGACTGCGCAGTTGAGATCTGCGAGAAACAGCACAAGAAAGCATACTTCGTGACATGTGCGGATTATGTTACCCTGACAGACGGTACCGGAGTGGTACACATCGCACCGGCCTTTGGTGAGGACGATGCCCAGGTAGGCCGCCGTTATGATCTCCCGTTTGTACAGCTTGTAGACGCAAAGGGTGACATGACAAAGGAGACTCCGTACGCAGGCGTATTCGTGAAGAAGGCAGATCCGATGGTCTTAAAAGACTTAAAGGAAAAAGGCCTGTTATTCGAGGCACCGGCCTTCGAGCACAGCTACCCGTTCTGCTGGCGCTGTGACACACCGTTGATCTACTACGCGCGGGAGTCCTGGTTCATCAAGATGACAGCGGTGAAGGATGATCTGATCCGCAACAACAATAAGATCAACTGGATCCCGGAATCCATCGGTAAGGGACGCTTCGGCGACTGGCTGGAGAACGTTCAGGACTGGGGAATCTCCAGAAACCGTTACTGGGGCACACCTCTTCCGGTATGGCAGTGTGAGTGCGGAAAGATGCACTGCATCGGCAGCCGTGAAGAATTAAAGAAGATGAGCCCGAATTATCAGGATGTTGTTAAGAAATACAGCAAGGAGATGGACGGAGACAAGGGAGAGGTTGAGCTTCACCGTCCGTTTATCGACGATGTAGTGATCACCTGCCCGGACTGCGGAAAAGAAATGCACCGTGTACCGGAGGTCATCGACTGCTGGTTCGACTCCGGCGCAATGCCGTTCGCGCAGCACCACTATCCGTTCGAGAACCAGGAGCTTTTCCACAAACAGTTCCCGGCACAGTTCATCTCCGAGGCCGTTGACCAGACAAGAGGATGGTTCTACTCCCTCCTTGCCGAGTCCACGCTGCTCTTTAATGAGCCGCCGTACCAGAACGTTATCGTTCTCGGCCACGTTCAGGATGAGAACGGACAGAAGATGAGTAAGTCCAAAGGAAACGCTGTCGATCCGTTTGACGCCCTGAAGACATACGGTGCCGACGCGATCCGCTGGTACTTCTATATCAACAGTGCACCGTGGCTGCCGAACCGCTTCCATGGAAAGGCTGTTATGGAAGGACAGAGAAAGTTCATGGGTACTCTCTGGAACACCTATGCATTCTTCGTCCTCTACGCGAATATTGATAACTTTGACGCGACCAAGTACACACTGGAGTACGATAAGCTTCCGGTTATGGATAAATGGCTGTTATCCAAGTTGAATTCTACGGTAAAGGCAGTGGATGATGACCTTGCGAACTACCGCATCCCGGAGGCAGCAAGAGCACTTCAGGAGTTTGTGGATGACATGAGTAACTGGTATGTCAGAAGAAGCCGTGAGCGTTTCTGGGCAAAGGGCATGGAGCAGGATAAGATCAACGCTTACATGACTCTCTACACAGCTCTCGTGACGATCAGTAAGGCAGCAGCTCCGATGATCCCGTTCATGACGGAGGAGATCTACCAGAACCTTGTAAGATCCATCGATAAGACAGCTCCGGAGAGCATCCACCTCTGCGACTTCCCGGCCGTTGACGAAGCGCATATCGACAGCGAGCTGGAAGCAAAGATGGATGAGGTCTTAAAGATCGTTGTGATGGGACGTGCGGCAAGAAATACCGCAAACATCAAGAACCGTCAGCCGATCGCGAAGATGTTCGTAAAGGCACCGGAGAAGCTTCCGGAGTTCTATCAGGAGATCATCGAGGACGAGTTGAATGTGAAATCTGTAGAGTTCACAGACGACGTGAGAAGCTTTACCTCCTACACCTTCAAGCCGCAGCTTAAGACAGTAGGACCGAAGTACGGAAAACAGCTTGGAAATATTAAGAAAGCTCTGGCTGAGTTAGACGGAAACGCAGCGATGGATACGTTGAACGAGAAGGGCGCTCTGACCTTCGACTTTGACGGAAATGAAGTCGTTCTCACAAAGGATGACCTTCTGATCGACATGGCACAGACAGAAGGTTATGTATCCGAGGCAGACAATACCGTGACCGTTGTTCTCGATACAACACTGACACCGGAGCTTCTCGAGGAAGGCTTCTACCGCGAGATCGTCAGCAAGATCCAGACTATGCGTAAAGAGGCTGGATTCGAGGTTATGGACCACATCTACGTTTACGCGGACAAGAATGAGAAGATCGCTGATCTCATCAAGAAGTACGCGGACGAGTTAAAGAGCGAGGTCATGGCTGACAACATCATGCTCGGAGAGATGGCTGGCTACACGAAGGAATGGAACATCAACGGTGAAGATGTTGTACTCGGTGTCGCGAAAGTGACAAAATAGACGGATGACAACAGGAAAAAGTTCCGCAGCGCGGGGATTTCATGAACGATATTTATGGACAGACCCGCAATGCGGAACCTTCCTGTAAATAAGGTTTTCACATTGACCGGATCACAGACGCGGCCCAAAGCGGCATGGCGCTGGATCCGGCCATTAAGAGAGTATAAAGGAGGACTTTAGGGGTGAGTCAGACAATTAACAAGGATGAACTGAAGCAGACCATTGTGTTCAACGTAAAGAGCATCTACCGCAAAACGATCGACGAGGCGACTCCGGCTATGGTTTACCAGGCTGTCGCACTTGCAGTCAAGGACATGATCATTGACCGTTGGATCGCGACGCATAAAGAGTACGACAAGCAGGATGCGAAGATCGTTTACTACATGTCCATGGAGTTTTTGACCGGTCGTTTCCTCGGCAACAATATCATCAGCCTCTGTGAGCAGAAGGAAATCGAGGAGGCACTTTCTGAACTGGGCTTTGACCTGAATTCCATTGAGGATCAGGAACGGGATCCGGCACTCGGAAACGGCGGTCTTGGACGTCTTGCGGCATGCTTTTTGGATTCCCTTGCATCTTTAGGCTATCCGGCATATGGCTGCGGCATCCGTTATCGTTATGGAATGTTCAAACAGCAGATCCGTGACGGATATCAGATCGAGGTCCCAGATGAGTGGTTAAAGGACGGCTATCCGTTTGAGATCCGCCGCGGAGAGTATGCGACGGAGGTTAAATTCGGCGGTTACGTGGAGACCGAGTGGGACGGAAAGAGAAATCATTTCGTACAGAAGGGCTACCAGTCCGTTATGGCGGTTCCGTATGATATTCCGATCGTGGGATACGGCAACAATGTCGTAAACTCTTTAAGAATCTGGGATGCACAGCCGGTGAACACCTTCAACTTAAGCGAGTTCGACAAGGGCGATTACCAGAAAGCTGTTGAGCAGGAGAATCTGGCGAAGACCATCGTTGAGGTCCTTTACCCGAATGATAACCATTATTCCGGAAAAGAGCTTCGCTTAAAACAGCAGTATTTCTTTATTTCTGCCAGTGTTCAGCGTGCCATCAAAAAGTACAAGGAAAAGCATGACGATATCCATAAATTCTATGAGAAGGCATCCTTCCAGTTAAACGATACACATCCGACCGTTGCGGTTGCTGAGTTAATGCGTATCTTACTTGACGAGGAGAACTTAGAGTGGGATGAGGCCTGGGAGATCACGACAAAGACCTGTGCCTACACAAACCACACCATCATGGCTGAAGCTCTTGAAAAATGGCCGATCGAGCTGTTCTCCCGTCTGCTTCCGCGTGTTTACCAGATCGTTGAGGAGATCAACCGCCGTTTTGTAGCCCAGATCCAGCAGAGATATCCGGGTGACAACGAGAAGATCCGCAGAATGGCGATTATTTACGACGGACAGGTCCGCATGGCTTACCTTGCAATCGTCGGCAGCTTCTCTGTAAACGGTGTTGCGAAGCTTCACACAGAGATCCTCGAGAAACAGGAGCTTCGTGACTTCTATGAGATGATGCCGGAGAAATTTAATAATAAAACAAACGGTATCACCCAGAGACGTTTCCTGCTTCACGGCAATCCTCTGCTTGCAGACTGGGTGACCGACAAGATCGGAAATGAGTGGATCACAGATCTCTCCAATATTAAAAAGCTTTCTGTTTATGTGGATGATGAGAAGTGCCAGCAGGAATTCATGAATATTAAGTACCAGAACAAGATCCGTCTTGCAAAGTACATCAAGGAGCACAACGGCATCGATGTCGATCCGCGTTCCATCTTCGATGTTCAGGTAAAACGTCTTCATGAATACAAGAGACAGCTCATGAACATCCTTCATGTGATGTATCTCTACAACCAGTTAAAAGATAACCCGAATATGGACATCGTTCCGAGAACCTTCATTTTCGGTGCGAAAGCAGCAGCCGGATATAAGTGTGCAAAACTGACCATTAAGCTCATCAACAATGTGGCTGATGTGATCAACAACGATAAGTCTATCGGCGGTAAATTAAAGGTCGTATTCATTGAGGATTACCGTGTATCCAACGCAGAGCTGATCTTCTCCGCTGCGGATGTCAGCGAGCAGATCTCCACGGCAAGTAAGGAAGCATCCGGTACCGGCAACATGAAGTTCATGTTAAACGGTGCTTTGACGATCGGAACCATGGACGGAGCAAATGTGGAAATGGCAGAGGAAGTCGGCAAGGAGAATATGTTCATCTTCGGTGCGTCCGCAGATGAGATCATCAACCTTGAAAACAAGGGCGGCTACAACCCGATGGATATCTTCAACAATGATCAGGATATCCGCCGTGTGCTGATGCAGCTCATCAACGGCTACTATTCTCCGCAGGATCCGGAGCTGTTCCGCGATATCTACAACTCCCTGCTCAACACCCAGAGCAGCGACCGCGCAGATACCTACTTTATCTTAAAGGACTTCCGTTCCTATGCGGAGGCACATAAGAAGATCGACCAGGCATACCGCGACGAGAAGTGGTGGGCAAGAACCGCGATGCTCAATACCGCATCCGCAGGAAAGTTCTCCTCCGACCGTACGATCGAGGAATACGTAAGAGATATCTGGCATCTGAAGAAGATTAAGGTAGAGCTGAAATAATGTAACTGTGAAGGTGCTTGACAGTTACGGATAACATAAAAAACAGACCCGTCTCATACAATAGTGATATCAGGAAAATTCGGCATGGAGTTTTTCGGGCAATCCGCCCGGAAGACTTCCGAATCTGAAATCCGGTATCACAGGTGTATGAGGCGGGTATTTTTTATGAAGCGTTTTTTTATGGTCTTATGGATGACGGTCATGATCCCCTATGTGACAACGCTGGCGTGGACAGGCCGGATCCGGACGGATACAGGGACGGAAGTCCCGGCGGAAGAGTTTCTTACCGGAGTCGTTGCGGCGGAGATCCCGGCAGAGTACGGGATCGAGACATTAAAAGCACAGGCGGTGCTTGCGAGGACATATATCTACCGGCTTGTGGATCCGGGGCTGGAACGTATCCGGGAAGAGGAACTGGACATAGATTGTCTCAGCATGAGGGAGATGGAGAAAAAATGGGGGAAAGAACATTTTAGAGAGTATTACGGGAAGATCCGTACCGCGGTGCAGGAGACAGAAGGACTCGTTGCGGAGTACGATGGGGAGCTGATCGAACCGTTCTACTGTGAGGCGTCGGCAGGAAAGACGAGGGAACTTGCCGCATATCCATATATCTGTTCTGTGGAGAGTCCGGGAGATCTGGAGGCAGGAGAATTTTTATGCGTCCGGACCTTTACGGAAGCGGAGTTTGCGGATAAGATCGGAAGAATCGGCGGGCCGCGTCCGGGAGCGGACGGCATTGCGGAAAAAATTCAGATCATCGAGCGGGATGATGCCGGGTATGTGAAGCGGGTGCAGATCGGGGATATGGATTACAGCGGGGATGAGGTCCGGGATTCTTTGGGGCTTTTATCGTCCTGCTTTCATTTTTCGTCTGCGGACGGGAAGATCCGGGTGTCATCGAAGGGGATCGGCAGCGGATACGGATTCTCCCAGGCTGGGGCGGATGCGATGGAGAGAGAGCAGGGGAGTGAGTTCCGGGAACTGTTGAAATATTATTTTCAGGGGATTGAGATCGTGAAAATTGCGGAGTAAAAGAAGATAAAAGGTGGATACTTCCAGAAAAAAGTATGATTTCGTGTATAACTTCACTGCCGCGGGTAAGAATATTACCGAGGTGATAAACGTGAAAGAAAGAGGAAATCAGCTTTTCAAGGACAAATTTGTCCTTGTCATGCTCGTACTTGGCCTGTTGACTATTGTTGCGGCAGCAGGCGCTGTAAGAATCCAGAAGGGGAGAGAAAATATCGGAGAGAGCCCCTATCTGGAGATCGAAGACCCGGACCATGTGATCGCAGGGGATTCCAACGCAGGAGCGGAGTCCGGCGGCGATACACTGGCGGGGGAACTGGCGGCATC
>OBXM01001996.1_pt1 | contig 10308 bp, 6 predicted proteins | sample 1538141 | NCBI WGS metagenome assembly OBXM01 (sample SAMEA2580153, study PRJEB22360) | human gut metagenome | biome: human gut; feature: human-associated habitat; material: faeces | place: Denmark | collected 2008/2010 | reverse complement strand
TATTTATATATATGCAGGTACTTGCCTCCAGTTAATAGGACAGGATATTGGACAATAATACATCCTGTACCGTCATCCGAAAACCCGCATATATTAAATACAAATATGCTGCCATTCCGGTGCTGTCCGGTAACTGTCCTGCTGTTTTCCGATGTGCATCTGCATGGAAACGGACTTTAGAGTGAATTTGAAACTTTAATCCTGCCCGCAGTTTATCACTGTCTGCGGAGAATGATTTTCTAATACGCTCTGGCTTTTTTTAATCAGGGAGAAATATATGAATCAAAAAATAGAACCTCTAACTATAGCCAGTTTGGCTGAGGAAATATATGGCACGGATATATCCGCTGCAGATATCTGTAAAATGAATATAAGTGAAATGAATATTTCTGAAATGAATTGCAGGTGTAAAACCGATCGGGACTGTAATTCTAAGGGCTGCTGCAAATCTGACTGCAATTGTGATTCTAAAGTATGCTGCAAGCCCGACTGTAACTGTGATTCTAAGGGTTGCTGCAAATCAGGCAGCAATTGCAAAACCGACTGTGACTGCGATTGCTGCCCCAAGTGCTGCAGTTCCAAATGTGATTGTGAACCCGGGTGCTGCTGCAAGCCCGGCTGTGACTGCAATTCCAAATGCTCCTGCAACCCTGACTGTGACTGCAATTCCAAATGCTGCTGCAATCCTGACTGCGGCTGCAGTTCCAAATGCTCCTGCAGACCCGACTGCGGCTGCAGTTCCAAATGCTCCTGCAACCCTGACTGCAACTGCAGTTCCAAATGCTCCTGCACCACTGACTGCAACTGCAGTTCCAAATGCTCCTGCAGACCCGACTGTGATTGTAACTGTGACTGTGATTCCAGCTGTGACTGTGATTCCAGCTGTGACTGTGATTCCGACTGTGACTGCAACTGCAATTCCTGCTCCGACGCTGCCTGTGCCATCCTGAAGTCAATCGCCAAGACGGAAAATGCTTTGGCCCACATCCTGAATGCAGAAGGTGAAAAACTACAGAAAGCCATCGAACTGGCCGACAACATCTGTGACCTTCTGAAAGTCAATCAATCCGTCCAACAGACTGTCACCAAAGTCACTTTCCTGGAACAGGTACTCTATGCCAAGCTGGAAGCGCTGGAGTGCTGCCGCTTTGATTGTCCCACAGACAACAGCGAACCGGAGTCATAAACACCCTAATTCCTAATCCGAAATGTCCTCCCGGCTACCCGGTAAACCACAATACAGGCCACCACACAGTAAATCAGACAAAAGCAGGTAACGACCGTTCCAAACACCAGCGTACTCATCCTTAAGTTCATGAACATAAAGCAGACAATATAGGTCGCCCAGGTGACAATTTTGTAAGTCCCCCCGACCACCTCTGTCCCCGCATTATAAGGCTGCAGCAGATAATAACAGGTCAGGTAATGCACGGAAAAGAACGCACTCATAGCCATCACTGACACAAACAGCAGCAAATAATTCACAGGATTATCCGTCCCCCCGGAGAAGTACAGCAGCACCGGCAGCCCCACACCGATCACCGACGCGGGCAGCAGATTCACCTTCACGATCTCTCTGAGCCGGATGCGGAACAGCTTCAAAATAAATTCCGGCTTCTTATAAAAAGAGTATGTGAGCATACTGTGGTCACAATTCATAAACAGCGCCTGCGTAAAACTTGTCCCCCGGTTTATCATATACATAATAAACACAAAGTACGGCAGAAACACCATAAGCATCCTGTTGATCTGTTTCCTGATATCCTCGTTTACCTGAAACAGGAACAGAATCCCCACAAACAGAAACAGACAGATAACCGCCTGCCTCTTCACCGATTTCCAGAGGATTTTCTGATGCCTGCGCACAAAAAGCTCATTAAAATACTCAAATCCCTTTCTGCTGCTGGTAATTCCGGTGTCCTGGCTGATAAGCTTACGGTTCTGCTCCTCAACCGCGGCCTTTACTGTTGCTTTATAATCCATACCGTTTCTGAATTTTGCCAGAAGCTGCTGATACAGGGTTCTGTACTCATCGAACCGCCCCATATAAACTGCTGCCCCGCAAGCCGCCGCCACGGAAAGCACCATGAACGCTGCCATAAGCCACATAGGCAGAAGCACTCCCAGATAAGGAAGCCCATAAGCCGCCGCAAGCAGGACTGCTGTCAGTATCCATCCCAGCTTACCGGGAAGATTCTCATCCCTGCTCTCCCCTGTCCTTTTAAAATCAACCAGATAGTTCCAGGCTATCAGCATCTTCACTGACGCGATAAAAAACGGAAAAAGCAGGCAGCACCACAGCGGAATATTTCTCTCCACCCCAAACCAAATGGTAAAAGGCAGAAATCCCAGGATGCACTTTCCCACCGCATAGGCATAGTTCGTCAGTGTATAGGACCTTGCATCCATACGCATTAAGATCATGGCATAATACTTATCATTACTGGGATTGAACATATAGGTATTCATATAAGACCCGACCAGACTCAGAAAGAACAAAATATGTACAAACAGTCTTCCGTCCCCTGTGTTCTCATAGAGCATCCCCAACCCGAATACCATGATCAGAAGATATAAAACCTTCCCCAGAAAAGTTCCCGCGATTTCCCACAGGCCGGACAGTATATTGGCAAATATCTTCAGCCCCCGGCTCCTGTAGAGGCTCTGGGGAAGAATCTTCCTGATAAGGGGAATCTGCTTCAGGGAATAGAGGATCGTGTTCACACGGTATGTATTTTTCAGCGAAAAAGAAATACGAAACGTCCTAATCATTCTCTTCCTCCTTCAGTGCCCGTATGATCTTGTCCTTAAATCCGCCATTATCCAGATTAGACGGATCTACCACTTCCAGCTCTCCATGGTTGAGGATCACGATCTCATCACACAGGTCAAGAGCCAGCTCCATAATATGTGTGGAAAAAATAATGATCCTGTCCTTTTTCAATGAGCGCAGAAGCTGCTTCATCTCCTCAGCCACCACCACATCCAGGGATGTGAGCGGTTCATCCAGAAGCAGAAGCTTTGGCTGTGCGATGATATTGATCAGCATCTGCATCTTATTTTTCATACCATGGGAATAGTCTTTGAGAAGCCTATCCCTGTCCTCCTCATCAATGTTCATAATGGAAAAATACTCATCCAAAGCTTTTATATCCGCAATACTCTTTTCATTGATATCAATAAAAAATTTCAGAAATTCCCTTCCTGTGAGAAATTCCGGGACAGTGGGCGTTGACAGGACATAACCGATATCCTCCGCCGCTAACTCCGCTCTCTCCCCGTTCTCCTGCAGGAAGAAATCCCCTCCGTCTGTCTTCAGGTCCCGGTTCAGACAGTTAAAAAGTGTGGTCTTGCCTGCCCCGTTTCTTCCCAGAAGTCCGTAGATCTTTCCACTGTCAAAAGTAAATGTAATATCCTTTAGTACCTGCTTTTTCTCAAAGGCTTTTGAAAGATGTTCTATGACAAAATTCATGCTGTTTCTCCTCTCCTGCTCTGCCCTTATGCCTTGAAATAATAGACAATTATAAAGTGATATGTCTATTATACCAGAACTTCCCATTCTGTCACGTGAACATTTTGTTACATTATGCCGGGCTGCCCGGTATTCCCCGCACAGGGATATGCCGGACAGCCCGGGGGATGTGTCATTAATCACATGTTATGGAAGAAATCCCGGTACACCCTGCTATTTTCCAGAGGGATCGGCCTTCCCGGTTCACAACAGCAGCACTGTTTTACCGGCGTGGTTATGGTAACACTGTCATCCGGATAGTATTCCTCCGAGCCTGCGCGGAATACGGATGCGGTGTTGGTGATAACCCCGCAGGCTCTGCCACGGACCATCCCCGCAATGAGTATGGTCACAGTTTCTCCCTTCCTGATCGTTCCGATCGCTTCTGACCCATTCCACTCTGACCAGGTCCTGCCTCCGTCTGCGGAAAACTGCAGATTACAAAGTTCCCGCGGAACGTAATCCGTGAGCACCACCTCTTCCGCGTCTGCGGAACCGCTGTTCTCCACCAGGATGGTGTAGATCAGATATTCACAGGGTATGGCGCAGTCCGGATACGCGGTCTTGGTGATAAATAACTCCGGCATGGGCGCGATGGGGGTCACAAGCTCGAACCTGTTGTTGTCAGGATAGGGGTCCCTGGTACTGCTGCTTACCTCCACGGTATTTACCAACTGTCCCGTGGCATTATGGGGCACAAATCCCCTGAGCAGCAGCCTTACAAAAGTACCCGCAGCCAGAAATTCCGTTGTCCATGAGCCGCTGAAGGGTTCCCAGTTCTCCCCGTCATCTGCGGAGACCTCCAGGTTCACCAAAACGGCCGGCATGGCATCCTCCAGAATCACCTGCACGGCATCCGACGGTCCCAGATTCTTTACCGTAACTTCATAGGTGACCGGTACGCCGGGTTTGGCGGGATTCGGTTTTGCCGTCTTTCTCACAGACAGGTCTGCCGACACATCCACCACCACTTCCGCCTCATCTGTGTTATTGCCCGGGTTCGGGTCCGGTGTATCCGAACTGACAGACACTGTGTTGCGAAGTGTGCCCGTAAAGGACGGCTCTGTCCTGCCTCTCAGGGAGATTTCCACACTTTCCCCTGCTTCCAGAGATGTGACGGCATAGGAACCGCTCCAGGGAAGCCAGGTCCTTCCGTCGTCTATGGAATACTCTGTCTCCATCAGATACGGGGACGCTGCATCCTGGATGATAACATTTTCAGCCCTGCCGGGTCCCAGGTTGCCGGCTGTTATGGTGTACACAACTCTCTGTCCTGCTGTGATGCTGTCCGGCTCTGCTGTCTTGCTCACTGTCAGATCTGCGCCCGGTTCCACTGTGACTGTATCCTCGGATGAATTATTATCCGGGTTCGGGTCCGGTACGGATGAAGTCACCACCGCCGTATTCGTCACTGTTCCGGTAAATCCGGGGGCTGCCGTACCGCGAAGCTGTACCGTCACACTGCTTCCCACCGGGAAATCGGGCCAGGTATAGGAGCCGCTCCAGATATTCCACACGCCTCCCCCATTCAGGGAAAATTCAGCGTTCACGATCTCCGCCGGCACTGCATCCGTCAGTGTGACATTTTCCGCATCCGATGGCCCTTTGTTTTCAAGCACTATGGTAAATTCGATTCTCTGTCCTTCGTATACTGCAGCCTGGACTGCCCTTTTTATCACGGACAGGTCTGCGGACCGGTCAATGGGAACTTCTATGGTATCTGTATTGTTAGAAAGGTCCGGGTCCGGTGTCTCAGACTGCACCTCAGCCCTGTTGGAAAAACTGCCTGCGGCCGACGCCGAAAGCATTCCTCTTATATGGAATGTCACACTGCTGTCGGAAGGCACACGAAATACATCGGTCTGCCCGCTGAATACCTGCCAGGACGCGCCCTGGTCATAAGATATCTCAGGTCTTTCCAGTACCGCCGGAATATCATCCGTCATCCTGGCATTCAGCGCATCATCCGGCCCATGATTTGTGACTTCTATCAGGAATTCCACCTGTTCCCCTGCAACAGCCGGAGAAGGGATTGCTTTCTTAGTGACAGACAGATCAGCCGAACGGTTAACCGGAGTTACCACTGTGGACGTGTTGTTATCCGGATTGTCATCCTGGGAGCCTGTTGTGATGCGGGCGGTGTTCTCCACCTCAGTGGCTGTGCCGCTGCGGAAGATGCCGCGAATAAGAACCACCCGCTCCTCGCCGGCCTGCATCTCCCCAATCTCCAGGCTTCCCGTCCACGGATTCCATGTTCCTCCGTTGTCTGTGCTGTATTCAGGATCAAAAATCTCTTCCGGGATATCATCCGTCAGACGCACTGCAAGAGCAGGATGAGGCCCCTGGTTTCTGATCACAATGCGGTAGGTGATCCGTTCCCCCTCATTGAGGGAATCCGGTTCAGCCGTTTTCTCCACAGATAGATCTGCCAGCGCCTGGATTTCTATGATATAGTCCTCCACCTCCCCGTCAGACGCAGGTCCTACGCTTCTCGTGTCCTGTCCCAGCAATGTCCCCTCCGGCAGATCATCCGTGGTCAGGCGGAGTCTTAAAAATGTATGCCCCGGCCGAAGGCTGACTGAGGGCGGAACTGTAAAATCCAGGGGGATCATCTGGGTCTGGGAACTGGCCGGCACGACCCGGTGTACCGATTCCTCCTCCTCAAAAAGCCCGTTGTTGTTAAAATCGATCCACCCGTACAGATTCGCAGGGGTGCCCGTAAGGTTTCTGACCCCCGCAATCACATGATATGTGCTGTCTGTCACATGCAGGGAATCCAGAGGAACCGTCAGGGCATCATCCTGTATCCGGCGTTCCAGATCATCCCCATCCGCCGCGGCATTCTGATGCGCTTCTGCCTCCCCGGTTATCAGAAGTCCCAGGGTCAGCCCGTCAACAATTCTGTGGCGCGGCCCGTCACTGGCAAGCAGCGTATTATAATTCCCGCTTCCCGCTGTGCCTCCGATATCAGGCGCATCACCAAAATCCACCTCCAAAGCCGCATACGGACACATGGTACCATCCTGGTATGCATTCTGCACGGTTGCGGAAAACCGGGCTGCCTGCGCCCTGTCCTGTTCGATCAGGTACCGGTAAATGGTTCCGTCCCCGCCTGCCACCGCATAGAGCACCCCATTCCGGTCCATGACCGCTGCCCCGAAAGTACTGCCCGGATCAGGCCCTGTAGTATCAAGGGCTGTCACCTGACCGTCAGTAAAAATCCGGTACACGGTTCCGTCATCCGCTACCCCATACAGAACATTTTCCTGTGACTGCCACACCCAGTCTCCGATCTTAAGGGGCTGTGTGAGCGCTGTGCCGTAGTTCTCCGTCTGCTCCCCATAACCGGCAGCCGGGTCCACCAGTCTTAAATACGTGGGGGAACCCGGCCTCAGGTCCACGGTATAAAATCTCTGCTCCCCTGACGCATACAGATAATAATACCCGTTCAGATCCAGGGTCCCCACATCATAAAAAGCCGCAGGCAGTCCCCGGGGCCTGGGTGTCAGGACCTCCGCCGCGCCGCTGCTGTCCACCCGGACAAACTGGCCGCTTTTCTGGTCATATCCGTAAATATAAGAATCCAGCACATTGTAGCCAATGGCGTTTACCTCTCTCTCAGGAACCAGGGTTCCCCGAAGCTTTGCCCTGCCGGTCACCATCTCTACCTCATACCAGCTTGTGGGCCTCCCGGAAAACAATATCATTTTAGAATCACATGGAAACGGCGCACCGAGTGCTGTCCGCCCCTCTGCACCGCTGTTTTTTTCTGCCATCCTCATACCTCCCGCTTATGTTTCGGTTTTTGCCTCCTATAACATATTCGGAAGTGGGACGAAATGTTCTTCATTTTTATTTTATTGTGTGGTAAGATAAGAACGTGTAAATAAAAGAAAACAGGAAGTGTACATAAGCATTATGAAAAAACCATTTTTTTACCGGGGACTGTATTACGCGGCAGGACTTTTGCTGCTGGCCCTGGGGATTTCCCTGAACACCAAATCCGGACTTGGTGTCTCTCCCATCATATCCGTCTCTTACAGCATCTCCTCCATCTGGAATCTGAACTTCGGAGACATGACATTTATCCTTTACAGTATTTTTGTCCTGGTGGAAATGTGCCTCCACATTGTTCGCAATAAAAAATACTCTGCCAGAGGAGGGCAGGTCCTGGCTCATGCCAACCGGACGAATCTGAAGCTGGTACTTCTGATGGATGTGCTGCAGCTTCCCCTGAGCCTTGTCTTTACCCGGTTTCTCAATCTTTTCTCAGACAGGATCCCGGAATTTGAGACGGCTTACGCAGGCAGCTTTTGGGGCAGTTTTGCCGGAAGGATCCTTATTTTACTTTTTGCCATAGCGCTGACCGGAGCCGGGGCTGCTATGTCCCTGAACATGCGCGTGATCCCCAACCCGGGAGACGGTATTGTACAGGCGATCGCGGACTGCACCGGCTGGAAAGTGGGATTTACCAAAAACTGTTTTGACCTTCTGAATATCTCCTTCACCATTGCAGTCAGCCTGCTGTTTGCCGGACATCTCACAGGCATCGGTCTCGGCACCGTGATCGCTGTGATCGGTGTGGGGCGGGTAATCGCTGTGTTCAATCACCTTACTCAGGAAAAGATGCTGTCACTGGCAGGGATGGCAGAGACATGTATGTAAATAACTGCGGCAGCAGAAACGGGACATCGAAACCATCCCCTTCTGCTGCCGCAGTCTTTTTTCTTCTTCTCAGTACCACCGAACCAGCGGCAGTTCATTATTGATTCCCTTTGACGCCAGTATCTGATGGATATCTATCACACCGTTGTGAAAAGTGGCCGCACAGGATGCAAGATATAAGTCCCACATGCGGACAAATTTCTCATCAAACATTTCTCTCACTTCATCTGCGTGTTCTTTAAAATTCTTCTCCCAGCACAGAAGTGTGCGGTTATAGTGATTCCGCAGGTTCTCTACATCCATCACATGAAAGCCGTCCTCCGCCAGATAGGAGACCATTTCCCTGAGGCTCGGCACAACACCGCCGGGAAAGATATATTTCTTGATCCAGGGGTCCCCGGGATGCTCTTTTAACTCACTGATAAAATGCAGAAGAAGCAGACCTCCCGGCTGCAGAACGTGGCTGATACAGTCTGTAAACAGCTTGTAGTTCTCACGTCCCACATGTTCCGCCATGCCCACACTCACAACCCGGTCAAATCTCCACTCACTTTTCTCAAGCTCCCTGTAATCCATAAGCTCCACTGTGAGCAGGTCCTCCAGCCCTTCCTCCTGGATTCGTTTCCGGAATTCTTTATACTGTTCTTTGCTCAGAGTGATTCCTGTGCCTTTGACCTTATATTTTTTAGCTGCCTCTATGAGAAGAAATCCCCAGCCGCATCCGATATCCAGCAGGCTCATCCCCTCTTTCAGATACAGTTTCTGTAAAATATAGTCCACCTTATTGACCTGTGCCTGGTACAGTGTATCATCCTCATGAAGAAAATATCCGCAGGAATAGCTCATAGTCTCATCCAGCCAGAGCTTGTAAAAGTCGTTTCCTATATCATAATGGCTCCTGACTTCTTTCTGCTGGTTCTTTTTCGTTGTGGAGGAGAAAATGAGCTTTTTCAGAACCTTTCGATCCGTGGAGAACTTATCCATCTGCCCCAGAAAATGATCCAGCGCCTCGTATAAATCCCCTTCTATTTCCAGATCATCGTTCATGTACGCCTCTCCCAATGCCAGGGAGGTGCTCGTGACCAGCTCCTTCATGGGAATCATTTTATGGCAGTTTACCGTAAACAGGGGACTTCCCTCTCCGATCAGATACTCCTTCCCTGATGCTTTCACCAGAAACGGATATTCATCAAATTTTTTTAAAAATTGTATCATCATGTTTTCTTCCAGCATTTTTCTTCCTCCTTGCTGCCGCGTATTCGCGTTTAAAGCGGTTCTGTATGGATTTTTACACGTTGCTGCAAAGTTACCGTACAGTTCCATTTTTAACATATTTTAACCGGTTCATACATTTTAAAACCTCTCTGGCGGATGTTACACCTTCTCTCCGCGGCAAACTGCAGGTCCGCTGTCACTATTCCGCTTCCCAGAACTATCACTGCCGCTGCCCGCATAACAGAAGCAGATGACGGATATAAATGAACGCGGCTGCCACACCTGCCGCTTCTAACAGAACCACCGGAACCTGTTCCAGCAGCGTTCGATACCAGCTCGCTGCCAGCCCCATAAGAAGAAGGTTCCCGATGATCCAGACACTGCTCACTGCCGACCCCCACGCGATTTTCTTCCCCCTCACAATTCCGAGAACCAGAAGAAGGGAAAAGATCATCAGGGAGGCAAAGGCCATTGCCAGCAGCCTGGGAACATCCGCCTGAAATCTGACAGCCAGAATGCATGCATACCCCAGATCAAATCCAAGCCCCATCAGGCTGTTGAAAAACATACGCGCAGCCATCGGATAAAAAGAAGTATATTTGCAGCTCATATGCTGTTCACAGGTCTGCTGCTGCTTTTCCTTCACCAAAGAGAGATAAAAAATAGCTGCATAGAGAACCGGGGCTGCAGCAAAAACAGCGCCTGAAGCAGTCACAGCGCCAATCCCCACCATCTTCAGCCCGATATAGAAAAAGAGCACCATAAGGATAAAGGACAGCAATAAAATATCCGTCATATGCGCATACAGATGCCGGATACCGGTTCCGCAGAACATCTCCCACAAAAAAGAATCCAGTCCCTCCTGCCTGGGCATCCGGCTCAGTTCCCCTGCCAGTTTCAGATTCTCTTCTTTTCGC
>OBXM01001989.1_pt1 | contig 10361 bp, 6 predicted proteins | sample 1538141 | NCBI WGS metagenome assembly OBXM01 (sample SAMEA2580153, study PRJEB22360) | human gut metagenome | biome: human gut; feature: human-associated habitat; material: faeces | place: Denmark | collected 2008/2010 | reverse complement strand
ATCATAACACAAATTTGACCGCTGTTCAAGTAGGACAGATTATGATATAATCTTTTCTAAAGGTGGTGATTCTATGGAAAAGAAAGATTTAATCTTAGATACTATGCTGGAATTACTGGCAGAAAAAAAAGGCGAAAGCTGTTCTGTCAGAGATATAGCAAAAAAAGCCGGAATCGCAAAGGGTGGAATGTATTATTATTTTAAGTCCAAAGAAGAAGTTTTTGACGCCTTAGTAGAACGGACTTATCAAGATATCATTGATGACTGTCAAAAAATTGCTTCGCAAAATGGAGAAAATGCTATTGAAAAATTAAAACATTTATATACACATTACCGAAGTTCTATTATATCAACAGATTTAGATGCCTATCTGCATAAACCACAAAATGCATATATACATCAGAAATCTTTGGCAAAAATTTTAGTCAGTCTTTCCCCAATCATTGCGCAAATAATCCAGCAAGGTAATGAGGAGGGAATATTTCATTGTACTTATCCTCTTGAGGTAAGTGAAACTATTTTATCTGCTTTTTGTTTTTTATTAGATCCCGGAATATTCAGTTGGAGACCTGAACAGATAAAACGTAAACTGGCAGTACTGTCATCTATGTTAGAATACGAATTAGGTGTTACAAAAGGATGTATCGACTTCTTTGATTCTTGATTTATAACGGAAATCACTTAGAAAAATACAATTAAAAAGGTTTGCAACTTGGTTAATAAACACCATCTTGCAAACCTTTTTATAAACTATTATACACTTTTGCTGCTATCTTTATTTATCTCAAACTTAATCCTGTCCGGTCACTGCAAGCATAACACCGCAGCGTTTCTTGTAACATGCAATCCCGTATTTCAAAATCTGTTCCATGCCTTCATCACGAAGTTCTTCCACATACCCTTTCTTTTCTATCTGTTCTAAGGCCGCCCTGCAGCCTGCCTCCAGATTGCCATCCTCCGGATATTTGACTTCCAGCACGATTCCGATACTTTCTTCCTCAATCTCCACAAGGATATCGCTGTATCCATCTCCTGATTCCTTGTTGGAAGAAACACTCCAGCTGTCTTTGAACCCCAAAAGTCCTAACAAAATACCATGATAAAAGTTTTCTTTCATCTGTTTTTTGACAAAAGTATCCCGGATGCTGATCGTTTTCCTTAAATATTCATTCAACTGTTTCTCAACACCGCCTGCATCTCCATTTTTCAAGGCTTCACAGAATTTATCCAAAGCTTTTCCATTCTTCTGAACGCTTTGTTTAAAATAATCCATTATCTGAGTTGTGAATATTTTTCGGATTTCCATATTGGGAATAGCTAACTGCAAACTGTTCCCCTCCGGCTTTCCTCTCTGTGTGAGATAACCAGTGGTGAACAGAACGCTCCATATATTCTCAACGGAATCATACATATCTTTATATGTAAGTTCCTGATGAATTTCCTTTGCAATCACCTCTCCGGCGACCAGCCTTTCAATCTCTCGTTTCGTTGTACCTTTATCCGATTCCTGAAGAAAATGTCTCACCGCATCATTGCTGCTGGTATTGGACCAGTAATTCTCCGGCCGGGCGTCCCTATCTGTGCGGAGCTTACTGCAATAACAAATCACATCCCACGGACAATATACCTCCACGCTGCCAAACCGATATCCGTCATACCATTCCTTAATAGTGCCATAGCTGGATGAGAGCTGATAATATTCCAGCAAATTTCTTACTTCTTCATCTGTAAACCCATAATACTCATCAAAATCCACATCCGCTACAGACAATACCCTCAGGTTATTAAGACCAGTAAAAATACTTTCCTTTGAGATACGCATACATCCGGACAGTACCGCAAACTGCAGGCTGCTGTTTGTCTTCAGCACCTGTTCAAAGAGATTACGAATCAGCAGAACCATCTGGTCATAAAATCCCTGTTCAAAGGCTTTTGCCAACGGCACATCATACTCATCAATCAGAAGGATCACTTTACTGTCATGGTGCTTTTGGAGAAGTTCTGACAGAGTTTTCAAAGAATAACATAAGGACGGCTCATCCATATCATCTCTCAGCAGTACAGAAAAAGCATCTTTGTCGTATTGTGTAAGTTGATTGCTTTCCAGGAGATACTGTAATCTCCTGGCTTCTCCATTTATGATCTGAGCTGCCATCCTGCAGGCTTTCTCATAGGAATCCGCATTGATACCCTTTAGTGACACAGATATCACCGGAAATTTTCCCATATACTTTTCACATAACTCTCTGTCTCTGCCTATTTCCAAATCTTCAAAAATGTTTTTATCACTTTCCGGCTCAAAAAAACATTTCAGCATACTCATGTTCAGAGACTTTCCAAATCTCCTTGGGCGAGTGAATAGGTTCACTTCCCCCCAATTATTCAAAAGTTCTTTGATAAGTCCTGTTTTATCGATATAGTAAAAATCTTCCTTGCGGAGCTTTTCAAAGTCTTCAATCCCGATTGGAAGCTTCTTTTTTCTGATATCCATCGCGTACGCTCCTTATCCTACTATCAGCGCATATACACGCCAGCATCTTTCATCCGTTCGTCCTGTTTTGAACAGCATCTTTTTTATAAGTATAGCAGATATCCGTTTCAAATCATACTTAAGATTTTCGACAACAAGATCATTTCTAATCTAGAGTGTGTTTGAAAATTCATTTCGACAATCTGCACGCCCCACTTTGCGTAACCGGCAGCGTTTTCTATATTCCGTTGGAAGCATCTGCGTCTGCTCTTTAAAAGCCTGCGTAAATTTTCCCTGATTCACATATCCTACCTGCCCGGCAATATCCGCCATGCTGTCATCCGTCTGAGAAAGCAGGAGCATGGCCTGGCGGATGCGGTACTCTTTCATATAAGCAGCTATGGGTTTCTCATACACAGCTTTGAAAATCTTTTTCAGAGTGGTGGTATTGATCAGATATTTTTTTGACAATTCCTCTATGGTAAATCGCTTTGATAAGTCAGCGGTTATAAAATCATGGATTTCCCGGATCAGAACCGTTAATTCTGACTGATAGGATGTCAGCCTGTTCACATGGGACGGTTTAAGCTGCTCCAGGTAAAGTAAAAGCTCCAGCATTTTGATCCTGTAGTAGGAAGGCAGCAGCTTTTGGGGAACTTCAAAAAGGCAGGAAAAAATGCCGGAGATTTCAGGACTTGCAGGCAGGGACAGCGGTGTCTGCCCGGGACAGAGCTTCTTCAAAAGTGCCCTGCCATTCAGGCCGGCATCCTTGAGCAATTCCGGAACATGATCTTCCAGAACTTCCATATCGAACAGAACGGTAATCCCTTCATAGCCTCCCAGGGGCAGAGTGATCGTGGAGTCAGCACAGCAGTCCATTGTGTGGATTTCCAGATCACCGGCGCCTAAAAAGACAGAGGAACCGTCCCTCATATCCCATCCGATCCTTCCTCTATGGCAATAATTTACCTCCAGAACATCAGAAAACAGCTCATGGTGCATGGTGAACCTTTCAGAATGAAAATGGATGACAGACAATTCAATCCCGGGAAGGACCTCTAAACTATCTTTCATAATCTCTCCTCTTTCCCTCGTATTCTCAGGCTCAATTCTACCATATGGTTTTTATTCCGTCATCTGATTTTTATGAGAAAAAATATAATATTAATCCAATCGGAAATACTTTTTACCCAAATGGAAGGATGACACCGGAATCAGTTGACCAAACAAAGCCGCTGAAATATAGTAGGAACATAAAGTTAGAAGACGCTAACATAAGGAGAAACGAAATGACTTTAAAAGAACTGAAGATTGGAAAAACAGCCATTATACATTCTGTCGGCGGAAGCGGGGCGCTGCGCCAGCATTTTCTGGATATGGGACTGATTCAGGGGACGGAGGTAACGGTTGTCAAATACGCACCCATGGGAGACCCCATCGAATTAAAGCTCCACGGATACGAACTGACCATCCGGCTTGATGACGCGGAAAAAATCCAGGTAGAAGAAATCCACCGCACTTCTGAAAAAGAAGAGGAAAAAATAAAGATCACGGAAGCACCCCATCCCGGATACGGAGAAGGCGGAAAATACCACGCAAAAGAGCAGGAAAATCCCCTTCCGGACAGTGAAATCCTTACCTTTGCGCTTGTGGGCAACCAGAACTGCGGCAAGACCACCTTGTTTAATCAGCTGACCGGCTCCAATCAGCATGTGGGAAATTTTCCCGGTGTTACCGTAGACCGAAAAGACGGGGTGATAAAAGGCCATAAAAACACACGGATCACAGACCTCCCGGGTATCTATTCCATGTCGCCTTACAGCAGCGAAGAAATTGTGACAAGGGAATTTCTGTTGAAAGACAGACCAAAAGGAATCATCAATATCGTGGATTCCACCAATATGGAGCGCAACCTGTATCTGACCATGCAGTTGATGGAGTTAAACATGCCCATGGTCGTAGCGTTAAACATGATGGATGAACTGTTGGAGAACGGCGGTTCCGTGAAGGTCAATGATATGGAAGCATTTCTGGGTGTGCCGGTAGTGCCCATTTCCGCATCTAAGGGAGAAGGCATCGAAGAACTGGTAAAACATGCAGTCCATGTTGCCAAATATCAGGAAGCTCCTGCCAAAACAGATTTCTGCGCAGACACCGGAAGCGGCATTCACAGAGGACTCCACGCAGTGATGCATCTGATCGAAGACCACGCCAGGACCGAAAACATTCCCATACGTTTTGCAGCCAGCAAAATCATGGAAGGCGATAACCGGATTCTGGAGCAGCTTGATTTAAGCCGGAATGAAAAGGAAATGCTGGAACACATTGTGATCCAGACAGAGGAAGAGACAGGGATGGACCGCGCCTCGGCAGTGGCGGACATGCGTTTTGCCTATATTAACCGCGCCTGTGACACAGCAGTCATGAAACCAAAAGAAAGCAGGGAACGGCTGCGGAGCAAAAGAATGGACCGCATACTTACCGGAAAATACACAGGGATTCCCTCTTTTATCGGAATCATGGCTGTGGTCTTCTGGCTGACCTTCAATGTGATAGGCGCATGGCTTCAGGGTGCGCTGGAAGCGGTGATCACATGGATGACACAACTTGCAGACAGCGCCATGACGGCAGCACACGTAAATGAAGCTGTACACTCTCTTATCATTGACGGTATCTTCAGCGGTGTGGGAGGCGTGCTAAGCTTTCTTCCCATCATTGTGACTCTGTTTTTCTTTCTGTCCCTTCTGGAGGACAGCGGCTATATGGCAAGAGTTGCGTTTATTATGGATAAGCTTCTGCGTAAACTCGGCTTATCCGGCAGAAGTATCGTTCCCATGCTGATCGGATTCGGCTGTACGGTTCCCGGCGTGATGGCCAGCCGGACTCTGTCTTCAGAGAGAGACCGGAAGATGACCATTTTACTGACCCCGTTTATGAGCTGTACTGCAAAGCTCCCCATATATGCGTTTTTTACAGAGGCATTTTTCCCGGATCGGGCAGCGCTTGTAATGATCGGATTGTATGTGTTCGGGATTTTGACAGGCATACTGATGGCATTGCTTTTTAAGAGTACCATGTTCAGGGGAGAACCGGTTCCTTTTGTGATGGAGCTTCCCAATTACCGCATGCCGGGAGCAAAAAACGTGGGACAGCTGCTCTGGGAGAAAGCAAAGGATTTTCTTGAAAGGGCTTTTACCGTTATTTTTATTGCAACCATTATCATCTGGTTCCTGCAGAGCTTTGATATGAGTCTGAATATGGTCTCAGACTCCAAAGACAGTATTCTTGCTGCCATTGCCGGTGTGATCGCTCCTGTTTTTTCACCCCTTGGGTTTGGAGACTGGAGGATTTCCACAGCTCTGGTCAGTGGATTTATGGCAAAAGAAAGCGTTGTTTCTACGCTGACCGTTCTTTTTGGCAGGACAGATATGCTGCTCGGCACACTGACAACCGCAGGCGCAGCTGCTCTTCTTGTCTTCTGTCTGTTGTATACGCCGTGCGTAGCGGCGGTTGCCTCCATCAAAAGGGAACTTGGCGGAAAATGGGCCTGTGCAGTTGTTGCCGGGCAATGCGTGATCGCCTGGATTGCGGCACTGCTTGTACATATAGCGGCCGGAATGTTTTAAAAACCGGCGGTAGTCGCAAATCAGAATAAACCTTTATAAAATAGCAAAAAGCTGCCGCTCTTTTTCGGAGAGCCCGGCAGCTTTTTGCATGTCATCTCATTGTCCGCCAAACGGTGTTTGAAATGGGGAAACGGTTAGCTTCTCTTACTCAATCTGCCAGTTCAGCGCAGCGCAGGCATAGATGGATGCCGCTATGGGAAGCGCTTTATCACTGAAGCAGACTTTTGGATTATGATGCGCATAGGATATAGCAGTCTCCTCCTGCTTTGCTCCCACCATAAAATAGGAGGAGGGTACTTTTTGTGCGTAGAATGCAAAATCCTCGGAGCCCATGGTATGAACATCGGGGAAGATTTTCAGCTCCGGAGACATTTCCTTAAACGCTTTGGCAAAATGTTCATTTTGTGATTCCTCACAGTTGAGGACCGGAACATCACTGAGCACTTCAATTTCAGCCCGGACACGGTAAGTGGCCGCTACCCCGCTGACAACTTCTTCAATGCGCCGGATCATCTGTACATGCGTTTTTTCATCAAATGTCCGGAGCGTACCCTGGAGGACTGCCTGCTCAGGAATCACATTCGCTGCATTTCCGGCGATAAACTGTCCGATCGTCAGCGCCGCCTCTTCCGCAGGATCACACTCACGCGCCATCAATTCCTGCAGAGCCAGGTAAATGTGGACCCCTGCGTTGATAGGATCGATACCATTCTGCGGCATGGCTCCATGAGTTCCCTTTCCTGTCAGTATGATCTTAAATCCATAGACAGAAGCGTATTCCTGTGTTCCATATGCCACAACACCTACCGGAAACTCGGAGGCTACATGGAGACCAACCGCTGCATCCACTTTAGGATTTTCCAATACACCGTCATGTATGGCTGCCTCTGCTCCGAGAAAAGTTTCTTCCGCAGGCTGGAATAAAAGCTTGATGCATCCTTTCAGTTCCCTCTCATGCACTTTCAGCAATTTTGCTGCTCCCAGAAGGGCTGCTGTGTGCAGATCATGACCGCAGGCATGCATATTCCCATTCTCTGAGGCGTAAGGCAGTCCTGTCTCCTCCTGCATAGGCAGCCCATCCATATCTGCCCGGAGCATCAGACACTGCTCTCCCTTTCCCAGACATCCCACAACACAATTTCCTTCTACTTTCGTCTCAAAAGGAATTTGAAATTCCTCCAGCTTTTTCTGAACAAAGGCACTGGTCTTTGGAAGTACAAGACCGATTTCCGGTATCTTATGCAGCTCATGTCTCCATTTTGTCAATTCCTCCTGTATTTCCATGGCCTCCTGAAAAATTTTTGTATTCATTTGCATTCTCCTCTTTTGGGTTTTAAAAGTTTATCTGTTATGTACGACTTTATAAAGTAGTATACAATAACCCGCTTAAAAAGCAAGCGCTTTTCAGCGTTCACTTTTACCTAACTAATTTTATCCATTTTCATTGACAAACTGGATAATTTTGGTATAATATAATAATAACAGTAACAATTATCATTTATCAAAGGAGGTTTCCATGAATCATTTACCAAAGAGTGTGCGTGTCCCCATCGAGCCGGATAACCCATCCATTATGCGTGACGAATCGCTGTGCATAAAATGCGGACAGTGCAAGATCATCTGCACAGATTATATAGGTGTTCATGATACCTACGAATTAGAAGATACGAACAACCGGGCAGTCTGTATCAACTGCGGTCAGTGCGCAAATGTCTGTCCTGTCTCCAGTATCACCGAAAAATATGAATACCAGGATGTAAGAAATGCAATCGCTGATCCGGATAAAATTGTCATTTTCAACACCTCCCCCTCCGTAAGAATCGCTTTAGGGGAAGAATTTGATCTGTCCGGCGGAAGTTTTGTACAGGGAAAAATGATCGCTTTACTGCGGAAATTGGGTGGTGATTATGTATTAGACACCAATTTTGCAGCCGACCTGACAATCATGGAGGAAGCCAGTGAGTTAATTGAGCGTGTTACAAAGAAGACTGCGCCTCTCCCCCAGTTCACAAGCTGCTGCCCTTCTTGGGTAAAATACGCAGAAACCTATCATCCGGATATCCTGGCACATATCTCTTCATCCAAGAGTCCTATCGGTATGCAGGGTCCCACAGTCAAAACTTATTTTGCGAAAAAAATGGGGCTGGACCCGGCAAAAATCGTCAATGTAGCTGTCACCCCCTGTACTGCCAAGAAATTCGAGATCCGCCGCGGGGAAATGAACGCAGCCTCCAAATATCTTGATATTGAGGATATGCGCGATATGGACTATGTGATCACCACCAGGGAACTGGCAAAATGGGCGAAAGAAGAGAACATTGATTTTGCGTCCCTGAAAGACTCAGACTACGATTCCTTTATGGGGGAGGCCTCCGGCGCAGGTGTCATATTCGGAAATACAGGAGGTGTCATGGAGGCTGCTCTGCGCACTGCCCATCAGTTCATTACAGGCAATCCCGCCCCTGCTGATTTTTATAATCTAAAACCCGTCCGCGGTATGGAATCCGTAAAAGAAGCAGAAGTGACCATCGGCCCGCTCAAATTAAAAGCTGTTGTCATCTTTGGCACAAAGGCAGCCACAGAATTCATCCGAAAATGGCGCAGCAGCGGACAAACCTATCATTTTATCGAAGTCATGACCTGTCCGGGCGGATGCATCGGCGGCGGCGGTCAGCCAAAGGGAACTTTGTTAAAGGGAGACGAACTGCGCAAAGAACGGATTGCCGGATTATATAAGCGCGATGATGAGATGAAGCTGCGCAACAGCCATGACAATGCTGAAATCCAGCAATTGTATCGAGAATTTTACGGCCAGCCGCTCAGCAGGCTGGCAGAAGAAATGTTACATACAAACTATATAGACAGAAGCAAAGATCTGGGAGGAAAAACAATGGAGAAATATCGCTGTAAAATCTGTGGTTATATACATGAAGGACCATTAACAGAAGGCTTTACCTGCCCTGTGTGCAAACAGCCGGCAACCGCATTTGAAAAAATCGAAGAAAAACAGGCTTCATCCGAAAATCCTTATGCCGGAACGAAAACAGAGAAAAACCTGATGGAAGCTTTTGCCGGTGAAAGCCAGGCACGCAACAAATACACCTATTTTGCCAATATTGCAAGTCAGGAAGGCTATGACCAGTTATCGGAAATCTTCCTTAAAACGGCCCGCAATGAACAGGAGCATGCCCGGATCTGGTATCAGGAGCTGGGGCATCTGGGACACACCGCCCAGAATCTGCTGGCAGCAGCCGAAGGAGAAAACTATGAATGGACGGACATGTATGACCGCATGGCCAAAGACGCCGAAGAAGAAGGCTTCCCGGAATTGGCAGAACGATTCCGCAGAGTAGGCGCAATCGAGAAGTCCCATGAAGAGCGTTACCGTGCCCTTCTTAAAAATGTAGAGATGCAGCAGGTATTTGAAAAAGGGGAGGAAACCATGTGGGAATGCCGTATCTGCGGACATTTGGTTATGGGGAAAAAGGCACCTGAGGTATGCCCTGTCTGCAAGTATTCACAGAGTTATTTTGAAGTAAGGAAAGAAAACTATTAATATTGGCGCCTCCCCGTACTCCCGGGGAGGCGTTTCGATTCAGCCAATACGCCAAATCAAAGGACACAAAATCACACAGACAATCGTTGTAAGCAGCAATAAAGGTACTCCTACTTTCATATAATCAGAAAAACGACATCCGGAAACCGACATTAAGTATGCATTCAGCGGTGTCGCCATCGGCGTTGCAAAAGAGCTGCCCGCTGCCACACAGACCATCATCAGGGCTGCCACAGGACTGACATTCAACTGCTGTGCAACAGAAAGACCAATGGGATAAAAAACGGCTGCCGTGGCACCGTTGGACATAAACTGCGTGATGATCACAATAAAAACGAAGAAAACGACCAAAATAAATGTCTTATTCGTCTCCTCCCCAAACAACCGCAAAAAAGTGTCGGAAATCAAAGGGGCTGCTCCGGACTTGGAAATTGCAGCGCCCAGAGTCAGAAGACTTGCAAACATAAGTGTTGTAGGCCAATTCACATAGGAAAACGCCTCTTTCTCCGTTACCGTCCTGCTGACGATCAGTACCAGACTTCCGAAAAATGCCGCCATGTGGATTGGAAGATGGATTATATTTTCCAACATCATACAGATAACCACCGATGCAAATACCATCAAAGTAAATATGCATTGTCCTTTCCTGTATACATTATCCTGCTTTTCTGTGTCGTTTATGGCAGACTCCGTTACAGACTGAGAAGGC